>FWPV01006343.1_pt1 | contig 22679 bp, 15 predicted proteins | sample 2228371 | NCBI WGS metagenome assembly FWPV01 (sample SAMEA103939776, study PRJEB20133) | metagenome | reverse complement strand
TCTGAGAAAGATTTAGTAGTTATTTTATGATCTACCAACGCAGCAGCTATACAATAGGGGAGAGAGTGATCTGCGGTTTCTCTTGATTCGGGACGATACTTGTGCGGATCAAAAAGAATATCGTAAGCCTGAGCTAGAGTAGTTAATGTAACGCTTTCAATTTGATCATAACTGATATTATTCTTTGTAACAACTTTTAACGTTGCAGAAAGATGTGTATGAGTCAATGCTTCCGTTGGAAAAGCTTTCATACTGCATTCCATTATCTTGTATGATTCACCAAGTCCGCCAATCAATTTGTCAATATTCCATTTCCAATCAGATACACCATCTCGTCCTTTCATACTGACAGGTTCAACTTTTTGTTCTTTAACATTGTAACCCAGAAAACAATCCATAAAACCTTCTTTGCCTTCAAATACTGCTTCTGTTCCTGTATAACCACGCTGCGCCATCAACGCAGCAAAAACTCCTGACTGCGTTGCCATAGGATCAACAGTGTTTTTCATCATCGTAAGTTTTCCGGCAGTAGGACAGCCTATTGTATGATTGTGACTTCCATTAATTCCAATTGCATTAACCATTTGTTCAACAGTCAATCCAAGAATTTTACCTGCAACAATTGGTGAAACAAATTGAGTTAAAGTTGCATGATGCCATTTGCGCTCACGGATTCCGGGAACTGCAAATTCACAAAGCCGCTGTTCAAATTCATAAGCAAGAACAATTGCGGTAATTACTTCTTCCATTGAAGCACCAACTAGTTCAGCAGTTGCAAGCGCAGCTGGAATAATATCTGATGGATGAGATGGATCTTCTTTCCAGTAAATATCATTGAAGTCGAGTGCTCTAATCATAAGAGAGTTAACAAGAGTTGCATTAACAGCAGGAATTTTGTCTCCAAATCCAATTACCGTTGCTTCTTCTGTCCCGCCCATATCTTTGTAGATGTTACGGATAATTCTTACATCTTTTGTATGATATCCTCCAAAAGCACATCCGAAAGAATCGTAAAGATATCTTTTCACTTCGTGGATTACTTCTTTTGGTAAGTCTTTGTATTGCAGGCTAACTGCAAACTCAGATATTGTTCTTGAGATTGATTTATTCATATTTTATTGCTCAATTGTTTTATTGTTGAGAATTGTTACGTTGTAAATTATTGTAATTATTTTTTATTTACTAGATTATTTAATGGTACGCTGATGACACAGAAGAGACTGATCTGCGCTGATCAGCAAAGCCTGCCTATCGTCAGGCAGGTCTGCGTCATCTGTGTGCTATTGTTTTAAAGATTCTTTTTAACCCACTCTTCTAGTCCGCCGGTAACGATTAGTTCCTGCGCTGCTTCACCAACCGGATCGATAGAATAAGTTTTATTATCAAATGTTAATGATGAATTTTCAAAATCTATTTTAACATTCAACCCTGTTTTTACGGTAAGCTTATCTTTTCCATACTTTGATTTTAGATCATTCACAAGCTGCGGACACTCAATTAATAAATAACCATTGTTTAACGCATTACGCTTGTAAGTTTCATTAAATGTTCCCGCAATCACCAACTGAATGCCTTTATATTTTAAGGCTGTTGCAGCCTGCTCGCGGGAAGAGCCGGTTCCGAAATTAAATCCGCCAGCGAGAACATCTCCTGCTTTTGTGATCTTAACAAATTCAGGATCATAATTTTCCATTACAACCTCTGCCTGCTGCTGCGGAGTCATGTCATCATTGTAAGTGTACTTGCCCGGATAAATACCATCAGTGTTTAAGTTATCCTGATGGCAAAATATTAATTCACCTTCAACCAGAGGTTTAAATCCATCAATAATTTTCACCGCAGATTTCTTATCAGCTTTCTTCTCGTTTACTTTAATTGAACCACTAATGGGGCGATGCTCTTTATTTTTCCAATCGTAATCAATCTTACCTGAAATCGCTGAAGAAGCAACAACTGCAGGAGAAGCAAGATAAGCCTGTGCATTAGGTGAACCCATTCTGCCTTTGAAGTTTCTGTTAGTTGCAGAGATTCCGATTTCACCATCTTCAAGCAATCCTGTTCCAAGTCCGATACAAGGACCGCAGCCCGGAGGAAGCGGAATTGCACCGGCTTCAATTAACGATTGCCAGTAACCATAACGTTCAGCTTCTTTCTGCACTTCACTTGATGCAGCAGCAATGTAAAACTTTACGTGATCGGCTACTTTTTTACCTTTAACAACAGCAGCTGCCTCTGCAATATCATCTACTCTACTGTTAACGCAGGAAACAAGATACGCTTTGTTAATTGTGATATTTTTTTCTTTTAGTTCAGAAACAGCAGCAAAAGTTTTAACTGTGTTTGGTCCCGACACAAATGGTTCAATAGTGGAAAGATCGATAGTCAATTCTTTTGCATAAAATGCATCGACATCTGCCTGTGGAATGTTGTGTTCAAGTTCTTCAATCCTTTTATAATTAATTCTAGGATGAATTCCTTTGCCATCCGCATCTGAGGGAACGCCTTCGAGTCCACGATGTTCAATAAATCTTTCACGTTTTTTCAGCCAGAGAATAGTTGCCAGATCAATCGGGAAGACACCTGCTAACGCGCCCCATTCTGTTGTCATATTTGCAATTGCCAATCTTTCATCAATTGTTAGATAACGGATTCCATCACCAACAAACTCAATAGCATAATTTAAAACTTCGTCGTTATTAAAATATCCGCACAAAGCTATGATAACATCTTTGCCCGTCACACCTTGTCTTAAACTTCCTTTAAGTTCAACTTTTGCAATCGGAGGAACCTGCCACCAGGTTCTGCCTGTTGCCCATATTGCTGCGGCATCGGTACGAACAATTGGGGTCCCAAGACAGCCTAAGCCACCATACATATTTGAGTGTGAATCTGATGCAACGACCATGGTACCGGGCCAGGCATAGCCTTCCTCACACATAATCTGGTGTCCGATTCCACGTCCCGCAGGATAGAAATCTGCACCCATTGATTTAGAAAACTCTTCGATTTTTCTGTACTTCTCTAAATTCTTTTCAGATTTATCCTGTACATTATGATCAAGTGTGTGAACAACCTGACGGGGATTAAAAAGTTTAGTTGCCCCGATTGATTTGAATTTCGGAATGACTGCGCCGGTATTATCATGTGTCATTACATAAGCAGGTTTTATTGAAAGATAATCACCTGCATGAACTTCGTGATCAGGTGATAATCCAACTGCAAATTTTTGTGCTATTTTTTCTATTAATGTTTGACTCATATTTTCTCCAATAAAAATGTCATTGCGAGGATCCCGACAAGTCGGGAGACGAAGCAATCTTCAGCACTCCTTAGTTTTCTTTATTTACAAAAACTGTTTTTAGATGGCTTTGCTTGAAATAAACTTATTACTATTTATACACTTCATCAAAATTATATAAATCCTTCCATTCAGGATTTTTATTATTTATTAAATCAATCTTCTTCTTTCTTGACCCGCCTTCAATAGTTTCTCTCTTTTAATTGCATCTTCGGGACTATCAAATGATTCAAAGTAAACTAATTTATCAACATTATATTTTTTCGTAAATCCTTCAATCAACTTTGATTTATGTTCCCATACTCTTCTCGTTAAATTGTTCGTCATCCCAACATATAAAACAGTATTGTTTTTATTGGTTAGAATATATGTACAATAACTTTTCATTTTATTTAACAGATTGCTTCGCTCGTAGACTCGCTCGCAATGACGGTAATATTATGCCTTGAAAGGATCAAAGCTAACAAAATCTGCGTGATGAACAATTATTGCTTCAACACTTCGTTTTGCTAAGTCACCTTCTTTAGCGTGATAAGCTATTATATGCTGAACTTCATACGGTAATCCAAATCGATCTGCAATTGCTACTCCGCTAAACGGATGACGGAGCAAATGACCAGCTTTACTTGTAACAAGTTTACCATCTACTTTATCATATTCAATTAGTTTTCCGATATCAATTAAAATTGCACCTGCGATAAGCATATCCATATCAATTTTTATCTCATCTCCAAAGTTAGCTTTCATTCGCTTTGCGATATCAACAGAAAGCTGCACAGCGGTTCGCTTATGATTCATAAAAGATATTTTACAATCTTTAATCAACAATGAAAATGGAATCACTTCTAGATCTTCAGGAGAGAGAACGGAGTTTTCAATTGCATAGACCCAGCAGTTAAGTACTTTTTCTCTGAGTTCTATATTTTCGATCCAGTTTATTTCAGGCCATATTTTTAAAACTTTTTCTTTCATTCAAATTTCCCTTTTTTCAATTTTTAATTTCAGATAATTGCTTTCCATTCATCAAAGCTCCATATGCTTTAACTCCAAGCATAACAGATAATGCAAACAGAAGCACAGATATTATTGCAAGTGAATAATTATTAATTATAAAATTCTGATAAATCAAGGTACCAAGTGCAGTTAAAGTTACAGCGAACATGAATATCATTGGGATCAACACGAACAAATAACCTTTTTTAAGATTTGCAACCCAGACAGTTAAAGCAAGTAATGCAAGTGCTGCAAGCAACTGATTTGCACTTCCAAATACAGGCCAGATAGACATCGTTTGTCCACTGAATGTAAGAGCAGCACCGAATACCACACTAACTGCGGTTGCTGCAAATCTGTTTGTCAATAAAGATTTGTATTCTGATTTAGTTGTTTCAAAATATTCCTGGAACATGAATCTTGCTAATCGCGTGGCTGTGTCCAAAGAAGTTAAGGCAAATGCTGATACAGCAAGCGCAGTAAATGTTTGTGCCATTGGAATTGAAATGTTTAATACCGGAATTGCATTTATAAATCGTGCTACTCCAAGTGAAAAAGCAGGAACAGGACCTTTATTAACAAGCACATCTAAAAATTCTTTGTTGACCATGGAAGCTACTGCAACAAGAGACAACACAGCAAGCAATCCTTCAATCAGCATACCGCCGTAACCAACTATTCTTCCATCCGTTTCTTTATTAAGCTGTTTGGCTGTCGTTCCGCTTGCAACCAGTGAATGGAATCCACTGATAGCACCACAAGCGACTGTTACAAATAAAGCAGGGAATAGATATCCAACTTTTTCCAATGAGAAAGTGTTGAATGCAGGAATATTGATTGTTGGTGCAGCAAAGAAAATTCCAACAAATCCTAAAATCATTAATGCGTATAAGAAAAAAGAATTAAGGTAATCTCTTGGCTGCAGTAATATCCAGACCGGAGTGACAGATGCAGCAAAGATGTATGCGAAAAGGATTAATTGCCAGGTAAGATTATCAAGTTGAATCGGAAAAGCATTCCCAGCAGGTATTGATAAAAATAAAAGAATTACACCAACAATAGTCGCAATCCATAGCGGAACTTTAAATCTATACAATGCTAATCCAAATACTATCGCAAGTAAGATAAACAGAATTGATGATGTACCTGCGCTCGGAATATGCGTAAATGTATCAGCAACAATAATTGTGAAGACAGCGATAACTAAAATTAAGGTTGCCCAGGAGAAAATTAGGAAAAGTTTTTTACCATTTAATCCCAGATAAGATTGAATGACAAATCCGATTGATTTACTTTGATGACGAATTGATGCAACAATGGATGAATAATCATGAACACCGCCGATAAAAATTGCACCGAATATTACCCACAAATAAACCGGGAGCCAACCAAATCCCGCTGCGATTACAGGTCCAACAATTGGTCCTGCACCAGCAATAGAGGCAAAGTGATGTCCCAATAAAACCGGAGCCTTTGCAGGAACGTAATCAACTCCATCATACATTGTATGCGACGGGGTTTCGATGCTGTTGTTTACTTCAAGTCGTTTGGTTATAAATCCGCCATAGAGCTTGTAGGCAACAACATACAAAACTAAAGCGATTAGGACTAATTCTATTCCGTTCATTCTTTTCTTCCTTTGTGAAACTAAGTGAACTTTGTGTCTATGTGGTAAAAGTTTCTACCACTAAGACACTTAGAACACAAAGAAACACTTAGAGATTTTTAATGATTTCGTCCGTCATCTGCTGAGTTGTGCATGCACCTTTATTAAACACATCCGGACCACCGCGGAGTTTCATCATATCATAAGTTTTAACTTTGCCTTCTTCAACAACTTTAGCTATTGCTTTTCTAATCCTATCAGCTTTTTCTGTTTCACCAATATGATCGAGCATCATGCACGCACTCATAATCATTGCAATTGGATTTACTATTGATGGATTTAATTCCTGATATTTTGGTGCACTACCGTGAGTTGGTTCGAATACAGCAACTTCATCGCCGAGATTTGCACTGCACGCAAAACCGAGTCCGCCAATTAAACCTGCAAATCCATCAGAGATGATATCACCGAACATATTTTCAGCAACAACTACTCCGTAATCTTCAGGATTTTTTGTAAGCCACATCATCTGTGCATCAATATTAGTATCCCACAGAGCAATATCAGGATATTCTTTAGCAATTTCTTTTCCAATTTTCAACATCATTCCGGAAGTTTCGCGAAGTACGTTTGGTTTCTCACAAACAGTTACATTTTTATATCCATATTTTTTAGCATACTCAAATGCAGCACGGATAATTCTTGTTGCAGCTTTTTTTGTAATTATTCTTGTTGAGATTGCAAGTTCTTCATTCGGAACATCTTTAAATGCTTTCCACTTTGGATGAGATTCAAATGCTGCACGAACATTTGCCGGGGGATTTGTCCATTCAAGTCCGGCATAAAGTCCTTCAGTATTCTGTCTGAAAATAACAGCATTAACCATCGGTTCCTCATATCCGCCCTTTCCATCTTTACGAATAAAGTTTAGAGGATTTCCTTTGAAAGAAATGCAGGGACGAATACAAATATCAAGATTAAAGATTTGTCTCATTGAAACGATAGGTGAAAAGTAAGTATAGCCTTTTCCTTTTAATGAAGGATCTAGTTCTTTATCTGCGGCATCTTTTGGTTTGGAAGTGATAGCACCAAAGAGTCCGAGTTTATGCTGTTTTAATAAATCGATTGTTCTTTGAGGAAGCGCATTACCTTCGCTACACCAGAAATCCCAGCCGATATCTCCGTGTACATAATCTGCTTCAAAACCAACTGCGTTTAATACTCTTATTGCTTCCGGTAATACTGTTTTACCAATGCCATCTCCGGGCATTGAAACGATTGTTCTTTTCATAAATATTTATCCTGAAAAAAGTGAAAAAATTGTTATCGAAACTTAGATATTTGGCTGTAGGTAAACAAGCATATAAGAACCGTTTTATTGAAGAAATGTTCAATCTGAAATAAAAATAATTTAAATTAGATTTTAAGATAATTTGATTATTCAAACATAACGTTGATCAATCTAAATCAAATAGATAAAGATACTCTTATAAGTCAGCTTGAATCGCTGATAGATTCATCAATTGATGTAATTTTCAGGATATCGCCAAGCGGTAAAATTAATTTTATAAGCCGTTCTGTAAAAGATCTTTTAGGTTATAGTTCTGATGAACTCCTTGGTAAATCAATCAGTGTAGTGATTGACCGGGAAAACATTAAGAAGTATTTCTCCGAAATTGCTTCTCTTTTCAAACTACAATCCACAATAACATTTCAGGCAATTCTGGTTGATAAAAACGGAATCCTGATTCCAGTTGAAATAACGGGAAAAGTGGTTACTCTGGATGGTAAAAAAATGGGGCAGGGGACTATTCGCGATATCAGAACAAGATTAGAAACCCAAAATAAGCTGGCAAGCTCAGAAAATATTTTTAAAGCAATATGGGATAATTCTAAAGATGGAATGAGATTAACTGATCAGGATGGCAAAGTGGTGCTTTGTAATAAATCATTTGCTTTGATGTTCTCAAAAAGCATTGATGAGATAGTAGGACAGCCGATTGATATATTATATTATCCTGATGATACAGAGCACGTATTGACGAACTACAAAATAAATTTTATTCAGGGAAACATCAGAGAATTTTTTGAAACCACTATAATTCTCTGGAATGGAATAAAAGCCTTTTTTGAAATTTCAAATTCCTTTATTGAAGACACTAATGGAAGAAGATATCTGCTTAGCATTTTCAGAGATATCAGCGAAAGAAAAGTAAATGAAGAATTGCTTCAGAAAAAAAGCCGACTGTTGCAGGGTATCACAAAAGCAATTAATGCTCTGATTACTGATTCTGAATTTGAGGATGGTTTCAATACAGCTCTGAGAATTTTGGGTGAATCAGCTGGAACTGACAGAGTTTATATCTATAAACATTTGGAAGATCCTGAAACCGGCGAATTATATTTTACCCCAATGTATGAGTGGACGTCTGAAGGAGTTGTAAGTCAAATAAATGATCCATTGATGCAAAAAGTTTCGTATTCCAGATTTGAACCTTTAAGATTTTATGAATCTTTTGTAAATGGTGAATCGTTAAAGTTTGTTGTAAGAGAATTACCTCCGCAGGCAAGACAGGTTTTCGTTGATCAGAATATTAAATCTATCATACTTGTTCCGATTTTAATTGATTCAGCTTACTGGGGATTTATTGGTTTCGATGAATGCCATTCAGACAGGCGTTGGAGCAGTGACGAAGAATCCATTTTGAGTGCATTGGCGGCAACTTTAGGTGAAGTGATAAAGAAAAACAGATTTCGCGATGAACTTATAAGAAAAAATATCGAACTTGATGTAGCAGTAAGAGAAGCAGAAAAAGCTGCAAAAGCCAGAAGTGAGTTCCTCGCTTTGATGAGCCACGAAATAAGAACACCTATGAATGGTGTAATCGGAATGACTGGTCTTTTACTGGAATCAATGCTTACCGATGCTCAAAAAGAATATGTTAACACAATTAGACTTAGTGGTGAACAGCTGCTTGTAATAATTAATGATATACTGGATTTCTCCAAAATTGAATCTGAAAAACTTGAACTTGAATATCAGCCTTTTGATTTACGCGAGTGCATTGAGGATTCTATGGACCTTGTCTCTTCAAAGGTTGCAGAAAAAGATATTGAACTATTTTACAATATTGATGAGAACGCTCCTTTTGCTATAAATGGTGATGTAACAAGATTAAGGCAGGTACTTACAAACCTTCTAAGTAACGCTGTTAAGTTTACTGATAAGGGTGAAGTAGAAATTTCTGTTACTGCAGAACATCTGGGATTTAAAGATTATTTTTTAAAATTTTCTGTTAGAGATACAGGAATAGGAATTCCACACGAAAAGTTGGATAGATTATTTAAACCTTTCAGTCAGGTTGATTCTTCAACCACAAGAAGTTTTGGCGGTACTGGTTTGGGTCTGGTTATAAGTAAAAAGATTGTTGAATTGATGGGTGGAGAAATAGGTCTTACAAGTGAGGAAGGAAAAGGCAGTACTTTCAATTTCTCAATTAAAGCAGAATCAGTAACCTCTGATAAAAAAGTTTATCTGTTTGAAGCTTCACCGTATCTTTTGGGTAAAAAGGTTCTTGTGATTGATTTAAATCTTCCGAACGGATCAATGCTTAATCAGTTACTTAACAGATGGAGGATGCAATCTGATCTGGTTAATGATATAACAGCATTGCAGCACAAAATAAATTTTAATCCTGAAATCGAAATCTTTTTAATCAACGCTTCAGGTTTATATGATAAACTGGAAGATATAATTGAGATTATTAAAACAACTGCTGTAAAAAAGAATATTGGATTTATTATTCTAAAACCACACGGTCGAAATCTTCCGATAGAAGATTCTGATGAAAGTCCTTTTATAAGAGTTTTGTCAAAACCTGTCAGAAGAAAACAGCTTCATCAGGCACTCGTAAATTTTGCCGATGTAAAATCCAGATATACTTCAGCACAACCTTTGCCTGCAAAAATTGAAAAGAAAAAACCGTATGCAGAAAAAATTAAAATACTTCTGGTTGAGGATAATAATGTCAATCAAATGGTTGCTATGAGAATGCTTGAGCAGTTGGGCTTCCGTGCAGATATTGCTTCGAATGGATTGGAAGCTCTTGAAGCTGTTAATTCAATAAATTATGATATAATATTTATGGATATTCTAATGCCTGAAATGGATGGATTGCAGGCGTGTAAAATTATCAAATCAAATCCGATGTTAGAGCATAAACCGATTATTATTGCCATGACTGCAAATGCAATGACAGGTGATCAGGAAAATTATCTGCGGGCAGGAATGGATGATTATATCAGTAAACCCGTAAATCTGGATGAATTAAAAAAAATGATAAATAAGTGGAGCGATCAAATCATTTCAACTAAAGAAGAAGCAATCGAAAGATCTCTAACAGAAAAAATTGAACTTAAATTAATTGATGAGAAAAAAATAACTTTTCTTCAGGAATTGAAAACAGAAGCAGATCTGGAATTTTTTAAGGAGATGCTGGAAATCTATCTTAAAGAAATTCCTAAAAATGTTGAGTTTATCAGAAATGCAATTTTTCAGAATAACTCAGATCATTTAAGATTTTATGTCCATAAACTAAAAGGCTCATCTTTAACTCTCGGGATTGAATCTGTGATACCAAGTTTTAAGATACTTGAGGAAATGGCACTCGATAATCAGATTAATGAAGAGACCTTAAAAGAATTTAAGAAAGTTGCAGAGCAGTTTGATATGATTCTCGAAGAAATTGTTCTGTTAAAAAATAAATACAACAACATCCGAATTAACTAATCCATTGATGCAGGCAAGCCTAAAAAAGAGAGCTCCATTAAACAGAACTCTATCCTTAACAGACCAAGAAATTAAAAAGTTAAACTTAAAAGCTCTTAAACTTTTCAGGAAGGTTAAAGTAAGTCAGATAAAAAATAAAATAATTAATCAGGATTTATTTAAAGTAATAGATTTTCTTCCAGATAAATTTGTTGATTTACTTTTTATCGATCCACCTTATAATCTTAATAAAAAATTTTCATCACTTAACTTTAAAGAGATGAAAGATGTCGAATATCAAAAATGGATTGAAAGTTGGTTAACAGGATTAAAAAAAATTCTTAAACCCACCGCTTCTGTTTATTTTTGTTGTGATTGGAAAACATCCATTCCGGTTTATAATGTTTTGAAGAAACATTTTATCATCAGAAATAGAATTACCTGGGAACGTGAGAAGGGCAGAGGTGCTAAAGATAACTGGAAAAATTCTTATGAGGATATTTGGTACTGCACAGTATCAGATAAATTCACATTCAATACAGAAGCTATCAAACTAAAAAGATTAGTTCGTGCACCATATAAAACAACGGATGGAAAACCAAAAGATTGGCGAAATGAAAATGGTGCAAACTTTCGCATAACCCATCCTTCTAATTTATGGACTGATATCACAATCCCTTTCTGGTCTATGCCAGAAAATACAGATCATCCAACGCAGAAGCCTGAAAAACTTCTTGCAAAAATTATTTTAGCAAGTTCGAATGAAGGTGATTTTGTTTTTGATCCGTTTCTTGGATCCGGGACAACCGCTGTAACCGCAAAAAAATTAAACAGAAATTTTTGCGCTGTTGAAATAGATAAAGTTTATTGTGCTTATTCATTAAAAAGATTATTACTCGCAAAAAATGACAAAGCTATTCAGGGTTATGAGGATGGAGTTTTTTGGGAGCGTAACACATTATTGCTTCAAAAGAAAAAATAAGTTCGATAACAAGTCGCTTGTTTAAGAGATAATAAATCCGGATTTTTACAGCCCAACTTTTGGGCACCGGTTAACAGATCAATACCCAACCCCGTCAGGTCCGGAAGGAAGCAGCGGTAAGTATCTGGTTTGTGTAGCCTGGTGCCTCTTTTTTTATACCATTGTAAAGGGCGGTAGAAGGAAAATAAGTTTTCCTGTTCCATAATTTACTTTACCTGCAAACTCGATTTTAGCCAGGCTGGCGGGTGGAAAATATAAGTTCAAATAACCTTTACCACAAAGGTTATTGATATGATTAGATAAATCCGGCTGATGACCAACTACTGCTATATCCTGATTATCAAATATTGAAACTGATTCTATCAAATCTGATGTTTTACTACCTGTACCAAGATTATTCTCTTTAATTATATTTTTCTGATATTGTAACAATGGGCTGATCAACTCTGCTGTTTGCACTGCACGCAAAAGAGGCGAAGTGAGAATAACATCAAACTTTCCAATAAACTTTTTCCATTCGTTTGCTGAGTTTTTAATTACAAAAATTCCTTCTTCAGTAAGTTCTCTGTCAAAATCTTTTTTGTTGAAGGATGAATTTTCAGAAATGCTGTGTCTTATAAGATATAAATTCATTCAAGATTATAGTTTATTGAGATAACAGTAATAAGTTTATGAAAATCACGCAAAGCTTCATTCAATTTTCTGCCGGGTTTTGAGTTCATTGTCTCATTCATTTTCTGTTCTGAATCGAATGATATTTCGCAAAAGTGTGAGTACTTTGTTTCAAGAAGCAAGTTACTTTCAACTTTGGCAATTTTTATTTGTTTACCGGCTATTTCAGAAAGCGGGGGAACAATAAATTCCCTAAAGTGGGCTAAATCTTTTTCATTATCCGTTTTGTGCAAAAAGAATAATTGTTTATACATCAGCAGTTAACCTTTATAGAATTTATCATCGCATTAAATATTTCTATGTTGTTTTCGTAAGTAGCTTTTGGGGCTTCAAGCAGTACGTATATTTTTTTTGTCAAGCAGCTAAATTCAAATACTTTAAAAACACTTTTACCTATTTCATATTCATTTGAGAATTTAAACTTCCTGTCATTCGAAGTATTTGCTAGTGGTTGATCAAAATAATATTTTGCTGAATACTGTGGAGGAGTTTTGAATATTGAAAGTGAAGCACCAATCCTGGTGTTAATAAATTTGATGCCTTTTTTTCCTTTATTGATGTAATTTGTTATTGTATAGTTTGTGATCCTCTTCCACTGAGTATTTAATTTAATTTCAAAATCATCATCACTTAAAACATCAGAATTATTCGTGGATGAAGTATCAGGTTCTAAGCCAAGCAAACTTTTGATTGACTCATAATCCGTTATTTGATTAATTGTGGAATCAGATTGATAACCGGCAACATCGCGTAGTACCAAATTTGTAAAAACATTTTGTGTGCTGCTGTATTTATTTTTTACCGGTTCAAATCTAAAAATATCCTTCCCGATTTTTTTTAGTCTTGCTCTGACGTCTGTTATCTCCGTATAAATTGTTGTATCAGATAATAAAGTAATGTTTTGCTCAAAATTTTTATCCGGACTTTTTAATTTCTCAAATTGTCTGTAAACCAGATCAAAAGCGTGATCATTAAATGAGTAAAGCGATATTCGGGATAATTCAACCACATTATTTGATCTGAAATTTTCATTCACCACAGCATAAATATTTGCACCTGATTTCTTCCAGTTTGATTCGAGAAAACCATTCAGTGATTCGTCTTTTAGATAAAGCTTTAACTTCTCATCAACGATTGCAAATAAGTTATAAACTGGAATTCTGTTCTCTACAATGATTGAAAAGAATTTTATGCTGTCTATCTGAATGCTGTCAATTTCAATTTTATTATAACTATCAAAATCATCAGCGATGTAAGTGAACAAGCCGTTTAGTTTATTCTTTTCTGAAAAATTACCTTTTAATGAACTTTCAACAAGAATTTTTAATTCGTTTCCATCAATACTGGTTTTTATTCGTGGTTCCTGTTTCTGACAGGAAATAAAAATAAAAATTATGACAACTGTAAAAAGTAATTTGATATGACTCATACTTTGCTTTATTCTTTTCTGAGCAAAAATAAAGAAAATATTAATTATTATAGAGTGATGGCGGGTTAATAAATTTTGTTCTTCTTTTCTGATTGTTTGACTAAAAATATTTTAAATGCATTTAGTCAAATACATCATTCAAAAAGGAAGAAGGATGGGGTACTTTGCCTGATGAATAATTTACACTAAACGATTTCAGAATATTATTCTCAATATTATGCAAAGGTTTAACAGCAGGCATTTTCACATCTATAAATAAATAATCCGGATGTAAAAATTGTCTTTTACTTATTTTCCTTCCATCGCCAACCGGTAAACCAGCGTGAGTAACATTTTTATTGTCTATTAAAAATTTCTCGTTAGGAGATAAAAAATATTGACCTGTATAAAGCTTATTTATTCTATGAGTTAAATTATTTTTTAATTCATTATAATCGGGATAGACTAATTCAGTATCATCTCTCTCTGCAAAACCAATAAATACTGCGGGGCTTCCGGAATGCACAATTACAGGAGTACCATACTTTAGCTTTTTATAAAGTTCTCTCCCTACTTCTCTTGAAACTCTGACACAACCGTGCGAGGACTTTTTTACACCAAGATATTTATAGTAACTATTTCCGGCTAATGCGTGGAATCCGATTCCCCAATTAAATGTAATGAAATCAAGCATCAGTGTGCTGTCAAACTGAATGGAATGCCATCGTTCAACTTTAAACTGAATTGCAAAAATTCCTTCATTGGTTTCAACACCATCTTTAATTCTTTTTGTTCCGGTTGATACACCAAAAGATTTAACTGAGTCATATCTTGAATGAAGATAAGCCATTTGTGTTGTAAGATTGACCTCAACAAAATAATCGCCTAAAGTGTAAAGAGTATCTTTCAGGTTGTTGTAATCAATTTTATAGTAGATGGAATTATCCCTTACATTTGATGAAGTTTTTTTTCCATCAGCAAAGGCATCATTTGATATTAAGATTATTATTAAAGCAAAAATAATTTTCATTTATTGTTCTCATTATTAAAATGTTCTATCAGCAATAAAGCTTTTTTATTTCCAATTACAACTGCCAACTCTTCTTTTGACGAATGTTTGATTTTTTCCAGGCTGCCAAAATTTTTTAACAGAACATTAGCGGTCTCTGTTCCAATACCTTTTATGTTAGTTAATTCCGTGTTGATAATTCTTTTGCTTCTTCTTGTCCTGTGAAAAGTTATTGCAAATCTGTGCGCCTCATCTCTTACCTGCTGCAGTAATTTTAATCCAGACGAAGTTTTTGGAATCAGTTCCGGATCAGATTTTTCAGGTAAAAAAACTTCTTCCAATCTTTTTGCAAGACCAATTATGTTGTAATTATTTATTCCCAGCTCTTCTAAAACTTCAACAGCGCTGGAAAGCTGACCTTTGCCACCATCAACCATAATCAGGTCAGGCAGTGGTTCATTTTCTTCAAGTAATCTCGAGTATCTTCTTCCAATTACTTCCCGCATACTTGAAAAATCATCAGGACCATCTACTGATTTAATAATAAATTTTCTGTACTTACTTTTTTTAGGTTTACCTTCTTCAAATACCACCATACTTGCCACAGTGTCTGAACCTTGCAGATTTGAAATATCGAAGCACTCAATTTTCCTTGGAAGCGATTTTAATCTTAAATCTCTCTGCAAAGCAGCAAGTGAGTAGGGGACATTGCCCAGATTTTTCATTTTCTGAATTTGGATTTCTTTTAACTGGAATGTTGCATTTTCTTTGCACATCTTTACCAGAGATTTTAGATCACCGCGCTGCGGAACAATAATTTTTACTTTCTTAGCCGATTTCATCTTTAGCCAATCTGATAATGCTTCTACGTCATCGGGTTCAACTTCAAGAACCACTTCTTTTGGAATCTCAACAAAATCATTATAATAAAATTTTATTGCTGCAGAATAAATTTCAGCTAACTCTTCACCTTCTTCAATTGAAAGCCGCAATTGTTTTTTCCCAATCATTTTGCCGGATCTTATATTAAATACAGCACAGGATGAATCTTTTCCTTCAAAAGCTACTGCAAAAATATCCCGGTCTTCAAAGTCATCACTTACAATTTTTTGCTTTGATGATAACGCATCAAGCAGACTGATTTTATCTCTGAACTCGGCAGCTTTTTCAAATTGAAGGTTAGCAACTGCTTCATTCATTTTGTTTTTAAGATCTTTTATAAGATCATCCGTTTTGCCTTTTAGAAGCTTGACTACTTCATCAACCATTTCGTGATATTCGCTTGAAGAAATTAATCCCTCACACGGTCCATCGCATTTTTTAATGTGATAATCCAGGCAAACTTTAAACTTTTTAGCCTCAATATTTTTTTCTGTAAGATCGAGTTTGCAACTTCTTATTTTGAATATCTGGTTAATTGTCCTTAGGGAAGCGCGCATACTTCTAACATCTGTATAAGGTCCAAAATATTTTCCGCCATCATTTACAACTCTTCGTGTAGGATAGATTCTGGGAAACAACTCATTTGTTACTTTTATAAATGGAAAAGATTTATCGTCTTTTAAGTTAACATTGTATCTGGGCTTAAATTGCTTGATGAGATTGTTTTCAAGTATCAATGCTTCGAGTTCACTATCAGTAACAAAAATCTGAAAATCTTCTATCTTATTTACAAGCGCAAGAGTTTTAGGCGAAGTAATATTACTTTGAAAGTAACTTCTTACTCTGTTTTTAAGATTCTTTGCCTTACCGATATAAATCACTTTCCCGTTTTTATTTAGGAACTGATAAACACCGGGTGATGCAGGCAGATTTTTTAAATTGATGTTTAAATTAGAATTCATATGATCGGATTAGCAAAATTCATTCCTTATTAAAACCTGACACAAAGTTTTAATAAAGATAAAATTCGAAGAATCGAAAGTAAATCTATTCCGGTAGCACCATATTTTTTGAGATTACAACAATACCTGTATCAGTTACAGTAAACTTTTTTCTATCACTTTCAGGATCAAAACCAATTTCATAACCTTCAGGAATCTTAACATTCTTATCAATTATTGCTCTGCGTATTCTCGCGTGTCTGCCAACAACTACATTGTTCATTAAAATAGAATCTGTAATGTATGAGTAGCTGTTCACCTTAACATTGGGCCCAAGTAAAGATCTCTCTACCAAACCTCCTGATACGATTGTACCATCGCAAACAAGTGAATTTAAAGTTCTACCAACACGTTCACCTTCGTGCGATACAGTTTTTGCAGGAGGGTATTGATATTGATAGGTTCGTAATGGCCAGTCCGGATCATACAAATTAAACTCAGGTATTACGCTTATTAAATCCATGTTTGCAGCGTAATAGCTATCAATTGTACCTATATCTTTCCAGTACGGCTGACTTTTTTTATTCTCATCTAAAAATTTGTAAGCCACAACTTTTAAACCCGCTTCAATCATATATGGAATAACGTGCTGACCGAAATCGTGATTTTTAATTTTCTTTGCTTCCATTTCCAACAGCACTTCTTTAAGCACTGAAGCATTGAAAACATAAATACCCATATTTACAAATGAGTGACCGGGGTTATCAGGAATTTCGGGTGGCTTGGCTGGTTTTTCAATAAATGATGTTACGTTATATTTATCGTCAACTCCAACGATACCAAATCTGGTAGCTTCATCTTTGGGAACTACTATAGAAGCTATGGAAAGCTCTGCATTGTGTTTAATATGATTATCTAAAAATTTCAGATAATCCATTTTATAAATATGATCACCACCTAATATCAAAACCCATTTAGCTTTTTTATCAGAAACCAAATTTAAATTTTGATGAATAGCATTAGCTGTTCCAAGATACCACTCGTTGTTTAATTTACGCTGAGGTGGAACAGAGTAAATAAATTCACCAAGCTCCGGATTAAAAATGCTCCAGGCTTCGTAAAGATGCATGTTCAGGGAATCGGATTTATATTGAGTTAAAACATAAACTCTTCTAAATCCTGAGTTAAGACAGTTTGATAAAGCGAAATCAATTATTCGGTATTTACCTCCGAATGGGACAGCAGGTTTGCTGCGGACTGCTGTTAATGGGGAGAGTCGTTCCCCTTGACCGCCTGCCAGTATTACTGTGATTGTATCTCTAAGAACTGATGAACCAGGTGATACCATAATACTCTCCAAAATTTGAGCTAAATATATCGAAAAGTGATTTGTTTGGCAATTAAACAAATCGTTAATTTATCTTTAAATGAAATTAATCGTTTACAAAAGTTAATTATTGAATGTTATGACTAATTCTGACAATGCTGTAAAATTAATTTTACTGACTTTAATTATTCTGACTATCGGGCAATTGAATGCTGCCGGATTGCTAAACAATATTGAGAAAGTTTCTGAAGCTCAGAAACAAGTTGATATGCTTCACTATTATTTTAAGATCAATTTATTGCCGGATCAAAAAGAAATTGAATGCGAATCAATAATAACTGCGGTTTTACTTAACAGAAATTTAACTGAGATTGAATTGAATTTGTATGATAATCTTAAAATCGATGGTATTGAATTAAACAATGCACAAACTGAATTCAGAAGAAACAAAAACAAAATATTTGTGCAAAGCAATGAATTAAATTCTGATACAATCACTCTAAAAATAAATTACAGCGGTAAACCCAAGCGTGCAGGTTTTGATGGTTTTGTTTTTGGTGAGGTAAACGGTACTGCATTAATTTATAACATCAGTGAGCCAACTTATGCTCCAACCTGGTTTGTTTGTGATGATGATCCTTCAGATAAAGTAATTTTAGATATTGAAATAACGAATGATTCTCAATTTGTATCTGTATCAAATGGCGTATTGCAAACAGTAAAATCTTTGAATGATAAAAAAACTTATCATTACAAAACCCTTTATCCGATTGCCACATATCTGATTGCAGTTTACTCTGCACCTTACAAAACTTTTCAGGATACTTACATAAGCATGGATGGAAAAGATACGATGAGTGTGCAATACTTTGTTTTACCGGAACATTTTAATCAGGCAAAAATAGATTTTGCAGATCATGTTGATATGCTGCAAGTTTTCTCTAATATGTTTGGTGAATATCCTTTCATTAAAGAAAAATATGGTGTGGCGGAATTTCTTTGGAATTTCGGTGCGATGGAAAATCAGACAATTACAGGAATTGGTTATAACTTTTTAAGCGGAAGAGATTTCTTTAAGGATACCTATGTTCACGAGCTTGCACATCACTGGTGGGGTAATTCTGTTTCGCCAAAAACCTGGGATGATATATGGCTTAATGAAGGTTTTGCTACTTACTGCGAGGCATTGTATGCTGAGGCGAAGTTTGGAAAGTCAGCTTTAAAATCTAAAATGATGAGTAAGTTTAGTGAAAATTTTAAAGGTACACTTTATGCTCCTAAAAATCTTTTCAGTGAAACAGTTTACGAAAAAGGCGGGTGGGTTTTGCATATGTTAAGATATGAATTAGGAGATAGCGCATTCTTCGATTCAATGCGTAAATATTATTCCACTTATAAGTATTCAAATGCATCGGTGGAAGATTTTAAAAATGTGTGTGAAATAGTTTCAGGGAAAAATCTTGATAAATTTTTTGACCAATGGATTTACACAGGCGATGAAATTCCATTTATTGATTACAATATTTCTATTGGCGAAAGTAATGGGAAAAAATTCTGTGAACTAAAAATGTTACAAACACAAAAGCGTTATCCTGAATTTAATCTTCCAATTGATGTTCAGATAATTTATGAAGACGGAAGGAATGAAATCCACAGATTGCAACTTGATTCCAGATTGTATGTAACCAGATTTGAATTAGATGGAGAGTTAGCAGATATTATAATTGATCCGGATGAAAACTTACTTGCAGTTTTTAACAAAGTAAATTTTGATTAAACAAATCGTGTTTTATTTCTTTTATCATATCCGTAAATTTCGAGCAAATAAAAACGACTCATTGTGAATAAAACTTATCTTTTTATCTCCGATATTCATCTCGGTCTTCAATCGAAGGAGATTGAGAATAAGAAAGAAAGGCTTCTGGTTGAGTTCTTAAAGTTTGCCAAAGATAACTGCGATGAACTTTTTATTGTGGGCGATCTTTTCGATTATTGGTTTGAATATAAACACGTTTATCAAAAAGGATATTTCAGAACTCTTACTGCATTACAGGATTTGACTGAAAAGGGAATTGTTGTCCATTATTTTATTGGTAATCACGATTTCTTTCACAAAGATTTTTTTGAAAAAGAAATTGGGGTAAATCTTTATCACGATGGCAAACAATTTATTCTGAATGGTAAAAAATTTTTTATCGGACACGGAGATGGTTTAGTCAAAAATGATTTGGGTTATAACATACTCAAAAAAATATTGCGCAACAGAGTAATTCAGTTTTTATATGGTTTAATTCATCCGGATTTGGGAGTAGGTCTTGCAAAGCATACCAGCAGATCGAGTCGTGATTACACCGCAAAAAAAGATTACGGTGAAGAAGATGGTTTAATGGATGCGGCACGATTAAAAATTGATGAAGGAAATGAGTTTGTAATTTTTGGTCATCTCCATAAAAAATGTTTTGAAAAATATAACAACGGAACTTACATTAACCTTGGTTCGTGGATTACAAATCCCTGTTATGGTGTTTTTACCGATCGTTTTGAAATTAAAGAATTGACATAAAATACATTACAATGGCTAAATCAAAATCAAATAAAAAAAGCGGAAGCAATGCAAAAAAAATAATAATCTGGTCTGCGGTAGTTATTTTTCTTGCACTTGCAGTTTATACAATCAGCGGATTACCATCACTTGCTGAATTAGAAAATCCAAAACCCGTACTTGCAAGCCGCGTCTTTTCTGCTGATGGTGAATTGATTGGACAATTTTTTATTGAAAACAGAATCGAAACTGATATTGATAGCCTTCCGCCTTACGTTATTAAAGCATTGATTGCCACAGAAGACAGAAATTTTTACAGCCATTGGGGAGTTGATGTTCCCCGCTTCTTCAAAGCGATGATTAAAAATCTTTTTTCACTTTCATTGCGCGAAGGAGCAAGTACGATTACTCAGCAGCTTGCAAAAAATCTTTACTCACTTAAAGAGGGAAGGGAGAACGTACTTGATAAGGCGGTAAGGAAAATAAGAGAGTGGATTTCTGCGGTTCAGATTGAGCGGACATTTACTAAAAATGAAATTGCAGAATTGTATCTTAATGTTTCTTACTTTGGAAGAAGCGCCTACGGAATTGAATCAGCAGCAAAAGTTTATTTTAATAAAAGAGCAAAAGATTTAACATTGCCGGAAGCAGCACTTTTTGTTGCATTACTCAAATCATCGGAAAATTATGATCCGGTTAGAAAATATGAAAATGCTATCCAGCGCCGTAATCTTGTTATGCGTAATATGGTTGATGTTGATATGCTTTCTGAAAGTGAATATCAGAGACTTAGAGAAATGCCTATTCAGCTTGCATCCGAAAAATTAAGTCACGTTAAATCCGAGGCGCCGCATTTTCTTGAATACGTCAGACAGCAAATGACATCACTTGCGGATAAGTATGGTTATGATTTGTACCGTGATGGCTTAAATATCTATACAACGCTTGATATGAGAATGCAGAGGATTGCGAATCGTTCTGCTGCCAAACATTTAAAAGAATATCAAACACTTTTTGATAAAAACTGGAACTGGGACAGAAACAAGGCTTTATTAACAAATCTTATTGATAGAGCAATTAAAGATGATCCCCGTTATAAATCAGAAACTTCTTCTGAGAAGAAAGCTTCAGTCTATAACAGCTTAAAGAACGATCCTGATTTTGTTGATCAGGTAAAGAAGAATGCCGCTAAAGTTGAAGTTGGTTTTGTTGTTGTTGATCCTAAAAATGGTAACATAAAAGCTTTGGTTGGTGGAGAGAATCAGGATTTTGGAAGAGGACTAAATCACGTAACCGGAATCAGAAGACAACCAGGATCATCATTCAAACCATTTGTTTATGCAACTGCAATCGAAAACGGATACTTTCCTGCATACACAGTTCTAAATCAAAAATTTGATTACAACGGTTGGTCGCCTTCAAATGCTGATAATGAATACAGCGGTTATGAAACTTTGCGATGGGGATTAGCTAACTCCGTTAACGTGATTGCAGGCAGGTTAACAATAAGTGATATTGCACCGCCTTATCAGGTTGTGAGGATGGCTCAAAGGATGGGAATTAATTCTTATCTGGAATCTTATCCTTCAATCGCACTTGGTACCGTAGAAGTTACACCACTTGAAATGGTTTCTGCCTTTGGAACATTTGTTAACGAAGGAATACATGTAACACCAATTTCAATCTTAAAAATTGAAGATAGAAATGGAATTTTGATTGATGAATTCAGACCAGAATCTGTGCAGGCAATCTCACCCCAAACAGCCTCAATTATGGTAGATATGCTCTCCGATGTTGTTAATTATGGTACCGGAGCCGGAGTCAGACGATATTTTCAGTATCCTGCGGCAGGTAAAACAGGCACTACTCAAAAATTTTCCGATGCATGGTTTGTAGGATTTACTCCGGATTTAGTTGCTGGTGCCTGGGTTGGTTTTGATGACCACAGAGTTAAGTTTACTAATTGGTATGGACAGGGTGCAAGAGCTGCCTTACCAATTTGGGCAATGTTTATGGAAGGTGCATATAAAGAATTAAAACTTCCGGTAAATTATTTTTCATTGACATCCGGAGTTGAAATGGTAAGCTTTTGTAAAAAGTCTATGGATTTAGGAGAGACACGATTAGCAACAGATGCTTGTCCCGATGTAGTTACAGATATTGTTGATTCCGGTAAGATGCCGCCATATTGTGAAATTCACTCCGGTACAGGCGGAAGAATAATTCACGAAAATAAACAAGGTGATAGCCA
>FWPV01005214.1_pt1 | contig 22680 bp, 25 predicted proteins | sample 2228371 | NCBI WGS metagenome assembly FWPV01 (sample SAMEA103939776, study PRJEB20133) | metagenome | reverse complement strand
TTCCTTAGTGTTTTTTACGCAGAGCGCGCGGCTGCGACCAACAGCATCTTCGTAAACTTTCCATTCAAAAGTGTGCGGAAAATCGGCTAACAAAACGTTACCGAGTACAACACCCATTGCCTGTTGGGTTTTGTAATCATCGCGCGCGATCCAATTACCATTCACCAAGCGCTGCAGGGTATGCAAGTCGGAAAGATCCCGCCGAATATTACTACCAATTTTAGTTTGTGCCAGCTCACTCACGCTGGTTATTTCTTGCTCCATTTTGCTTTTATCCATCCAAGTTAATTCTTTTATACTGATTTCTTTTTCTTCGGTGGCAACAACTTTTTTGGTGTCGGAGACAACATTGAGCGGGGCGTATTGTGCATAACTGATATTTGCTGCGGCAAATAAAGCAATTACTGTCATCAGTTTGTATCTGTTCATAAAAAACTCCTGCGCTAACGATAATCAAAGGTTGCGTGATGCTTCATTCATTTTGCTATTTTCATGTGTAGTAAATAATAAAGGCTGGGGATTAATGGTTTCCCAAGGCACAGAAAAACCATCGCCATTGATTACGCGCAGGTGCCGCATACGCAATTGCCGTGGTTCGGTCAAACCACAGGAGTGGGCAATCATGGCAACACTTTTGGTAAGGTTCTGTTGATAGGCGGCAACTCGTTCTGCCTTATCTGCAGGGTCCAAACCTTTTTGCAGTTTTATGTTGTGGGTCGTTATGCCGGTCGGGCAGGTGTTTTTGTGACACTGCAATGCTTGAATGCAACCTAATGCAAACATAAAACCGCGCGCACTGTTTACAAAATCAGCACCGCAGGCGAGCGCCCAGGCGACCATGTGCGGTGTGATTAATTTGCCGGCCACGATAATTTTAATGCGTTCTTTAAGGCCCGCCTGTTCCAAAAGCACTGCAAGCCATGGCAGAGTTTCCTTGATCGGTAGACCCACATGATCCAGTAATGGTTGCGGTGCAGCGCCGCTGCCACCATCGGCACTGTCCAGTGTTATGAAGTCAGGAGCTGACTCAATTCCTTGTTGCTGAATTGCTTTAATCAAATCAATTAGCCAGGTTTTTTCACCTAATACTGCTTTGAAGCCAACCGGCTTACCGGTCACGTAGCGAATATGATTAATCATGGCTAATAGATCATCTACCGAGTGAATATCTGTGTGTCCATTAGGGCTTATTGACGCATTACCTTCAGTTATTCCGCGAATAGCGGCTACTTCGGCGGACACTTTTTCGGCGGGCAATATGCCACCCTTGCCAGGCTTTGCACCTTGACTCAGCTTGATTTCAAACATTTTGATTTGGGGTTTGGCGGCGAGTTCCCGCAAATGCTTATCGCTCAGATTGCCCAGTAAATCCCGCACTCCATATTTAGCGGTTCCTATTTGGAATACTAAATCGCAATTGCCTTCCAAGTGGTAAGGCGATAGACCGCCTTCTCCGGTATTAAGCCAGCAGCCCGCTTTAGCGGCGCCGCGAGATAGTGCCAATATTGCTGGTTTGGAAATGGCTCCGTAGCTCATGCCTGAAATGTTGAAAATGGAATTGGTGGTGTAAGGCGATGCGCAAAAAGGGCCAAGTGTTACGGGGGCAGCAATTAGTGCATCTTCTTCCTGAACCGGGAAGGGTGAGTTCAAAAAGAGCAGGGTGCCGGGTTTGTTCAAGTCAAGAGTGGAGCCAAAACCTATGTTGCTATCCACGTTTTTCGCGGCGCGATAAACCCAAGAGCGATCTGCTCGGTTAAACGGCAACTCCTCGCGGTCTTGAGCGTAAAAGTATTGCCGGAAAAACTCGCCCAGATTTTCAAAGAAATAGCGAAAACGACCTATAAGCGGGTAATTTTTACGGATGGTGTGAGTATTTTGGGTAATGTCGGCGATATACATAATCGCCAGCGTGAGCAAAATTAAACCAACAACCGTGATGAAGGTGACTTCCAACCAGGTGAGCAGCTTGAGTGCCCAGTGCATATCTGCCATCTGTATTTAGCTCCACAAATCGGAAAGGGGTATTTTACGAGGTGAATTGCGAATATTGGCGTCAATATTCGTAACGAAAGAGTTATTTTTTGCGTGATCCAATAACTTTGGCTGGATTGCCTGCGATTTTGCTGTAATCCGCTACTGATTTTGATACCAGGCTATTCATGCCGACTACTGCATAATCACCGATACTTACTCCATCCACTATGCCCACATTGGCCCCAATCCAAACATCCCTGCCTATGCAAATGCCTTTGGAGGTGACTGGTTGTGCACTGATAAGCCGTTCTGGGTCCATACCATGGTTGAATGCATAGGCGTGGCTGTATGCTGCAAGGCGGCTATGATCGCCGATTTGGATACCCTTGCTGCCACCATCCAGGCAGACGTGGTGATTAATGGAGACGCCCTTGCCGATATTGACGGGGCCATGAATGACACAGTCTGCGGCTATGTAAGAATCATCTCCGATGACGATGGGGCGGCCTGGTTCGGCAAACAACCGTGCTTCGGGGGCGATAAAGCAATTATTGCCTATCTGAATGGTTTCCATTGCCTGCAAATAGTGTTGCCATTCATCCTGCCACTCTTGTGCCCATTGACGCTGGGCAGGTTTCAATCGGGCGTAAAGCCAAGGCATATAGCTCAAGCGCAATTTGTGTTGGGAGCGGTAGCGATCACTGGTGATGTCGGTCATGGATTGCAAGGGCTTATGCCTGATAAATAAATGGGCCGGGATTATAGGCGTAAGCTAATTAGCAATGAATACCAAAGTGCTGTAGGAATAGGTGACAATAACGCAACATGACAAAGCGTATTGGATTGTGTGCGAGAAAAAGGAAAGGGTGCCCGTCGGCTGTAGGTGATTGGTTTGTTCGCTTGGTCGCGAGCGCTTCTGCAAACTGCAGCAAGCTGGACACAAATCGAAACATGGAGTGTCGAAATAGACGCTCTTAGGGGTAACCCGTCATTACGACAGCCGTAGCGGACACCTGTTTTGATTATAGTCATGAGAATTATTGATGCTAGCCCCAGCTTAGTTTTTTAAGTTTCAATATTTATTCTTTTATAGCTGAAATATTCTATTAATCTTTATCTGCTGCAGCCATCACAGCACAAGAGTTTTACATGTACGAATTGATTGATGAAACAAGTGAGTTTCTGGTTGTCTATAAAAAGCCTGATGTAAGCTTCCACAGTGATTCGGGTTCTGTGGGTTTGTTTGAATACTGTAAGCAACAGCAAGGCTTGGCGGAACTCTATCCTGTGCACCGTTTGGATAAGATTACTTCCGGGCTGTTGATATTTGCAAAAACAGCCGCAGCAAATAGCGCGCTAACAGCAGCTTTTCGTGCGCGGGAAATACAAAAATTTTATTTGGCGATAAGTGCAAAAAAACCAACCAAAAAGCAAGGGTTGATTAAAGGCGATATGACCGCTGCCAGGCGAGGCGCATTTAAACTTTTGGCTGCGCATAATAACCCGGCTATTACCCAATTTTTTAGTAAAAATATTGCGCCGGGTCGGCGGCTTTTTTTGATAAAACCCCACACCGGCAAAACCCATCAAATCCGCGTGGCATTAAAAAGTATCGGAGCACCAATTATGGGGGATTTGCTCTATGCGGATACGGCCTCAAACAGTCATATAGATCGAACCTATTTACATGCCTATAGCCTTGGTTTTGAATTGGATGGACAGCAATATCGCTATACGCTTTTACCAAAAGAAGGCGATTATTTTTCCGATGCTGCTTTTCTAAATGCCATTGATGAGTGGCGAGAGCCATGGATGCTGCCTTGGCCAAAGGTGCAGATCAATGCATAAATATAGTTACTTTTTTTGGGGTGGCATTGCGGTGCTGGCCATGCTTTTGTCGGCTTCTTTTTATTTTTATAAAGACGCAGCTATCACTGAAACCCGGAGTGCAGTGCAGCGCTATCAATTTTTTAAAATGCCTTGCTGGTTTGATGCCGATTGGACTGCTGAGGTCGATTGTGGCGAATTGCATGCGCCGGCAGCAGCAGGTTTTTTTCGCTTGCCGGTTGTGATTTTGAAAGAGGAGTCAGCTGAACGCCGTGCGGATCCTGTTGTTTATTTGCAGGGTGGGCCTGGTGCCGGTGCTCGTTTACATACTGAAGGAGTAAAAAGTTGGTTGAGCTGGCAGCGTTATGCAGGAATCAAACGCGATATTATTTTGATTGATACGCGCGGAACCGGGCACAGCAAACCAGCATTGGTTTGTGCAGAATACAATCGCACCAATCAAAGTTTATTAACTAAACATACCTCGCTGGCTGAAGAGCTTGCGTTGGGGCAAGAGGTTGCTTATGAATGTTTTGATGAGGCAGTAAAGGCAAATCCTGCGCTGGATTATCGTCACTTTAGCAGTATCGAATCTGCGCGTGATATTCGTGCGCTTATCAATCTGCTTGGCTATGAAAAATGGAATATTTTGGGGGTTTCCTACGGCACTCGTTTGGCATTGGAAGTTGCTCGGCAGGAAGCGCTAGAGCCGCAGCAGGCGAAATTACAATCAATGGTGTTGGATTCTGTTTATCCTGCAGGTTTTGGTGGTGTGCAAACCTGGCCACAGGTGCTGGATGACGCCTTGCAAAAGTTTTTCACTGGTTGCGCAGAAACGCCTGAATGCAGCGCAGCACTGGGAGGCACAGATGCACAAGTTAAACAGGTATTTATGCAAACCCTGGAAAGTTTGCGTGCAGCTCCGATAGCAATCACGATTAAACATTGGGATGGCGAGGCGCCAATAAATTTCCTTTTGAATGACCACCGGTTTTTGTCGGCAGCATTTGCATCCACCTATACACCGCAAGACTGGTTAAAAATTGCTGAGGCGATAACCGGTGTTGCGAAGCGCAATCGCGAAGCGATAAAACCTTTGCTGGAGCCTTTTGTGAACCAAAGTATGAGCGCAGACTTTAATAGCCTGACTTTCACCGCGGTTGACTGTGCGGATAACCCGGTCATGAATGAACAAGATTTTCTGGCAAGTGTTAATCAATACCCTTTGTTGCAGGAATATACCCGCGATCAGTGGCGTTACCAATTATGTCATCGCCTGGTGGCCTCGCCAGCGCTGCAGTTCAGTGAGCCACTGGTGCCTGGCCTGTTATTGGCAGGAAGTTTGGATCCGGTTACACCTGTCGATTGGGCGCGCAGGGTTCATGCGCAATGGCCCGGTAGTCAATTGCATATCAGTGAAAATGTTGCACATTCGGTATTGGGAAGCGAAGCTTGCTTATTGCAATCACTGATTAATTTTTATGATCATCCCACAAAGTTATTTCAGGGTTGTCGAAACTAAGGGGCTCAGAGAAATACCTTGGTTCGGTAAAAATAAAATGCTTGCGCGAACAAGGTTTGAAAACAAAAAAGGCCGCACAAGTGCGACCTTTTAAATTTGGCTCCGCCTGCTGGACTCGAACCAGCGACCCAATGATTAACAGTCATTTGCTCTACCGACTGAGCTAAGGCGGAATTATTCTTTCAGGTGTTTGCCCTAAGAAGTGGGGCGCATCATATAGAGCCGCTGCTGATTGGTCAACTTATTCGTATTTACACAAATAAGAAGTTTCCACATCGGCACTTACTTTAAAGCGTTGGTTGGCTTCGACAATAAAAGTTTGGCCTGCTGCAAAGGTTTCGGCTTTATCGCTACCCGGCAATACCACGGTCAGGCTGCCGCTTACCACAGTCATATATTCTTTTTGGCTGGTGCCAAATTCGTAATCGCCTTTTGCCATTACACCGATAGTGGCGGGCAGGGTTTCAGTTTGGAAAGCGATAGATTTAACCGCACCGCCGAAATACTCGTTAACTTTAAACATAGGTTGCTCCACTAAGGATGGAAGGGACAGGTATACAGAATGAATAACAGTAATATTACGCGCACAAAAAAGGCCGCATAAATGCGGCCTTTTTCGTTTTGTTTGGCTCCGCCTGCTGGACTCGAACCAGCGACCCAATGATTAACAGTCATTTGCTCTACCGACTGAGCTAAGGCGGATCGGTGACTTCCGCTGTGGAAGTGGAGCGCATAATATAGAGCCGATTTTGGTTGGTCAACCGTTTTCTGGTGCTTTTCCGTAAGTTTTTTTCAAAAAAACCTCAATAAATTCAAGGCTGTTCATTAATTCTCCAGTCTGTTGGCAAGTTGTTCAGCGACTTGCCGATTTGAGCGGTTGCTCAAGGCGTATGACCTTGAAACTGCCGTTGTCGATGAGCGTTGCAACACTTTTAAAGTAGATAGCTGCTTTGCGCTCCAATGGAATAAACTGGTTTACCACAAACAACGCAAGGCCATTAGTGGCAAGCAACTGTTGTGCACTTGCAAGAAATTTGTCGGTTAAATCACCATCCGGACTGAACCCTTGATGAAAAGGAGGGTTGCACAATAGGAGATCGACTTTTTGATCTATGTGTCTGCCGGCGTCTGCGGCGATAACTTCAGAGGTTAATTGCGCGCTTGTGAGGTTACATTGTGCGGCGACAAGTGCGGCAGCATTATTGTCGGTCAGTAACCAGCGGTTGATTGTTTTGCACGAGTCCAATTGGGCTGCTGCTAGCGTAAGGTAGCCATATCCACACCCTAGATCGAGGCAAGTTTCGGGCTGGTTATTACCAAGCGCCCGGGCGATTTGGCTAATCAGCAGTGCGCTTCCTGCATCTACTTTATTCCAGCCAAAAAGTCCGGGTTTACTGACAATACTAAGCCCGGAGTTTTCAGCAATGGGCCGCAGTTGGTGGTAATCGCTATCATCCAATGTCTGCTCCGCAGCAAAAGTATTTTGCTTGTGGATGACTGATGAATAACTGGCGCCATCTTTCTGAATCTGTTTTTCGCTCCCCATCAAGCGTGTGATTTTTTCAATGTAGGTCTTGGTGCCTTCATTTTTATAGCCGCTCAGCACCAAAGGTGCACCGGGCTTGAGGCAGCGCCAGGCTTCATTTAATAAATGATGTACCAGCAGTTTTTCCTTGGAAACACGATAAAAAAAACCATCCAGGCTATTGTCTGCGATGGCTCGGCAATCGAAGTCGCTGAATTCGGTGATGAATCCGTGCTTCTTTGCCTCTTCAGCTACATCCCAGCGATTGGTCATCAACAATAAGCCCGGGCTATGAAATGCAGTGGGTAGATTATTCAGGGCATTTTCATCGGTGCACCATAAAAAATGGCCCTGTGCATTTTTTACTAATCCGGTTAATGCTTGTATGAGGGTGGCAAGTGCTAAGTCAGTCATTAATTAATGCTCTGGATCTCATCATTGGTTAACGGGCGATATTCCCCTTGGGCTAGCTGGGTATCCAGCTGAATGTTTCCAATTGCCTCGCGATGCAATGCCACAACGTGATTTCCCACCGCGGCAAACATGCGTTTTACTTGGTGGTATTTGCCTTCATGAATACACAGGCGGGCCCGGTGACTGGATATCAGCTCCAACTGTGCAGGACGTGTGGGCGCTTTTTCTCCATGCAGCTGCACACCGGCTGCAAATAATGCAGCGGTATCCGCTGTTATTGGGTTGGCGGTGGTAACCAGGTAGGTTTTGGGGCATTCATGGCGCGGTGATGTAATACGGTGATTCCACTGCCCGTCATCCGTGAGCAGTACCAAGCCTGTGGTGTCAATATCCAGGCGCCCAACAATTTGCAGCTCCTGTTTTTTGGGTAACGCGAGTAAATCAATCACCACCGGATGAGCTGCATCGCGATTGGCGCAAATGTAGCCCAAAGGTTTATGCAGCATTAAATAACGAAGCGGCTGAATCGCAATCAGCTGATCGTCCAGTAACACGTTTTCAGTGCCATCCAGTTGCAGATCAGCTTTTTTAGCAACCACCCCATTGATGCTGATACGTCCGGCTTTAACGGCCTGATGGATTTGCGAACGGCTGTAATCGGTGCATTGACCAACAAATTTATCAAGACGCATGAATAACCTTGGTGTCGGAATCACCTGAGTGAAGCCAGTGTGCGGGCAGGGCATGGGCCCAATCGAACTGGTGAATGATACGCGTAAATGAAGCTGGAAGCGGTGCTGTTAATGTTAAGACAGTGTTGTGTACCGGATGCGTTAAGCGCAATTCTGCTGCTGCAAGCATAAGCCCCGCGCAATCAAATTGTTGCTGGAAAAATCGATTATGTTGGCCCTTGCCGTGTTTTGCATCACCAATAATCGGGTGGCTGATGTGTTTTAAGTGGCGTCGAATCTGGTGCTTGCGCCCGGTTTGAGGCACGCATTTCACCAGCGAATAACGCGTGCAGGGGTATTTGTCGATACTAAAGGGGAATTCCACCTGGGCGAGGCGGCTGTAGCTGGTAATAGCCGGTTGCGCCGGTTTGTGCTGGCAAGCCAGCTTATCGGTGTAATTATCCAGCTCCTCCACTAACGGATGATCAATTACTCCATTTAGCGGGGCAAATCCTCTAACCAGAGCGACATAGGTTTTGTTGATCTGATGATTTGCAAACGAATTACCCAAGGCTCTGGCGATATCGGGAGAAAGTGCAAACAGCAATACGCCTGCCGTTGGTTTATCCAGGCGGTGAATCGGGTACACCTTTTGTCCCAGTTGATTGCGCAATAACTGCACAGCAAAGCGCGTTTCATGGCGATCTATTTCGCTGCGATGCACCAGAAGACCACCCGGTTTATTGATGGCAACCAAATAGTTGTCCTGATAAACAATAGCGAGCGTGTCTGAAGTTGCCGGTGTACTGGAGGGCACTGAACTTGTCCTGTTGTGGTAGAGGTCGCGATTCTAAGGGTAGGGCATCCAGGGTTAAAGCGGTTTTACGGGAGCTTTCGCAGAAAGTTATACAAAAAATTTGCATTGTATAATTTTATGGTTTAAAACTTATACATCTGCAATAACTTGTATAGGTTTTTCCATGAGCAAAATTCCGGTTGGTGTGAGCCAGTGTCTTCTGGGTGAGCAGGTACGGTTTGATGGTGGGCACAAGCGAAGTCGATATCTCACTGATGTGCTTGCACAGTTTATTGAATTTCGTCCGGTGTGCCCGGAAGTTGCCATAGGCTTGGGCATTCCCCGCAAGCCAATCAGATTGGTCGTTAAAGATGACCAAACCCGTGTAGTTGGTGTTGCTGATCCCGAGATGGACGTAACTGATGCGCTGGTTGCACAAGCGGAAGCAGCAGCGGCGCAAATGCCGGATATTTGCGGCTATGTATTTATGCAAAACTCACCCAGCTGTGGTGTTTATGGCATGAAACGTTACCGCACCAACGGTTACACCATGGATGCAAAAGGGCGCGGTGCTTACGCCCAACGTTTTATGGAGTTAATGCCTTATCTACCTGTGGAAGAGGCTGGGCGTTTGAATGATGCCGGTTTGCGTGAAAATTTCCTGACACGTGTTTTTGCATTTCACGATTTCAAAAAACACCTTGGGCATGAACCCACCGCTAAAAAATTGATTAATTTTTATTCGCGTTATAAATATCAAGTGATGGCCCATCACGTACCCAGTTATTTTGAAATCGGACGATTCCTTTCCAACCTGTCGGGTCGTGATATCAACGCCTGTCGCGACCAATTTTTTCATTTATTCATGACTGCGCTTTCCCATCATGCGACCCGCAAGGGGAACACTAACGCCATGATGCACTTGCGTGGTTATCTCAAGGAAATCCTCAGTACACAGGACAAGCAAGAATTATCACAACTGATCGATTCTTATAAAGTTGGTATGGTGCCTTTGGTCGTTCCTTTAACTTTACTGAAGCATCATTTGTCAAAGCTCGATAACCCCTATTTGAAATCGCAAACTTTCTGGGCGCCGCATCCAGATCAACTGGGTTTGCGTAATTATGTGGTTGAGAATCATTAATGAGCGGAGAAAGTAGAGCATCCGCTTATGAAGAGCCGGTTGATAGCGAGCTAGTGCCGATTCGCGAAATATCGCGTTTAACCGGTGTGAATACTGTGACACTGCGTGCCTGGGAGCGGCGCTATGGTTTGTTGGTTCCCCAGCGTACCGGCAAAGGGCATAGGCTCTACAGCCAGGCAGATATAGAGCGAGTCAAAGAGGTACAGTTGTGGCTTGGCAGGGGCTTGGCCATTAGCAAAGTAAAAGCACTACTTGCCAGCCAACCGCAAGAGCAACAAGCGCAGGTGATAGATTCAAACTGGTTGCAGCTTGCACAGCAAATCCACAGTGAAATCAATAATTTTCAGCGGCGGTCGTTGCAGCGAATCCTGGAGGACACGTTCGCACTTTATCCTGCTGAAATGGTTGCCGATTATTTACTGCTGCCGCTGTTGCGTGAGTTGGAAGGGGATGAGCCGGGCATGGCGGCGCGGCGTGCTTTTTTCGTGCAAATTGCGCTGGAGGTAGTGATCGAATCACAGGCTCGTCAGCGCCAATCGGCAAGCGGTGCGCAACTGTTGTTGATTGCTGCCAGCGATGATCAGGCTGAGTTGAAAGGGCAGCTGCTTGCATACAGCTTATTGATTCATCAGTTCCGGGTGGAGTTGCTGGGTTATCTAAACCCGCGTGAAGCACTTCTGGCTGGTCAGGCTCTGGATGCAAAAATAATTGTGCTTCTTGGCTACGGCGACCTGAATGCGGCCAGCTTGCAACTACACTTAAACAGCCTACTGGAAAAAAGCGCAGTTCCCTTGATATTAGTGGGGGACTTGGCAGCGAGCATGTCAGCGTTTGATTTTATCGACAAGCCCCGGGTGAGGTTCTGCATTGACCAGCAAGCAGCTGTGCTGCATATAAATAAACTTTTGAATGGGTAAATTGCTTCTATGGGGCCAACAGTTCCGCAAAAAGTGCGCGCTATGTATATGCGTTTTGATAAAAAAATTCTCAAGAATTTATCTGACATTTATAGCGACGACATCCAATTCCGTGATCCATTACATGCGTTGAATGGCATCGCCAAGCTATCTGACTACTACGCAAGCAGCATTGAGAATTTACTCGACTGCCGTTTTGAGTTTCACCATTCAATGGAAATGCCCGACCGTGGAGAAGCTATTTTATTTTGGACTATGCACTACCGTCACAGCAAAATTGCTGGTGGTAAACCATTGGAGCTGACTGGCAACACCCATATACTGTTTAACGAAAAGGTCTATTATCATCGCGATTATTACGATGCTGGCGCCATGCTTTATGAGCACTTGCCGTTAATTGGTAGTGCAATAGCGTTTATTAAAAAACGTATAGGTGCAAAATGACAACGCTAGTATGGTTGCGACATGATTTGCGCTTGCGCGACAACCCTGCGCTGTTTAAGGCCGCCGAATTGGGGCAGGGAGTAGTTGCCGTTTATGTACATTGTGCAGCTTATGTGAGTTTGCATGATCAATCTGCTGCGCAGCGTGATTTTATCCGGCGGCATCTTCATTTGTTGCAGCAGAACCTCCTTGAATTAAATATTCCCTTGAAGGTTATTCGTGTAGAAAAGCCAGGCGAAATAGCTCCGCAGCTACTGCAACTTGCCCAGCAACTAAATGCAACCCAATGTTTTTTTAATGCCGAATACCCTATCAATGAGTTGAATCGCGATCTGGCAGTGAATCAGCTGTTGCGTGAACAGGGCATAGCGGTAAAACGTTGTCATGACCGCTGTATTGTTCCGCCCGGTATGGTGCGCAATGGTCAAGGTGAGCCTTACAAAGTATTTACGGCGTTCAAAAAGAAATGGCTGCAAATGGTCATGCCGCTGGATCTTAAACCTTTGGCGTTACCGGCGAAACAATCCGTAAATGCTTCCGTAACTGCAGATTCTATCGCGGCGATTGATTCGTTATTTGCAGCGGATGGCTTGCGCGATTTATCCGCGCTCTGGCCAGCAGGCGAGCATGAAGCTTGCCGGCGTCTGGATAATTTTATCGCCACTGGTCTCACGCAATATCTTGACCAGCGCGATTTTCCTGCCATCGATGGAACCTCCAGTTTATCGCCTTATTTTGCGGTGGGTTCACTCTCTCCCCGGCAGGCGCTGTCTGCTGTTTTGGCTTACACCTATGGTGATTGGAGTGGCAATGCAGGAGCCGCTTGTTGGATCAGTGAAATAATTTGGCGGGAATTTTACCAGCATGTAGTGGTGGATTATCCGCAAGTTTGTAAGCGCAAAGCCATGCAAGCCCACACGGAAGCTTTTCCATGGCAGCAAAATACCACACTCTTTGATGCATGGTGTAAGGGCATGACTGGCATTCCGATTGTGGACGCGGCCATGCGTCAATTAAATGCAACTGGCTGGATGCACAACCGCTTGCGAATGATTGTTGCTATGTTTCTCACCAAAAATTGTCAAATCGATTGGCGTTGGGGCGAACAATATTTTATGTCGCAATTAATCGACGGCGATTTTGCGGCGAACAATGGCGGTTGGCAGTGGAGTGCATCCACAGGAACTGATGCCGCGCCTTATTTTCGTATTTTTAATCCTGCAAGTCAGTCCGAGCGCTTTGATCCAAATGGTGAATTTATTCGTAAGTGGGTACCAGAGCTTGCGCAGCTATCGGCGAAGGAAATTCATAGCCCACAGCCCGGCACCAAAGGACTTCCACTGACTTATCCACGACCGATTGTCGATTTGTCAGAAAGCCGAAAATCAACCATTGCGCTGTTTAAAAACCTATCGCCAGCAACCGCCAATTAGAGCCGAGCCTATGACTAATAATCCCGAACAGCGCAGCGTTTTGGTGACTGGAGCTTCCAGCGGGATTGGTCGTGACCTGGCGCTTGCTTATTTGGCTCAGGGCGAAATAGTGTTTGCACTTGCGCGCTCAACAACTGCCTTGTCCGAATTGGTGTCAGCGTATCCCCACACTTGTATTGCAATTACAGTGGACTTAACCGATGACGTTAGTTGTAAGCAAGCGGCAGAACAAATTTCACAACATTCAGCACATTTGGATATAGCAATATTAAATGCCGGCACTTGTGAATATGTGGATGTAAACCAGTTATCCATAGAACCTTTTGATAAGGTGATGGCAATTAACTGGCGCGGCACCTTGAATAGCTTAATCCTGTGTTTGCCCTTTTTGCGTAATAAAAAAGGCTCACAGTTGGTGGGTGTCTCCAGTATGGCCAGCATACTGCCCATGCCGCGCTCACAAGCCTACGGTGCATCAAAAATTGCTCTGGAGTACCTGTTGAATTCACTGCGTGTCGATCTGGGCGGAACCGGAATAGACATTAGTATCGTGCGCCCGGGTTTTGTCGCAACACCGTTGACTGCGCGCAACGATTTTCCTATGCCATTTATTGTGGATAGTGAAATTGCAGTGAAAAAAATAATTCAGGGAATCACGAAGCGACAATGGATCATTGCATTTCCCTGGCAGCTCGTTGGCCTAATGCGGTTTATCGCGTTGCTACCACTTAAGTGGCAAACAAGCTTGCTACAAAAAATCTCGCGTAACTCAGGTTGATATTCTTATTTTCTTGATACTTACATACTCATTCACAGGATTGCAGAAGAAGATAATCTATGGCATCACCTATAGGAAAAAGAATAGCGATTATTGGTAGCGGAATTAGTGGATTACTGAGCGCCTACTTATTAGCGCGACGCAATCAGGTAGTGGTATATGAGGCTGCTGATGTTATTGGTGGTCATACCGCTACCAAAGCGGTTCATATAGGTGATACAAAGTTTGAAGTCGATACAGGTTTTATTGTTTTTAATGATCGAACCTATCCTAATTTTATAAAGCTGTTGGAGATGATCGGTGTGGCTTATCAGCCTACCGACATGGGCTTTAGCGTTTCCTGTGCCGCGAGTGGTTTTGAATATGCAGGCACCTCATTGAATGGTGTTTTTTCCCAGCGGAAAAATATCTTCAACCCCGGCCATTGGCGAATGCTGGCGGAGATACTGCGTTTTAACAAAGCCTGTACCCAGCTCTATCGCAGTGGCGAAAAACCTTGGGCGATTACTTGCGCGAACAGGGGTACAGCGAAAGGTTCAGCCGTTTATACATATTGCCTATGGTGTCAGCCATTTGGTCATCAGGTTTGGAAACAGCTGCCGCCATGCCCTTGGTTTTTTTTGTTCGCTTTTTTCACAATCATGGTTTGCTAACCGTAACCGGGCAGCCGCAGTGGTACACCATAAAAGGGGGGTCACACCAATATCTTGCACCCTTGACCCAACATTTCCGCGAAAATATTCACACCAACTGTCCAGTTTCTTCTGTGGTGCGCAGTGCTGATGGTGTGTTGGTTAACAGTGAAAAATTCGGCGAGCAACATTTTGATGAGGTGATTTTTGCCTGTCACAGCGATCAAGCACTAAAACTTTTGGCGGACCCAAGCCCTGCGGAATACGAAATACTCTCAGCCATTCCCTACAAGGCAAATGATGTCGTACTGCATAGCGATTTGCGTTTTTTGCCTGCATCGACGCGCGCATGGGCCAGTTGGAACTATTTATTGCGGGAGGACGCTGGGGATGCCACAGCGCTCACCTACAACATGAATATCCTGCAGCGATTGAACGCCCCGGTTACTTTTTGCGTATCTGTAAATGCGGGTGAAAATATTGATCAGGAAAAAGTCTACGGGCGATATAACTACAGCCATCCTATGTTCACTCTGGATTCAATAGCAGCACAAGAGCGCTGGGCGGAAATCAGTGGGGTAAATCGGACTCACTATTGCGGCGCATATTGGCGCAATGGTTTCCATGAAGATGGCGTTGTATCGGCGATCCGTGTAGCACAAGCGTTAGGAGAGATTTGGGAATGATATTGGTGGATTGCTGGAGCCTGAATTATGCATAGCGCTATTTATCAGGGTGAGCTTCGTCATCGGCGCTTTCATCCCAAACACCACGAGTTTTCATACCAGTCCACGCTGTTTTATATCGATCTTGATGAGCTGCCCCAGCTCTTTGAAGGTGTACGCGGTTGGTCGCTCAATAAAAGAAACTTCGGTAGTTTTCTACGCGCGGATTATTTGGGTGACCCGCAGGTTTCATTAAGAGATGCGGTCAAAGCGAGAGTAACTGAGCTAGCGGGTGTATGTGTAGAGGGGCCGATACGTATGCTTACTAATCTACGCATTTTAGGTTGCTGTTTTAACCCTGTTACTTTTTATTATTTGTTTGAGCCGGGCTCTGACACACCGAAACAAATTCTTGCTGAAGTGAACAATACTCCCTGGAACGAGCGTCATTCCTATTTGATCCCTTGCGATGAGTTAACCGGAAAAACAAAAACACAGTTTGATAAAACCTTCCATGTGTCGCCTTTCAACCCGCTGGACATGCGCTACCGTTGGATAAGCTCAGCACCCGGTGAAAATTTGTTGGTACACATGGAGAATCTGGCACCGCCAATAAACGAGAAGACCAGTGCTCCGGTTGAAAACATTTGTCATATGGACGCAACACTCAGCCTTAAACGTTACGATTGGTCTGCGTCTATGTTGCAGAGACTGATCTTGTCCCAGCCCTGGGCGGCCATAAAGGTTCCATTTTCTATTTATTGGCAAGCTTTACGGTTGTTTATTAAAGGTGTTCCTGTGTACTCACACAAAACCACCGGCTCGCTTCAACCGCTTGCAGAACTTAAAACAACAGGGGAAAAATCGTGAAATCGACCAGTATCGCACTTGCATCCAAACATCGCGTTGCGGCACTTGCACCCAATGAATCAATCGCCAAAAACTTGTTATTCAAAGTATTGCGAGGCATGACTACAGGCTGCCTCAGGTTGCATGATCAGGGGGAAGTATTTGAGTTTGGACAAATAGCTTCGGATGCAGGTCTGGTCGCCGATATTCATGTGCACAATCCTGCTTTTTACTCTGATGTAGTGTTTGGCGGTTCGGTGGCGGCGGGTGAAGCCTACATGAGCGATTACTGGTCTACACCGAATCTCACTCAGGTAGTGCGTCTATTTGTTCGCAATATGGATGCACTGGATAATCTGGACAACAGCCAATCCTTCATTGGACGATTACTGTTGAAAGTGTTCCATTGGTTTAATCGCAATACCAAATCTGGTTCGCGCCGGAACATCTCTGCCCATTACGATCTGGGCAACGACTTTTTTAAGTTATTCCTGGATGAAACCATGATGTATTCATCGGCAATTTATCCCACTCCCGATGCTGAGCTATCAGTTGCATCGGTTTATAAATTGCAACGGGTCTGCGAAAAATTGCAATTGAACCAGGAGGACCATTTGTTGGAAATAGGTACCGGCTGGGGTGGAATGGCAATCCATGCAGCTCGTCATTACGGTTGTCGTGTCACCACCACAACTATCTCTAAAGAGCAGCATGACTACGCAGTGGCCCGTATTGCAGCCGCTGGACTAAGCGATAAAATTACAGTGCTGTTTGATGATTACCGGGATTTGAGTGGGAGTTTCTCCAAGTTAGTTTCAATCGAGATGATCGAAGCTGTTGGGCATGCACACTACGATGATTATTTTTCCGCCTGTGCAAAATTACTGCGACCTGATGGACTTATGTTAATTCAAGCAATCACTATGAAAGACCAGCGTTATAAGCGCGCATTAAAATCAGTGGATTTCATCCAGCGTTATATTTTCCCCGGTGGCTCTTTACCTTCGATTGATGTGATCAGCAATTGTGTGCAGCGAAAAACAGACCTGAATATTTTGCAGATAGAAGATATTGGCGAGCACTACGCACAAACATTAAAACACTGGCGAGAGCTATTTATGGCCCAGCTTGATACCGTAAAAGACCAGGGGTTTGATGAGCGCTTCATTCGCATGTGGGAATTTTATCTCTGTTACTGCGAGGGGGGCTTCCGTGAGCGCAGTATAGGTACGGCACAAATTCTGTTTGCCAAACCAGACTATCGCAGTCATTTTTTTAGCTGATGAACGCGGGGTTATTTACACTGTCCAACTTTCTGCTTTTTCAGTTAGGGTGGTTTGTTTGCGTTTTATTGGGCACTCAGTGGGCAATCGTTTATACGCTGGTTGCAACCTGTGCGCATTTTTATTTTTCACCCTCCCGGCAAGATGATGCTATCGCGGTGCTGCTGTGCATAGTGATTGGTTTGGTGCATGACCTATTGCTGATTCATGGCGGATATATCCTGTTTGCAGAGGCTAATAACTGGCCACCGGTGTGGTTGAGTTGTTTGTGGGTATTGATGGGGCTCACCCTGCATCACTCGCTGGGCTGGATTTATCAACGACCGCTCTGGGCTGGCTTGTTGGGGGCTGTTTCAGGGCCGCTGAGCTATTTGGCCGGGGTTAAGCTTTCCTCCGCACAATGGTCTGGCTCCCTCATGGAGGTTATTCCTATAATGGCGGTTTTGTGGCTAATAGTTTTGCCACTACATCGCTTGTTGAGCTTGAGGATCAAACCTTATGTATCGCATTGAATTTTTTACCCGTCGTCCCCGAGTGCTTGGATTTATTACTGGTGCTTTACTCGCGGCCTTTGTCTCCTTGCCGGTAGCCGCAGAGAAAACTTATGTAGTTGCTGGTACTGCCTATGAAATTGTCAGCAATCAAGTCGCCTACCGCGAGCTCTACACAGCATTAGATGAAAATAAATCCGTGACGGTTGATTATTTTTCGCCGGATGGGAACCTTTTTGCATCAAAAGTGCTGTCCTATCAGGGCGAATACTTTCAGCCGGGATTTGAGTTGCAGGACAACCGCGACAATGAATTTGTAGCCGCCCAGTTTCAGGGAGCGCGTTTGCTGTTAAGTCACGGCAAGGACGGCAAGGTTAACGAAAAAGTTGTGATGGATAATGCCCGTCTGGTAATAGATGCCGGCTTTGATTCCTACATACAAATGAATTGGGATGATTTAATTGCCGGAAAACATTTGAAGTTCGAGTTTGCTTTACCTTTGCGTTTGAGCACAATTCAATTGGAAGCGCGTCAGGTAAAAGCATCCAGTTCGCCCTTGCGCGATGATAATATTGGTGCCGATTGGGTTCACTTTCGCATAGCACCCGCAAAAGCTTTAGTATCTTTTTTTGCTGACCCTATTTATCTCGCGTACAACCCAAATGGTAAGTATTTGATGCGTTATTTTGGTCGCTCTAATTTGGATAACGATGCCGGCGACCCGGTTGATGTGCGCATTGAGTACGAATATCTGAATTAACAATCGCTAGTAATTTTTGAGGCTTGGTAAGATCTAACTAATTACTCAGGTGCGCCAAGCCTCCGGCACCTTGCCTTCAAGTTGATAGGCAAACGCGATGATGTAGGCAACAGCGACGTAAAGCGCCTCGGGAATCTCATCACCTAACTCCAAAGTCACCAGTAAATCCACCAGCGCCGCGTTGTCGCACAAAGGCACACCATGTTCATTGGCGATGGCGATAATTTGTTCTGCGACAGCACCTGTGCCTTTTGCACTCACTTGCGGCGCGTTTTTGCCATCATAAAAAAGCGCAACAGCTTTTTGTAGTTGTGGCCCCGAATAGCGTTCACTCATCGCAACACTCCCTTAAGTTTTTATATCAACCAGCGAATAATTAACTGACATTTTCTGTGTTGGCGGCAAGCCTGGCAAACACTGCAGCTGTGCAATTTGAATACCTTCGTGCTCCAGTTGTTGCTGAAAACTTTCCAGTCGAGCTTGTGCTTGCGTTAAGGTATTTTCATTTTCTGCCCAGAATTTTATGTTCACACGATTATTAAGCAGTGCAAGCTGGGCATAAAAGCGCCCCAGCTGGGGCAAATCAAAACCCAGCATGACATTCCATTGCCGCACACGTTTTGTTTCCTTTTTATCGGATTCATCTGGCTCATCAATCCACTTTTGTTAGAGTTGAATGGTTAATGGGTGAATGTCCTGCCCTTGGCGCACAGGAATTTCCATTTGCCAGGACTGGGTTGGCTGCGGCTGATCAGCTTGGGTTTGCTGATGATTCAGCGTATGAATCTGTTGTAATTGTATTTTTGCCAAACTTCCCAGTGTGTATTGATGCACCAGCATTGCCAGTTGCGCTCGCAACTGCTTTTGGCTTAACTCGACAGGCTGTTTTTGCATTAAAAAGTTTAATAATTGAGGCAGGGCGCCTGGCATATTTAATTTTGTAGCGTCCGCACCAAGCGCAATTGTTGTCGCCGTAAGTTCAGGTTTCACTTGGTGCAACACACCAAGTAGCGCGCCTTTTAAATCCTGTTGAATAATCCTGCCTAGCTGAGCGCTATCCTTGATTTCTGGTTTGAGTGAAATGTTCTGCCCGTTTGTGTTTAACAATTTCTCTGTGTTGCCAACACTAACCTGTTTGAGCATAACCTCGGGGCTTTTTGAATTAGTCGCTGCAACATGCTGGGCTGTTAGATTTTGAGCGCTTGTGTTTAGGGTTGAAATAAGCGGTGACGCACTGGTTGAATGAGGGGACGATGGTGTTGGCGCTGTGCGTTATGCAATCAAACCGAGGGCTTATGCCAATTTTTGCTCAAATCGTTGCCCATTGTTGTCCAGCATCAACGCCAGCGCCTTGGGGTTACTGAGCTGTTCTTGTACTCGCAAATGACTATTCAGGGTTTTTAATGCGCTTTGCAGGCCGCTAGAAATCCAGTCACTGCGCGCCCCAAGTGGTAACTGTTGGATGAACTGATTAATTTTGGGCAGCACGCCAAGAAGATCCTGGCCGCGATCTTTGATGGGCAGTAGTTCACGTAAGCTTTCGCTAATCGCGGCCTGGGCAGTCGCCGCTGAAGGCGCTCTGGTTGCCATGCCCTGAACTTGCCGCATCAAATCCAACAGCGATGAAGACATTGGCTTTCCTTGCTGTTGCAAGGCATCAAGCTGTAACAACAACTTATTTAAGTGTTCAGCGGAGATTGGCTCAAGAATTTGTATGCGTTGGTTTGCTGCCAGTTGCATAAGCAAAGTTTGACCGGGTGCAAGTGGCTGTGTTGTATAGCTAAGCAAGGGCACTGGCGCTGCAGCAGAAGCGCCAGCTTGCAAAGGGTTTGATAAATGTAAGCTGACTAACTTCAGGTTTGGGCTTTCAATCAATGCTTTTTGATCAAGTAGTTGCGCCACTAGCACTTTAATGGCCGCTGAGGTGAGGTTTTTATTGAGTTGTGCCAGCGTAATCTCAATAGATTTCATGAGTTCAGTGCGCTCATCGGCACTGGCGTTACTTACCTTGTTCACTTGGGCAATAAATTGATCGCCTGATTTCAGGTTTAGGGTTTTAACCAAGGCGCTGATTTGCTCAAGTTGTAGCTGCTGAGAGGCGCGTAGGGCTAAATCGGGTGTGTTGGTAATAGATTTAATATCCATGACGGTTTCCGATTGTTGATCCATCGCATCAAATGCGCAATTTGGGATGCTTTGGGCGGAGGGAGGCGGCTATAATCGCGCGCAGTTCCAAGGCGCAGGATGCGGACTCCGAATATCCGGGTTGTGCTGAGTATAGCGGCTACCCCTTTTGCTGTGTCGAATAGTATTTGGCATGGGTAATTTAGCGGCACGTCAACTACTGACCTCTGACCCTTGACGAAGGTTTTAAACAAACGCATGACCACTGTTTTAGTCCCGCCGTCTGAATCGATACCGTCGCTGTTTGAACTGCGCAATCTGGCCTGTGAGCGCGACGAGCGCTGTTTATTCTCTGGCTTGAACCTTCAGTTACAGGCCGGTGAACTTATTCAAATCGCTGGCCCCAACGGTGCCGGTAAAACCACATTATTGCGAGTGATTGCAGGCATTAGTCAGGATTTTCAAGGCGAACTTCTCTACAAAGGAAAACCCTTATCCTTGGCGCATTGGGAATTTGCACTAGATAGTTTGTACTTGGGGCATCTTCCTGGCGTCAAAAAAGCACTTACACCTACCGAAAACTTGCTGTGGTATATGGCCCAGCGAGGCTCCACTGGCGATGCCACACAAGCACTCGCGTCGGTAGGGCTTTACGGTTATGAAGACACTCCCTGTTATCAACTTTCTGCCGGGCAATTGCGTCGTGTTGCTTTGGCGCGCTTATATCTGGAGCTGGCGCGTATCTGGATTCTGGATGAGCCTTTTACTGCTATTGATAAGCATGGTGTCGCGCAACTTGAGTTACTGATTGATCGTCATTTAGCAGGAGGAGGGCTGGTGATTCTAACCTCGCATCAGGATCTGACCCTGCCACAACTGCACACGGTGGACCTGCGCGATTACGAACCCCAGAGCACATCTGCAGAGAAGAATGAGGAGGCTATCTATGGCTAGCATCTCCTCGCGCCACGCCACTGAATTTTCCCTGTTCACAGGTTTTATTGCGAGCGTGAAGCGTGATCTTCTGGTTGCTGCTCGACATAAATCAGAACTAGCTAATCCGCTCGTGTTTTTTCTTATTGCCATCACGTTGATCCCTTTGGGGGTTAGCCCCGAAAAATCAGTGCTGACCTTGTTGGCACCCGGAATATTGTGGGTTATGGCATTACTGGCGACTTTGCTGTCATTGGATGGTTTGTTTCGTGCTGATTACGAAGATGGTTCATTGGAACAGATGCTCATCAGCCCTCAGTCACTGTATTTCACTGTCATGGCCAAGGTTTTGGTTCATTGGTTAGTATCCGGCTTGCCCGTAGCCATTCTAGCCCCCCTGTTAGGATTGATGCTTAGTTTGCCGGCATCGGGGTATTGGGCGCTTTTTTTATCCCTGCTACTGGGTACCGCCTCTATGAGTTTGATTGGTGCAGTAGGTGCAGCACTTACCGTTTCACTGCGTAAAGGCGGGTTATTGTTGTCGCTTATCGTCATGCCCCTGTATATTCCGGTTCTCATTTTTGGTGCAAGTGCAGTAGGAAGCGCGGTTCAGGGCAGTGTGATTGGTATGCAATTGGCTGTGCTGGGCGCTTTTCTAGCCCTGGCGATAGTTTTGGCACCTATAGCGGCAATGGGCGCGTTGCGCATCGGCGCCAACGGTTAAACATAATAATCAAGGTCTTAGTGAATATGGCATGGCAATGGTTTCATCGTTTAGGTTCTCCCCGCTGGTTTTATGAAAAAACTACTGCCTGGCTTCCCTGGCTCACTGCAATCAGTATTGCGCTCATTCTGACAGGCGCCGTTTGGGGGCTGGCATTTGCCCCGGCAGATTACAAACAGGGCAATAGTTATCGCATTATTTATATTCATGTTCCTGCCGCCTTTTTGGCGCTGGCTGGTTATTACATTATGGCGCTGTCGGGTGCGATAGGGTTGATTTGGAAAATGAAGCTACCTTTTATGGTGATGAAGTCTGCTGCACCTATCGGCGCTGTATTGACGTTTATCTCGCTGGTCACCGGCTCAATCTGGGGCAAGCCAACCTGGGGTACTTGGTGGGAATGGGATGCACGTATTACTTCCATGTTGATCCTGTTCTTTTTGTATTTGGGCATGATCGCACTGCAACAGGCATTTCAACATCGTGACACTGCCGATAAAGCCAGCGCCGTATTGGCACTCGTAGGCATGGTAAACATACCAATCATTTATAAATCGGTGGATTGGTGGAACACCCTGCATCAACCGGCAACTATTAAATTCACCAGTAAGTCATCTATTGATCCCTCTATGCTTTATCCATTGCTTACGATGGTGATTGGTTTCTATTGTTTTTATGCCTTGGTGTTACTGTTGAACACCCGCCTGGAGGTATTGCGCCGCGAAAGTAAAACCCAATGGGTCAACGACTTGATTAACCAGCTCAAACCGGAGT
>FWPV01006342.1_pt1 | contig 22687 bp, 16 predicted proteins | sample 2228371 | NCBI WGS metagenome assembly FWPV01 (sample SAMEA103939776, study PRJEB20133) | metagenome | reverse complement strand
GCAAAAGGCATTCAAGATCAGCGGCACCTCGGCGGCAGCGGCCGTCACCTCTGGCGTGGTGGCCTTGATGCTGGATAAACACCCAAACACCTCGCCGGATGTGGTCAAGTATCGGCTCATGGTGAACGCCTGGGTGGGCGGCCACGCAGAGTCGGGCCTGTTCTACAGCCCCCTGCGCCAGGGTTGTGGCTATGTGAACGCCAAAGCAGCGGCCCTATCCACTGAAGTGGGCACCGCCAACGCCGGCCTGGACCCGAATGCCTACTGCATCGGCCATGCGGATGCCCTCGCCGATGATCTGATCTGGACAAACGGTGATATCTGGACGGGGTCACAGCAGCTATGCTGGTTCACCGGCGATATCTGGACTGGCAATCTCATCTGGACTGGTGGCGATATCTGGACTGGTGGGGTGGTTTGGTTAGGGGGGCAGGCCTGGACCGGCGGCGACATCTGGACTGGTGGTGACATCTGGACCGGTGGCGACATCTGGACCGGTGGCGACATCTGGACCGGTGGTGACATTTGGACCGGCGGCGACATCTGGACCGGCGGTAACGTCTACGTAAGTTATATCAATCTCTGACGCGCAGCGAATCGGACACAAAACGGCAGAAACCCGTTTTCCGGGAAGGAAAACGGGTTTCTTTTTTGCCCGCCGGTTTGGCGTTCATCGTGATCTGCGAGAGGATAGATTTAGTACATGGAAAATGTGGCTCAAAGCGGGTCTGCGACCCGCGCGCTTCGCGTCGGCGGTTGCCCAGTCAGGCCTGGCCTGGCAAACCGCCGAGGAGCACAATTTTCCATCTACTGAAATTGGCAGCTTATGTTACGGAATACGTCACCCAGGCGTCTGGCGACTCGTAGGCGGTAACTTGGGAGACGCGCACGTGAGGCAAGGCCGCGACCACGCGCTCATAGATGACCCGGGCGATGTTCTCTGATGTGGCGTTGATCTCATCGAATGGGGGGATGTCGTTGAGGCATACGTGGTCGAACCGGGCAAGGACGTCGTCCACCACGCGCTTTAGCTCGGTAAAGTCAAAGGCCAGCTCCGTGTCGTTCAGCTCCTCGGCTGCCACGCAGACCACGATCTGCCAGCGGTGGCCGTGGAGGGCTTCGCATTTGCCGCCGTAGTTGCGCAGGTAATGCGCCGCATCGAAATGACGCTGGACGCAAACTTGGTACATGGATTTTCCCTCCTTCGTAACCCCTCCCCCGGCCCACCTGCACCCGTCAGGGTGTCCCCGGTGCGGGGAGGGGGGTCTCGAAAATCGTGGGGCAAGCTGTTAGCTTGCCTTGCACCCGGCGCGGGTTAAAACCCGCGCCGGGCGATATTTTCGTGCCACGGGGTGCGGCCCGGTCGTCGGCGATCAGCACGCCCACGCCGGCTCCCCGGCGAACGTGATGACGACGCCGCGCTCCGTGAACCGATAGTGGGCGAAGAGCGGCGGCGCGTCGGCGGGGAGTTCCAGCACGCGCGGGAGCAAGACGCGCAAATCCGGCAGCAGGGCTGGCCCCAGGTCCGCCAGCCGGTCCAGCGATACCCAGATGGGCGTGCCCTCCGCCGACGGACGCACCTCTCGCGTGGGGCTGCTCCCCACGAACACGAAAAAGATCACCCCCAGCGATTCCGTGCCCGCTACGTGAACCACAGCGCGCAGGCGCAAGTCCGGCGCATCCAGCCCGGCCTCCTCGTGCAGCTCGCGCCGGGCCGCCGACAGCACGTCCTCTCCCGGCTCCACGTGCCCACCCAGGCCGTTGATCCGCCCGGCCCACAGCCGCTTGTCCGGCGCACCCCGGAGCAACAGCACCTCGTCGCCGTGGGTCAAGAAGATCAGCGTGCGTGGGCTGACCTGGTAGCGCCGTTCGTCAATCCACTGGGGGATCATTTCTTCTCGTCTTCCTCGTCCAGGTAGTCAATCCGCAGCCGCTTCTCAAAGTACTCGCGGATCTTTTTCTGCAGGTTGTCCGGCACCTGCCGCTCGAAGGGCAACACGCGGGCGTCGGCCACGTAGCGGACCAGGAACTCTTCCACGAAGCGGCCGCTCTCGGCCAGGGCCTCCGCGCTCAGGTGGTCAATCACGTCGCCGGGGGTGTGCAGGTAGCGGGTGGTGCCGCCAGAGCGGGAGAAGCTGATGGATGGGATGCCGGCCTCGCTGAAGGGCATCCCATCGGACGAGTAGATGTCTTCTTCCACCTTGTAGGCCGGGCCGTGCTCCTTGGCCATCAGCCGGGCGGCGGCCGGCAGATCGCCCGGCCCCAGGGTCAGGGCGCGGTTCTCGCCCAGGATAGCCCCGTGCACGTCCAGGTTCACGCAGAGCACGTGTTTGTCCAGCTCGGTCTTGTCGCGGCCCTTGACGAACCCCTCGGCCTGGCGCGCCTCTTTGTGGGCCTTCTTGAGCGATTTCACATAGTGGACGCTGCCGCGCAGGCCCAGCTCCTCGCTGCCCCAGGCCGCGAACCGCAGGGTGCGCTTGCTGCCGCGTTGGGCCAAGACGCGGGCCAGCTCCAGCACCAGCGCCGTGCCCCCGGCGTTGTCCGACGCACCCTGGATGTCCAGCGAGGTGTCATAGTGCCCGCCGATGACGACGATCTCGTCGGGGAACGCGGTCCCACGCAGCTCACCGATGACGTTATGCGAGGTGGCCTCCGTCTCCACGGTGCGGACCAGGAGTTTCGCGCGCTGGACGCCAGTCCTCACCAGGCCCAGGCCGTCGTGGTGGGCGATGCGCACGGCCGGCACCGCGCCGAACTTTTCGCGCATCTCCGGCAGCATCTCCACCCGGATCGGCAGCGTATCGGCCTCGGTCTCGATGATGATCAGGCCGGCCGGCTGCCAGCGCATCAGGTGCTCGTAGGCCGCGCCGCGCACGCCGCCCAGCACCATCACCAGCCGCCTGGCGATCTCCGGCCCCAGGTTTTCCAGTTCGCCCAGGCCCACGTAGGTTACCCCGGCCTCCAGGCCCGCCGGGGGCGTGTCCTGGTTCAGGTAATAGACCTCGCAGGGCACGTCGCCCAATGGCGGGTCCAGCACCGTGAGCCGTTTCTCCGTCAGGTCATAGCTGGTGACCGGGAACGGCTGCAGGTGAGCCGCCAGCCCAAGCCCCTCGAAATACTCCAGGATGTACTGCGCCGCGCGGCGTTCGTTCTCCGAACCGCCCAGCCGCATCCCGATCTCCACCGCCAGGTGGTGCAGGTGACGATACGCACGTTCGCCATCGAATTGCCAGTCTATCATGTTTGCCTCCTTTGTGTTTGGGCGGCCTTCCGCTCGCCGCCGCTCCCTATTATAGCAGAAAGCGGCCCGGTTGACACGTGCCCGATTGCCTTCGGGGGGCCAGGGTGCTATAATGGCCTCACGCAGCCCAGCGCGGCGGGTTACACTCCCTGCGGTCGCCGCCGTGAGCAGAAGGGTTATTTACGAAGGAGAGGTTGCCGATGCAACTCACAGACGATGAGCGCGCCATATGCGACGGCGCGCGTGGCCCGGCGGCCGCCAAAGCCCTGCGCATCCTGGTCACCCTGGGCGACATCTTTGGGGCCGAACGGTTGGTGCCGGTCACCAGCGCCCAGATCAGCGGCGTGAGCTACCAGACCATCGGGGAAGCCGGCCTGGAGTTCCTGGAAGGCTTTGCCGACGAAGGCGCCAGGGTCGTGATCCCGGCCTTCCTCAACCCCTGCGGCATGGACCGGCGGCGTTGGCGCGAGATGGGTGTGCCTGCGGCCTTTGCGGAACGCCAATTGCGCATCATCGCCGCCTATGAGCGCATGGGGGTGGCCCTCACGGCCACCTGCACGCCGTACCTGACCGGCATCGTCCCGGCGCCAGGCGAGCATGTGGCCTGGGCCGAAAGCAGCGCCGTGTGCTATGCCAACTCGGTGCTGGGCGCCCGGACCAACCGGGAGAGCGGCATCAGCGCCCTGGCCGCAGCCATCTGCGGCCGGACGCCGGCCTGGGGCCTGCACCTGGACGAGAACCGCAGCGCATCCCTGGTGGTGGAGGTGGCTGCTTCCCTGGACGACCTGGCCGACTTTGGGGCGTTGGGCGTGCACGTGGGCCAGCTGGCCCGGGGCCGGGTGCTGGCCTTCACCGGCCTCCCCTCCGCTTCCCCGGACCAGCTCAAGGCCCTGGGGGCCGCGATGGCTGCCAGCGGGTCTGTGGCCCTTTACTTTGTGGAAGGCATCACCCCGGAATGGCAGTTGGCCGCGGCGCCGGACCGGCTCACCGTCACCGAGGCCGATCTGGAGGCCGTGCGGCGTGCCCTTCAGACCGATGGCCCAGCGGCCCCGGAGCTGATCGCCGTGGGTTGCCCTCACTGCTCCCTGGCCGAATTGCAGGCCGTCGCGGCTCAGGTGCAAAAGGGGTTGAGGGGGCGACGTCTGTGGGTCTGTACCTCCCGTGCCGTTGCCGATAGCCCGGCTGCGGCCGAGGCCATCGCGGCCATCGAGGCGGCCGGCGGTCAGGTGCTCTGCGACACGTGCATGGTCGTCGCGCCCCTCGCCGAGATGGGCATCCGGCGCACGGCCACCAACAGCGGCAAAGCGGCCATCTACCTGCCTTCGCTAGGCCGGCAGGCCGTGACGTTCGGCTCGTTGGAGGACATCTTGTCCGGGGTGTGACCGCAGGCGCAAAAGACCCGTCGAGTTTCCCCAACCCGACGGGCCTTTCCCGATGTTCCCTAGAGACCCGTCGGGTTTCCTAAACCCGACGGGTCTTTCTTTCCCCGCCTACACGCCCTGGATGCTGACCCGGTGCTCCGGCTGCGTCTCGGTATGGCGATAGGTGAGCAGTTGCGCCTCGGCATCCAACGCATACGTGCCGTCAGAGACGGTGATCCGGCAACCGGTCGGGTACTGCAACCGGGGCACATAGATCTCCGTGGGGGCGATCACGGTGGGATCATGGCGGAACACCAGCTCGAAGCGGCGCGCCCGGCGGTGAAAGGTCATGCGCAGTGGCTCGCCGGCCACGGCCCGGGCATACGGCCGGACCAGGCCCTCCAGTCCCCGGCCACCGGAGTTGAGATCCGCCGGATCAGTTTGCTGGTCCCGGCTAAAGATGGAGAGGTCCTCGCGGTTCCACTGGTCGCCCCAACGGTTGTCATTGTCGGCGGTATAGTTCCAGATGGTCCAGCTCAGCAGGTTCTCGTCCATCGCGTTACAGTAGGCGTCCAACGCGCGCACGTGTGTCGCAAAGTTGCCCGTGCGATAGGCTTTACCCCCGGCCAGGTCAAACGGCAGACCGAACTCGCCGATGAGCACCGGGATGTCCCCCATGTGCTGGCGCGTGATCGTCTTGATGCGCGCCAGATGCTCGGAATGGAGGCGGCGGATACGGCCGGGCAACCCCACCACCACTTTCACCGTCCCGGCGGTGGTATCCACGCCCAGGAATGGATAATAGTTTTTGGCCACCAACGTGAGGCCGTCGTACCAGTGGGCGGCGTGAACGACGGCCGGGGCATCCTCCGCCGTCCAATGCACGTGCATATCCGTGGGATCGCTCTCCAGGAAGATGATGGCATCCGGGGCCTCCTGCCGGACGGTGCGCGCCACGCGGTTCAGGAAAGGTCGCATGTAATCGCGGAAAAAGTCCACCTCCCGGTCGCCGGCACGCCAAAAGTGGTCCGGGCGCAGGAGGCGTGGCTGACCGTCGGAGCCGATGTCCCACACGCCGTGGGCCTGCCAGATGGGGTCCACGCCCGCGCGATAGGCCCGGACGCCGCGCGGGTTCATCGTCTGTTTGCCCAGGTAGCGGGACCGGGGCACACCGAACTGCCAGCGGTCCACCTCCTGCGGGTAGCCGGCCCCCAACAGCATGGACTGGAACACGGTGGGGCAGTACCAGGAGCGGATGGGGGAAGGGTGCACGTTCAGGTCACGCTGACCGATAAAGCCGGGGCTAGGCTCGTTCAGCGTATCGTACCCGACGACGTGGGGGAGATCGCGGAGCTTGCGGGCCACGGCCTGCATGGCACCCAGGTAGTGGCGCTGGAGGAACTCCTGGGCCGGCTCCCCCTCGATGCGCACCTGCGGGGCCAGGTCGTTCCCGGCGAAAAAGAGGGTCCACATGGTGCCGGCCGCCAGCCGGACGTTGTTGGAGAACCACGTCATCTGCGGGTACTCATCGCCCTCCGCCCAATGCAGGAGGGCCGCGCCGCTTTCGGCCAGGTTCGGCAGGTCAAAGCCCACGGCCTCCAGGGTCCAGCCCGGCGCGCCATCGCCGCCGGAGAAGCGGCTCCACACGTCCTGGTGAAAGTCAATAAAGACCTGGATGCCGTGGTCGGCGGCCCGGCCCACCACCTCGTGCAGGTAGTCCAGGTACGCCTCATCGTAGCGGCCGGGGCCGGCGTGCTCCACGGCCTCCCAGGTGGTGAGGAAGCGCAGGAAGGTGAGGCCCCAGGCGCGGAGCCGGGCATAGTGCTCGGCGGCCTCGTCCAGGGGGAAGGGCCGGCCGACGAAGGAGACGTTGCGGTGGTCGTACACGCCTTCGGCGATGTGAGTGGCGCCGTTGGGGGTATAGGGCACTTTGGAACTGCCGCCCAGATTCGCGCCGCGTAAGAACAGGATGCGGCCGTGTTCGTCTTTGAACCAGGGGCCGTCCACGTGAATGGGCATGAGAACCTCCGAGTGGGTAGATTGAGGTGAACCTCTGTGGGAAAGAGGACAAGCCTACCCTTGCGAAGGTTACACATTGCGCCGGTGATCGGGCACGATCGCGCCAAAACAGACCGCTTTGGCCCGCGAATTGACCGCAAACCTTCGCAAGGGTGAGCAGTTAGAACCTCCGAGTGGGTAGATTGAGGAGAACCTCTGTGGGAAAGAGGACACGGTCGCTCGCCAAACCGGGAGGGCGACGAGCGCCGTGTCCTCTGATCGTGCGGGAGGTCCCGTCGGGCCTAGGAACCGCTGGTGCAGGTTTCCGCCTGCGCTGCCTCCCGCCGGGGTTATTCGGCGTCTAGAGTGCGAGCTTGCCGCCTTTGGCAACCAGTTGCCGGCGGCCTATCAATACCCAGATCCCTTGCCGATGCTGCAGCTCGCGGTCTGCTGGAGCTTGCCGTCTATGTAGATCTCGAGCTTGTACGTGCCTTCGGGCAACGGGTTGCCGCTGTTCATGAACAGATAGTTGTCCCAGCGCCCCTCGGCCTGGCCTGCCCAGGCCTCGGTCTTGTCAATCGCCAGCTTGTCGTTGACGTACCACTTGCGGGTCCACTTGTTCGCGGCGCTCAGGCCACTATAGTCCCACGTGGCGTGCAGCTCGGTGGTGCCGGCCGGGAACGCCGTGCCCGGGTCCGTCGGCTTGTTGGTGCCCTTTTCCACCCGGGTGGAGAAGGTGATCGGCCCAAAGCTGGGGCCGGTGGGCTGCGTTGTGGGCGAGGGCGTGGTCTTGGGGCTGATGATGAGCCCCCCGGTGGGCGTGGTCGTGGGGGTGGGCGTTGGTTCGGGACCGGGGGCGCCAGTCCACACCTTCACGTTGTCGAACCGGGCTTCCGTGGGCATGTTCTCCCAGCCGCCAGCGAACAGCCCGATCACGCCCTTGCTCAGGCCTTTGTCCTGAACCGTCTTGACGTGTTCGCCGTTGATGTATAGGCTGATGTCTGGGCCCGCGCAGATCACCTTGAGCACGTTCGTCTGGTCGCCGCGCTTGATGGCCTTGGACTCGATCCAGTCCACCACCTTGATCCACTCGCCGCCCTTCCGCAGCGACAGGTGGTAGTAGCCGTCGCCGCTGATGCCGAACTTGTAATAGTCCTTGCCGGACTGGCGGAAGATCAGCCCATACTCGTTCTCCGGGTCGCCCTCCACCTGGCGACACTCGGCCTGGTAGGTAAAGTCATCGAACTCCAGCTTGGGGTACGTGCCCCGGACCATATAGTTATCTTGCTCCTCGCGGCAAAAGTACTCGCCGTCCACGTAACCGTAGCCATAGCCGGAGCCTTTTGTGGCCTCCCAGCCGCTCTCCGGGTCGCTGAAATCGTCCTCAAAGGCCGGCCTGGCGCTGCCTTCCACAGGCTTGGGCAGCGGGCCAACGGCCTCCGGGCCGGTCTTGCCCATCGGCACGCCAAAGTTCTTGTACAGAAAGTCCTTATCTTCCACCCAGCGCCCGAGCTGGTGGTCCCAGATCTTGAAGATGTACCTGGTTGCGAACTGCGAGTCGCTCAGCTTGCCCGCGATCCAGTCCTTGAAATCGGCCGGGGCCACCATGAAGGCCAGCACGTACCGGTTTTGGTACATCAGGCCGGTCAGGTAGATCTTGAGACCCGGATCGGTATAGTTCTTGCTCAGTGCATACCAACCGTCCACGACCTGGTGCCGCACGGTCTCGTCGAACTCGAACGAGGCCATCTGCATGATCGCCGCGGCCATTTCGCCCTCGTCATCCGTGCCCACCTCGATCACGGTATAGCCTTTGCCTTCCAGCTCCTTGCGCACTTTGTCGGCCGGGTCCGCTTCCTGGAAGGCGATGCGGTCCCGGGAGCTGTTGGGCGGCTGGCGCTCACCAGCCAGGGCCGGCACAGCGAGGGCTGCCAACATGGCCAGGGCCAACAAGGTCGTCAGCAACGTCCACAGAGTTCGTTTGGTGCTCATGGGGCTTCCTCCTTATTCATGATACAGGATACGCACTACGCAGTATGGAATACGTGTTGCGTATTGCGTAGCGGATTGATGAGGTATCAAGCACGCGATGGAATCTGGCAAAGCGCGGCGGCGGCCGGCCGCGCAAGGTCGGCCAGGCCAGCAGGTATGAGGGGCTCAGCCAGATTGCCGGGTGATTGATGACCAGATGGGGAACCGGATCCAGACAGCAAAGGGGCGCAGATGCCTGCGGGGAGAGAAGACCCGCCCGGGAGGTTGATCGAGGGACGAGCAGCGGTTGCGCGACCGGTGGGGGATCGCCGGTCGGGTCCTCGCTCGAATCTGGTGACTCGGAGCCGGCAACCGGGTACACACGGGGGTGCCCACGCGCCACGGGCTGGCCCTCTCCGCGCGCGGATGGCCCGTGCGGCGGGCATAGCAGGTCGGGCGTCGTGGTGACGACCAGGCGGGCCGGCGCGGGGGCCAGGTGCTCACACCGGGATACGGCATCCAACAGCGCCGATAGCCAGCGCCGCCGGTCCTCCGTGCGCATGGTGATGGTTTCCGCAACGCGATCCCGGGTCGGCCGGAAGCGATGGTCGGCGGCGGAATCCTGCAGGCGCGCCGGTCCCATCCCCGGCGCGGGGGGTGATGCCGTCGGGAGCGGTGTCAGGGAGACGCTCGAACGCGCCGGGCAGCCGAAATCCTTGCGCGCGAAATCCTTTTCCTGGACCCAACGACTCAGCAGCGTGTCGTAGAGGCCCATCTGGCCGGCCGCCGGGGTTGAGCCGTTCGGCACCAGGAAACAGACCAGGTAGCGTTCTCCATGGGGGTACGCGCTCAGGAGCCAGGTTGCCTGGGGGTAAGCGTCGGCCAGGGCCTGCCACCCGGCCTGGATCTGCTGCCACGCGGCGGCGTCGAGGGCGCGCGACGCCGGCTGCATGATCACGCCGGCCATGCGGCCATCCTCGTTCAGCCCGACGCGGGTGACGACATAGCCGTGCGCGGTCAGCGCCGTGTGGACCTGGGCGGCGGTTTCCAGGCCCGGCGTGACCGGCGTCGCCGGGGCCATGAACCCCCCGGCGATCGCCCGGGCCGGCAGGGCCAGTGCGCCCAGCATCAACAAGGCCCCCAGCCAGACCAGGGCGAACCAGAGCCAGGGTTTTCTGCGCGTCCTACGCTCGCCGGTCATCGCCGCTCCATCAGCGCGTAATACACAGTGCATGATACCGGATCACGCTTAGCGGTGCGTAAACGTAACTGCCCGGCCCACCCTGGCGAGGATTGCAAACGCGCTGGGGATGGGGCGCGGTCTCGCCCCATAGGGCCAAACCGATGTGGCCCGCGAATCGGCCCCACACCTTCGCCAGGGTGAGCGGTTACCATCTACGATAATCATTATACTGCGCTCAGGCCCGGTTTGTCAATACTTACGGCTGAGGTCCGTGCATCACGCGCGGTTGCCGGCCCTGGCGGGCGTCCAGGGAAGCCGCACCTGGGGGGCGCAGGCATGCCGGGCGACCACCGGCGTGGTCGCCGGGCCGCGTCGGCCGCGCAGCGGGCCGACGCCCGGCCCGCAGGCCCTTGAGGGGCGACCTCGGTCGCTAATCTTCCCGGCCGGGATTCGCCAGGGCGCGTTCCCGGTCCGAGGCTGCGGCCCGGCCCCGCCACCACAGGACGCCACCGGGCAAGGAGGAGAGGTAAACAATGGCCTGGAACGTCAGCGATATGGAGATAGCCTCATCTACGGTGATCAGGTATCCCAGACGGTGATAAAAGACGTCAAAGAAGCCCTGGGTCACGCCCAGCCCCCCCAACGAGGGGATGATGAGCGGCGTAAAGGCCACCAAGGGGTTGAAGAAAAAGATGTAGAGCAGTGGCAGGTCAATGCCCAGGGCCAGGGCAACCAGGAGATTGACCAGGTTGGTGAGCACCAGCCCGCTGAAGGAGATGCCCGCAGCCAGGACCAGCACGGCCGGTCGGTCCCGATACATCTGCACCGCCGTGGAGAGCCGACGATATAGCGGGGCCAGCCGGGACAGTCCCGGCAGGGCAAAGAGCCGTTCCACCAGACCGCGCAGGCGACGGCTTAACAGGATGGCAAAGCCCAGCGCCGCCAACAGACAGAGGATGACCACGACGGTCGCCAGGTGCGCCAGATCGGACCGCCCGGCTCCAAACACCACCGCCAGGCCCATCCCGGCGGCCACGGTGATGTAGGTGAATAGCCCCACCAGCCGATCCATCACCACCGAGAGGGCCGATTCGGCCTTCTGGTCCGTATCGCGGGCCAACGTGGCAAAGCGGGCCAGATCGCCGCCCACGGAGGTGGGCAGGAGATTGTTGAAAAAGAACCCCACGAACGTATACGCCAGCACGTCGGCAAAGGCTGCACGGATCCCCTGGGCGCGCAAGAGCACGTACCATTTGAAGCCACTGGCGGCCATAGCGCCCACGTACAGCGCCAGGGCCAACGCCAGAAGGCCCAGGTTCGCGCGGGCGATGGTGGTGGTCACCCGAGTCAGGTCTACCTGGGAAAGCAACAGCCCGATCAGGCCCAGGCTGATCACCACCTTCAGGATGTCGAATAGATGGCGGCGCAACGCCTCCTCCAGCTCCTTGATGCCGGGCGTATGCGCTGCCCGGTCTGAGCGGCCTCAGTATAGCGGCGGCCGGGAGGCTTGTCAAGTGCCGGGTGGAACGTGGAACGCCACGGCGAATTGGTCCGGCCAGCACGCCCGCGGTAAGATGATGCGGCACGCCGGCGACCGCCGCGCCCTTCTGCCGGCCGGCGGTGATCAGCCCCCGGCCACCGGCGGGAACACCCCCACCGTATCGCCCGGCCCCAGGGGGGTGTCCAGCCCCTGCAACTGTTCCGCCAGCCGGCCGTTGACCATGATCTTGACGTAGGGCCGGCCATCCGCACGACGTTGTTGCAGGATCGGGCGCAAGGCCGGATAATGCCGGCCCAACTCAGCCAGCAGTTCGCCCACGGTGGTCGCCGCGACCTCTTGCTCCTGGCGGTCCACACCCCGGTTCGGAAAACCCAACACGCGCACCCGGGCCATATCACACGGCTCCTGCACTCCAGATTCTAGCGCACGATGCCGGTCCGGCGGATTCCGCCCTACGGACCGGCGAACAGGGTCAGGCCCGTCTGGGCGATAAGCAGCAGGCCCGCCAATGCCAGCAGGATCGGTTGATGGATCAGATAGATCAACAACGAGTGCCGGCCCAGGAAGCCGAACCCCCGCACCAGGGCCAGGTTCGAGCCGTCCGGGAGCCTGAACCGGCGCGTGTAGCCGGGATACAGCGTGTGCCCCAGAAACACGCCGATCAGGACCACGCCGAACCACGGCAACAGGGGGAAATAATCAACCGTGTGAAAATGCCGGGGTCGCAGGCCCAGCCATACCAGCCAGGGAAACCCCACGGTCAAACCTTCCAGGTACACGCCCAGCGCGATCAGGATCACACCGAGCACCAGGTTCCCGTAACGGAACCGGAGAAACGGATAGGCCAGGATGATCGCCACGCCGATGAAATGCAGGATCCCAAAGATGACAAAGCCCTGCGGGTAAAGCAACCAGGTGCCCAGGGTGATGACCAGGCCCCAGGAGAATATCACCAGCCCTCTTTTGAGGTATTTCGGGTACAGCCGCGCCCCGGCCAGGCGCGTCTGGCGGACCCGGGCCAGGCTCAGGGTCAACGACGTGCCGACCAGGAGGATAAACGTCGCAGCGATGGCCCGTGGGAAGAACCACCAGAAGCCCGAATACAGCTCGACGTCCCAGACGCGCAGAAAATCCAGGTCCGTCACGAAATGGAAAAAGATCATCAAGACGACCGCCAGACCCCGCAGGCAGTCAATTTCCCAGAAGCGTATCTTGGTATCCGGCTCGACGGTCATCCTATCCTCAACGGTGGCTGCTCAACCTGCCCTCCCCGCCGGTTGCGGGACGCCGTGTTTCTGTTTCGCGCTCTGTCCGTGGGCGCGATTTTCCGCCGAGTCATCATGAGCTACACGAAGTATGAAAATGGGGTGAGCGGCTCAGGCGCCGCTGTTGCAAGTATATCACACATGCGGTCAGTTGGCAAAGACCGCCAGAACCCACGTGACAAAATCGGCGAAACACGGTATAATGAAACCCGAGCAGGCCGGTGACTCGGCCTACCCTGGCGAAGGTGACACATGCGCCGGTGATCGAGCACGATCTCGAAGCTTGTGCCAACAAATTGGCCGCAAACCTTCGCCCGGGTGAACAGTGACGCAAGCAGCAAACTCGTCGGAGGTGTCAGAAGCCCATGGTCAGGCCGCGCATATTCGCCGTAGACGACAGCAAACTCATCGTTCAAATGGTCAAGGACCACCTGGAAAAGGCCGGGTATCAGGTTGAGACGGCCCTCAGCGGCGAGGAAGCCTGGGCCAAATTGCACGCTTTCCAGCCCGACCTGATCATCACCGACGTCGCCATGCCCGGCATAGACGGCTTTGAGCTGGCCCGCCGGGTGCGCCAGGATGCGACATTGGCGCGCGTGCCGCTCATGATGCTCACCTCCAAGACCCAGATCGAGGAGAAGGTGGCCGGCTTTGAGGCCGGCGCCGACGACTATCTGACCAAGCCGTTCGACCCGGCCGAGCTGGAGGTGCGCGTGCGTGCGCTGTTGGCCCGCGCGCGTCCCGTGGCCCCTGTGGCCGAACGCCCGGCCGGCCAGGTGCTCGCCACCTTTAGCCTGCGCGGCGGCGTGGGGGTCTCCACCGTGGCCGTGAACGTCGCCCTGGCGCTGCGGATGCTCTGGCGTGTGGAGACCGCCGTGGTGGATACCGCGCTGCTGGGTGGCTCGGTCGCCTTGATGATGGACCTGGCGCCCCGGCTCACCCTGGCAGACCTCCACGAAGAAGACGCCGCCGTGATGGACCAGGACGTGCTCGCCCCATACCTGTTGGCCCATCCCAGTGGCCTGAAGGTCCTGGCCGCACCACTGGCCCCGGAGTTGGCCGAATTGGTCTCCACCCAGGCGGTGGTCGCGGCCGTGCGGGCCTTGCGCCAGACCATGGCCTACACCGTCGTGGATACCGGCTCCAACTTTTCCGAGCTGACCCTGGCGATGTTTGATGCGGCCGACCTCATCCTGCTGATCCTGGCCCCGGAGGTGGCCTCTCTGCGCGCCACATTAGCGACGTTGGAAGTATTTCGGGGCCTGGAATATCCCAAGGAACGTTACGCCGTGGTGCTGAACGTGAACACGCCCTCTCGCCGGGCCTTGTCGCGTAAGGACATCGAGAGCACGCTGCCCGTGCCCCTGGCCGCCATCATCCCCTACGACCCGGACCGGACCGTCGAGGCCATCAACAAAGGCCAACCCGTGATACTTTCCGCGCTGGATAGCCCCATCGCCACAGCATTCGTTGATCTGGCCTTCCGCGCCAGCTACCGTGCTATGCAACAGCGCATCCCCAAGCCGCCGCCCGAGCTGCTGCTCCGCACCGCGCGCCGGCTGGGGGCGAAACTCGAGGGACTGGATTGATTCGCCAGCCGGACGATGAGGCCAGTTTCCAGGCCCTGCTGGACCGCATCCGGCAAGACCGGGGGCTGGACTGTCGGCAATACAAGCCCAGCTTCCTGCGCCGACGTTTCGCCGTGCGGATGCGCGCCCTGAAGGTGCAGTCCTACGCAGAATATATGGCCCGGCTCGACCACGCCGAATATGAGCACCTGTTCGCCGCCCTGACCATCAACCTGTCCTATTTCTTCCGCGATGCGTCCCTGTATCGTGTCCTGCGCGATCAAGTCTTGCCCGCCCTGCTCGTCGCGCGCCAGCCGACGCGCCGGCTGCGCATCTGGAGCGCCGGCTGCGCCAGCGGCGAGGAGCCGTATTCCGTGGCTATGCTCCTGGACGAAATCTTGGGGCAGCAACAGACAACCTGGCACCTTCACATCTATGCCACCGACATAGATGGCAGCGTCCTGGCGCGGGCACGGCAGGGCCGCTTCAACCGCTTCAGCTTGCAAGGCGTTGACGAGCGCACCATTGCCCGATATTTCTCCAGCGACGGTCACGAATACGTCCTGAGCCAGGCCATCCGAAGCATGGTCGAGTTCCATCAGGCCGACCTGATGCAAATGTCAGACGTGCCCCCGTGCGACCTGATCTTGTGTCGCAACGTGCTCATCTACTTTGCTCGCGCCCAGCAAGAGCAACTCTTTCGCCTGTTTCACCGCACCCTGCCCGACGATGGGGTCCTGGTGATCGGCAAAACCGAGATATTGCCTCTTTCCCTGACGCCTCTGTTCAAAACCCTGAACCGCCGCGAGCACATCTACGGCAAGGCCCCAGAACCCACTCCCCAACCCCACGTCCAGGGCCTCATGAGGAGCCTATGAACGCAGGAGGACCTGTTACCGTGAACCCATCCCAACCTTCCCATCTGCGATTGTGGCATCGGTTAGACAGCGCATACCAGTGGGTCATCAGCCTGCCCCTTCAAGTCAAGCTGATGGCGTTGATGACCGTGGTGTCCCTCATTCCCCTGATCATCCTGGGCTACTTTAGCGACACCTTTGTGCGCGACCAGCTCATGCGGCAGGCCCAGGAAACCCAGATGCGCCTGGCCGAGGGAACCGCGCGCACGGTAGAGCGATTCATGTGGGAACGTTTACAGGACGTGACCATGATCGCCAATGCCAGGGACATCCAAGACCCGTCATTGGATGCGGCCAGCAAGCGCGCCGCCCTGATAGCCTGGAATGACGTGCTGGGCGGTTTCTACTCCGATCTCGCCTTGTTCGACCTGGAAGGTAATGTCCTGGTCTCCACCTCCGGGCGAACGACCGCGTCGGACTATGCGCCCTGGCTGGAGACGGCGCGGCGCGGCCAACCGCTATCCAACCTGCGGCAATTGCCCTCCGGTGAACGGGTCTTCCTGGTCAGCGCCCTGGTCCGCGACCGGACCGATGGCCCGGTCAGCCGGATTCTGGTCGCCCGCCTGAAAGCTGAGGCATTATGGGCCATCACGGACCCGGTGCAGTTGGGTCAGACCGGCTACGTTTACCTGGTGGACCGTCGTAGCGTGACTATCGCGCATGGCTTGCGCGAATCCGATGGTGCCCAACTACACAAGTTCGTCCTTTATACTACCGGCCTCACCGAGACCCTGGCGGGTGTACTCGATTACGGCCTGCCCATTACCCGCACCGTCGGTCTGCTCGATCTCACCGCCGCGACTCAGGAAGCCCTGCGGAGCAATACGCCCAGGTCTTTCCACTATTACTGGCGGAACACCTGGAAAACCAATGCCATTATCCCATTGCAGGCCCACACCGAGACCAACAGCCCCGTGGCGTTCACCAATCCCCACGGATGGGTCCTCGTCGTTACCCAGACCGATGACGACTTTTTGGGAGCGATCAACCAGTTGGCTGTTACCGGCCTGTTGCTCTCCATATTGGCTCTGGTGCTCTCCGTGCTCGCCGCCTGGGCCGTGGCGCGGTGGATCACCAGCCCCATCCAACGGATCATGGCGGTGATGGCGGCCGTGCGCCAGGGCGATTACGCGCGGCGTGCCCGGGTCCGGCGTCAGGACGAGACGGGCCGCCTGGCCCGGGGCCTGAACGATATGCTGGACGAGATCGTGGCGCTGATGGATGCCCAACAGCAAGGAGTCCAGACCATCATCGGGATGGCCCAGAGCGTGCAGGCCACGTCGGAGCAGGTTTCGGCAGCGGCGGAGCAGTTATCGGCGTCGGCGGAGCAACTCAATGCCAGCGCGGAACAGGTGGCTCAGACCATGCAACAGATCGCCCAGGGGGCGAACGTGCAGGCGGAGGGAGTAGAAAGCGTCAGCCACGCCATCGCCGGCCTGGCCACGACCACCGGTCACATCGCTGGCAACGCGGTCGCCGGGAGCCAGGCAGTCCAGACGGTGCAGGAGGTCGTCCAGGCCACCAGCGAGGTCCTGCGAGGTCTGAGCGAGAAATCCAAACAGATCGGCCACATCGTCACGGTGGTGGATGGGATCGCAGACCAGACCCAGCTCCTGTCGCTCAACGCCGCCATCGAGGCGGCCCGGGCAGGCGAATACGGCCGGGGCTTTGCGGTCGTGGCCGACGAGGTGCGTCGCCTGTCGGAGAACTCGGCCTGGGCGGTCAGCGAGATCGCCACTCTCAGCACCCAGATCCAACAAGAAACCACTCGCCTGGCGCAACGCATGGATCAACTCCAAACGGCCATCCAAACCGCCATTGCCCTGTCTCGTGAAACGGCGGCTGCCACCAAGCAACAAGAGGCCAGCACCGAGCAGATCGTGAAGGCCATGAACGAGATGGCTGCGGTGGCCGAGGAGAACGCGGCCGCCACGCAACAGGTCTCGGCGGCAGTGGAGGAGCAAACCGCCTCCATGCAAGAGATCGCTGCCTCCGCGCAGGAACTGGCCGACATCGCCGGTCAGATGCAGGCCCTGGTGAGTGACCTGGCTCTGGCCGAGGCCCTGCCGCGCAAGCCCGGCGCGCCGTGGCCCGCATGATGACCCCCGCACCACGGGGGTAGTGTGGGCTGCGCCCACTGGTGCCGGGCGATGGGCGCAGCCCATCCTACGCCTGCTACGGCCCTGTTCAAGTCAAACATAGCCACAAAGGAGTGCTACGCCATGACCAACACCCAAGAGTATGCCGACGTATTCTTTGATCAGGATTTGAGCCAGGTGGATCCCGCCATTCACGACATTATCGGCCTGGAGGAGGAGCGGCAGGCGCGCCGGCTCATCCTGATCCCCTCGGAGAGCTATGCCCCCCGCCCCGTGCGCGAAGCCCTCGGCTCCGTCTTTAACAATGTCTACGCCGAAGGCTACCCGCCCTTGCGCATGACCCGCGAGGAGGAAGAACGGCTCCTCGATTTCAGCCACCAGCTCACCCACTATCGGCGCTATGCCGACCGCCGCTTCTACAAAGGCGCGGATTACGTGCACTTTGTGGAGACCCTGGCCCAGCGGCGTTGCGCGGCCTGCTTTGCCAACGAACACGCCGCCGCCGAACACATCTATGTCAACGTGCAGGCGCTCTCCGGCGCCGCCGCGAACCTGGCCGTCTACGATGCCCTCCTGGAGCCGGGCGATATGCTCATGGGGATGGACCTGTTTCAGGGCGGCCACCTGACCCACGGCTCCGAGTTCAACATCTCCGGCCGCCGTTACCGGGTGGCCTCCTACGGGGTCAGCAAACGCACCGGCCGCCTGGATTACGACGAGATCCGCGCATTGGCTCGCCAGCATCGCCCACGCCTCATCATCGCTGGCTATACCTCGTACCCCTGGGCGCCAGACTGGGTCGCCTTCCGCGCCATCGCCGACGAGGTGGGGGCCTACCTCATGGCCGACATCGCTCACCCGGCCGGCATGGTCGTCGCCGGCGTCTACCCGAACCCGGTGGGCATTGCCGATGTGGTGACCTTTACCACGCACAAGACCCTCTGTGGCCCGCGCGGGGCCTGTATCCTCACCACCAACGAGGACCTGGCCGCACGCATAGACATGGCTGTCTTCCCCGGCGCCCAGGGCGGCCCCCATCCCAACAAGTTCGCCGCCATGGCCGTGATGTTCCAGATCGCCCGCACGGAACCGTTCCGCCGCCTGCAGCAGCGCATCGTGGAGAATGCTCAGGCGCTGGGCCAGGCGTTGGAGAAACGTGGCCTGGGCCTGGCCTATGGCGGGACCGATACCCACTTGCTGGTCATTAACCTGCGGACCATCCCGACTCCCACCGGCTATCCCCTGCGCGGCGAGGTGGCCGTGCGCATCCTGGAGCTGGCCGGCATCATCGCCAACAAGAACACCATCCCCGGCGACGAACTGACCGCCCTGGGCAGCGGGGTGCGCCTGGGCACGCCGTGGGTCACCCAACGAGGTCTGGGGCCGGCCGAGATGGACGTTTTGGCGGACCTCATCGCCACAGTGCTCAAGAACATCCAGCCTTTCAGCTACATCGGCGTCGCCGGCGAATGGCCCCGGGGCAAGATCGATCTGGACATCCTGGAAACGGTCAAGCGCGGCACCGCCGCGCTGGCCGCCGGGGCCAAAGCCGAAGCCGCCCGTCGCATCCATAGCGGCTACCCCCATTATTATTCCCGCCCATCCCAGCCCGAATGGCGGGACCTGCGCTTCATGCCCTATGCCGGTGAGGAAGAAGAGGATCGCGAAGCCCTGCTGCGTGAGGCCCTGGAAGACAAAGCCCTGTTGCTGGACATGAGCAATGCGGGATTACTGCGCATCACCGGCACCCGCGCTCAGGCCCTCATGCAACAGGTCGGTACGGCCGACGTCACGGCAGTGCTGCCGGGACAAGGCGGCCGAACCTTCCTGCTCGACCGACATGGCCGCTTGCTGGACGACGTGACCTTCCTCCGCCTGCCCCCTGACCGCTGGGGCCGCGACCGCTATCTCCTCCTCACCAACCCGGAGAACCACGAGCCGGTCAAGGCCTGGCTACGTGGCCTGTCCGACGGCTATATCCTCTTTGACGAGCAGGACCTCTGGCGCAAGGTGGAAGGGCCGGTGAGCGTGGAGGACCTGGACGAGGTGGATGATCCTGAGCGGATGACGGTGCTCGGCCTCGTGGGGCCTCAAGCCTGGGGGATCGCCCAGCGCGTGGACCCGGCGATGCCCAGCCTGACGCCGGGGACCTTCTGGGAGGGGAGGGTGCGCGGCGTGCCAGCCCTCGTGTTCTGCATCGCCCACGACGGCGGCGCCGATTTTCGGTTCCTGATGCACCCGCGTGATGCCCAGGTCTTGTGGGCCGCGTTCGTCGAGGCCGGCGCCGTGCCCGGCGGCCACATCGCCCAGGCGATCTTGCGCAGCAGCCTGGGTCTGCCCGCCTACACCGGCGGCCAACGACCCGACGGCCGGGAATTGTTCGAGACGCACTCGGATCAGTTTCACCTGGCCAAGCCCTACTTTGTCGGTCAACACGTGCTGGACCAGGCCCACCCAGACCCCGGCCGACCCGAGTTCACCTGGCAAGACGACCCCCAGGCCCCCCTCAAACGCCCCTGCCTGTACGAGGTGCACCGCCAGCTCACCCGCAAGATCGTGCCCTTTGCCGGGTGGGAGATGCCGGTCTGGTACACCAGCGTCAGCGATGAACACCGGGCCGTGCGTCAGGCGGCCGGCCTGTTTGACGTGAGCCACATGGGCGTGTTCGAGGTCGCCGGCCCCCAGGCCACCGATTTTCTGGACCTGGTCACGACCAATTACGTCAAATGGCTGGAAGACGGTCAGTCCCAGTATTCGTACTTGCTGGACCCAGACGGCCATCCCCTGGACGACATCATGGTCTACCGGCGCGCGCGCGACCGCTATCTCATGGTGGTCAACGCCGCCAACGCGGACAAGGACTGGGCCTGGCTGAATGCCGTGAACGAAGGGCGCGTGCTCATAGACCGGCGCTATCCAGACAAGGCCGTGATGCAGCCCGCGATCCTGCGCAACCTCAAGGACCCCGCCTGCGGCGACGATCAGCGAGTGGACCTGGCCCTGCAAGGGCCGGCCTCGCTGCGCATCCTCCAGCGGCTGACGGACGACGCGGCCCTCCAGTCTGCCCTGGCCCGGGTCCGGCGCACGGACCTGATCGAGTGCGAATTGCTCGGGCTGCCGCTCGTCATCGCCCGCACTGGCTACACCGGTGAGGAGATCGGCTACGAGATCTTTGTCCACCCGGCCGAGGCCCCGCGTCTGTGGAACGCGATCTTGGAACGCGGCGCCGACGTGGGCGTCAAGCCCACCGGCCTGGCCGCGCGAGATTCCACCCGCACCGAGGCGGGCCTGCCCCTCTACGGCCACGAGCTGGCCGGCCCCCTGGGCCTCTTCCCCACCGAGGCCGGGTTTGGCGCCTATGTCAAGTTCCACAAGCCATACTTTATCGGCCGCGAGGCGTACCTGGCCCGGTTCAAGGACGGCGCGACCCGCCAGGTCGTGCGGTTCCGGATGAACGAAAGCGGTGTGCGCACCATCCACCCCGGCGCGCCGGTGGTCAACGCGCGGGGCCGCGTCATCGGCCAGGTGACGAGTTGCGTGTTGGTGGAGGGCCGGCAGATCGGTCTGGCCTGCGTGGAGAGCCGGTACGCCGTGGAAGGGACCACCATTGGCATCTTTGTGTTGCCAGAGGGCAAAAAGCCGGAGGAAACCCGCTGGGAAGCGTTGGCGGTGGGGACCCAGGTGCCGCTCCACGATCTGGGCACCATCCTGCCCCGCTTCCCGGCCGACGACGAGCGCGCCGCCTGGCGGCGTTATGGGGAGTAAAAGACGGGGTAACTGCCCACCCTTGCGAAGGTTTGCGGTTAATTCGCTGGCCAAAGCGGCCTGTTTCAGCGAGATCGTGCCCGATCACCGGCGCATTTGTCACCTTCGCAAGGGCAGGCTGACAGTCACGATACGGGGAACTATTCTTGGGCAGACCGGGCGGGTATGGGGGACGGCGGAACGTTTCTAAAGTGGATCAACCACGAGAAGGCAAAGCTGATGACCATCAGGACGGGCGGGACGATGGTCATCAGAAAGCGGGCCGCCTCGGCCGGCTGGGGACCGGGATTCTCGCCGCTTTGGAAGCCATAAAGGAGCGAGACCAGGAAATAGGCCGCGCTGGTAAAGAGACCGTTCAGCCGATTCATGAAGCCGAGGGCGTTGGAGATGATCCCCTCCCGGCGCAGGCCGTGTCTCTGGGTATCCTCATCTATGATCCGGGCGCCGATCAGGTCCATGGTCGTGATGACCCCGGCGAAACCAAAGCCCACGAAAGCCGCAAAGATGATGGCGAACGCCAGATCGCGGGCGAAATAGAGGGGAATAAAGGTGAGCGCCAGGACAGCCAGAGACGCCAGATGGGCATCAGGGAAAACCTTCTGACCAGCCAGGCCCAAAAGGCGACCCCGATGATGGCGATGATCAAGACCGCAGCCAGCAAGAAGGTGGACTGTCCGCTGGACAGCCCCAGGGCATATTCGACGTAGAACACCACGGAGGCCAGCACGAGCGACATGGCCGCGCTGTAAAAGGCATTGACCAGGCCGGCGATCCAGAACTTGCGATTGGTCCCCAGGTCTTTGAGCGCCTTCCACAGGCCTGGTTTGGCCTCTTCGGGCTGGGGGTCTGTCTCCCGGCAAGAGAAGGTCATGTACAGGATGACGCCGCCGCCCAGCAAGCCATACAGGAGCGCGGTCAGGCCGTAGCCGAGGGCTTTGGTCACCATCGGCGTCAGGGCAATGCTGATGATCATCGCCACCAATTGGAACGCCTGGCGCAGGGCGTTGGTCGTCGCCCGGCTGGCGTCGTCGCGGAACAGTTCGGGGAACAGTGCCCCGTAATTGGCGTTGATGACCGAATCGAGCGTGCCGGTGAAGATGTAAAAGAGCAGACAATAGGCAAAGATGGCATCGCCGGCCAGGAATGCCGGGGGGTTATAGAAAACCACGAAACCCAGCACCAACAGCGGCGTGCCGATGACCAGCCAGGGCCGCCGGCGGCCCCAGCGCGTGCGCGTCCGGTCGGAGAAAAAGCCGTACACAGGATTGTCCAGGGCATCTATGAATGTGTAGATCAACATCATGGCCGCCCATTGCGTGGTCGTCACCCCCAATCCGAGCACGTAGAAGGTGAACGCAAAGGCCTTGAGCATGTTGATCGGGATGGACGTGCCGAACATGCCGATGGCGTAGTTAAAAGATCTCAGGCGTGATTCAGACATGGGGGAAAACTCCTTCATGAATACCTCTTCTGCTCGCGGCGGGTTTGTGACCCGCCGCATCCGGCGCGGGGTACAAACCCGCGCCGGGCGGTACTCTTGCTCACGGCGAGTTTGTAACCCGCCGCACCCGGCGCAAGCTAAAACCTGCGCCGGGTGGTATTTTCGAGGTCATCGCATGGTGTCTTTCGAGATTGTACAGGCTCATCCGGGCGTCTCCTCGGCCAGTTGCCGCCAGAACTCGTCCCCGGCCGGTGGGAGCGTGCTCAGCAGTTGCGCCAGCCCATCTACCGGGTCGCCCAGGCGAGCGCGCAGCCGGCGGGCCTGATCCACCAGTTGCTCCTGTCGCTGGCGGAGGGCCGGGGGCAACGGCTGCTGGC
>FWPV01006341.1_pt1 | contig 22692 bp, 13 predicted proteins | sample 2228371 | NCBI WGS metagenome assembly FWPV01 (sample SAMEA103939776, study PRJEB20133) | metagenome | reverse complement strand
CGCCTGCTGCTGACCCACCTTCCCCCCAGCCAGGCTACCTACGAACCGGGTTCAGCCCGGCTCGACGGCCGACCCCTGCCCGACCCCAGGCTGGACGCCGAGGGCCGCCTGTACTTCGAGCTGCCCTACCAGGCCCAGGGGGTGCTCTCCTACCAGCTGCGCCACCGCGAGGCCCTGGGGCCGGTGGCCGAGCCCTCCCTGACCCTGCGCATCGCCGACCAGGAGGTGTACGTGCAAGGGCAGCAAACCTTTGCCAGCTTCGAAAAAGCCCGGCCCCTGGAGGCCCAGACCCGCGATGGCTTCATTCAAGAACCCCTGCCCGGCACCCTTTTCCGGGTGGACAAAACCCGCGTGGTGCTGCAAACCCCCCTGGGCCTCGAGACCCGCCTGACCCTGAACGGCCAGCCCATAGACGCCAAAAACCTGGGCCAGGCCACCTACGATAGCGGCAGGGGCCTCCAGCGCCTGGAATACTACGGCCTGCCGCTGCAACCTGGGCGCAACCTGATAGAGGTGCAAACCGCCGCAGGCTCCGACCGGGTGGAGGTCTTCCTGGTGGGCAGCCCCACCCGGCTGGAGGTGCGTCCCCTGCGCATGCTGGCCGATGGGCGGACGCCGCTTGAGTTAGAGATACGGGCCCTGGATGCCCTGGGCCTGCCCAGTGGCTTTGGCGCGGTTACGGTGGAGACCTCGAGCGAGCCCCTCGAGCCCGACGCCTTCCCGCTCCTGTCGGGCTACCAGTTGCTGCTGCGGGACGGGCAGGTGGTTCTGCGGCTCAAACCCACCGCCACCCCCACCCTGCTGCGCCTGCGACTGGCCTTCGGCGAGATTGAGGGTCAGGCCGAGTTCTTCGTGCTGGGCCGCCAGAACCGGCTGTGGCAGTTCCAGGGCAGCGTGGGGGCGCGGTTTGGCGAGAGCATCCAGGTGTTTGGCCTGGGGCGCGGCTACCTGGAAAGCCCCTTTGCCGCCGGCACTCTGCGGGCCGCCCTGGATGGCTCGCTGCGCTTCAACCAGGGCCAGCCCGAGGTGGAAAGCGGCCTGCGCGACCTGCCCGACCCCACCGGACGCTTCCCGCTCACGGGGGCCGGCAACGACGCCCAGTGGCCCCTGCGCTCAGACGACCCGGTGGCCCTGCGCTACGACCAGGAAGGCTTTAGCCTGGGCTATTTTGCCGACCGGCTGAGCGTATTCGGGCTGAGCGAGCTGCCCCAGGGCACCGCCCTGCGCGTCGAAACCCGCGACGACCCGTCGGCGGCTGCCTCGAGCCCTCTGACCCTGCAAGGCTTTGCGGGCTGGCTGCCCGTGGGCAGCAAAACCGACCTGATTGTGCCCGATGGCACCCGCTTCTACCAGCTCAGTGGGCCCGCCGAACCCGGCAGCGAGCAGGTGGTGCTGCTGGTTGGGGCCAGCGAGAGGCCCTTAGAGCGCCTCAAGGACTATGTGCTGGACGCCGCCAGTGGCATCCTGACCCTCTCCGAGCCGCTGTGGCCCAGTAGCCCCGACTTCCAGCCGGTGCGCCTGCGGGTGGTGTATGCCCCGCTGGGCGGCGCCCGCGAACTCGGCTACGGGGCCGGGGCGCGCTGGCGGGTGGGCGATTTCAGCATCGGGGCGGGGGCCGCGTACCTGCCCGGCAGTGGCTGGCGCTACGGGGCCGAGGCCGCCTACCAGATGCCGGGGTTTGGCCTCCGGGCTACCTACAGCCGGGGCAGCGCCGAGCGACTCGGCCTCGAGCTCTCCGGCAAGAACGGCCCCCTGGAATCCACCGCCAACCTGACCTATCAGGGCAAGCTCCAGGGCCAGGCCCAGGTGGCCTACAGCCTGAGCGAGGCCGACCGGATTTTGCTCGAGCACCAGACCACCGAAACCAACCAGACCGGCCTGCTCTACACCCGCCGCCTGAACCCCGCCTTCTCGGTGGGGGGCGGGCTGGGCTACACCTGGGAGACCGCCACCCTGCTGGGCCTGGGGCGGCTGGGCTTCAGCAGCGGGGCCCTGAACACCGAGCTCACCCACGCCCAGCCCTTTAGCCTGACCCAGAGCGCCACCACCCGCCTGCGGAGTACCTACGCCCTCGATGCCAACCTGAGCGCCGAGGCCGACCTGACCCAGACCTGGGGCCTGGGCTTCTCGGGGAGCCTGGGGCTCAAGCAAAAACTGGGCGGTGCCAACCTGGCTTTTGCCTACCAGTTGCCCGGCGCAGCGGGGGAAGGCAACCGGGCCCGCTTTGGGCTGGAAGCACCCCTCCCCCTCTCGGAGCGCTGGAGCCTGAACGCCAGCGCGGGCTACGAGCGCAGCCTTTCCACCGGCAGCGACCAGCTGGCCTTTGGCCTGGCCCTGCGCTACCAGGCCGAGCAGTTTAGCGCCACCCTGGGCGCCGAGACCGCCTGGGCCGCAGGCCAGCCCAAGGTGGTGTTGCGGGCCGGAGCCACCGGGCAGCTCGATGCCCAGCAAACCCTCTCGCTGGACGCCAACTACCAGCTCGCCCCCACCCCCCTGGGCCGCTTTACCCTGGCCTATGCGCTGCGCGGGCGCGAGGTCTCGCTGCTCACTTACCACCGCCTGAATAGCGGGAGTGAGCCCACCCTCGAGGGGGCCCTGGCCACCAGCTATCACCCCGGCCTCCGCTTCCAGCTCCGTCCCAGCCTGGCCTACCGCCTGAAGCTCGACGACCCCACCGGCCACACCTACCAGCTGGGCCTGGGCGGCAACTACTACCTCACCGACTGGCTGGGTCTGGGGGCCGCCGCCTACTACCAGCTCCAGCCCGGAACCCAGAGCAGCGCCACGGCGTTTTCGCTCGAGGCCAGCTTCCGCCTGGTAGAGGGCCTGTGGTTCAATGCGGGCTATACCTTCGGTGGCTTTGTGGGCCTGACCCCCGACACCGCGCCCGGCTTCTACCTTCGGCTGGACTTCCTGGGAGGTGGCCGATGAAAAAGCTCCTATTATTCTGGCTAGTACTTGCTCTAAGCTTGGCCCACGCCCAGGCCGTGCGTAGTTTCGCTACAGTATTCAACTCCAACACCACCGGGGATATTAGGATTCTAGGTAACACCCTGATGACCTGTGGTAACAGCACTATCACTCCCAGCAACCCACCCAACTGCAATACCAGCAATACAAACCAGAGCAACAATGTTCAAACAGCATTTATCGATTTCGACACAGACTCGTCCACATCTAATTCCTCTCGAGCGGCCCTGAGTCTACCGAGTGGAGCCCAGGTGCTCTTTGCCGGGCTGTACTGGGGAGCCCGTGCCAATCCGAGCACAACCACACGAAACCAGATTCGCTGGCGGCCTCCCGGCAGCAGCGGCTACCAGACCCTTACCGCAGACTGGATAGAAACCATCACAACGCAAGGGGCCGCCACCAGCCGCCCTTACGCAGCCTTTGCAAACGTGACCAGCCTGGTACAAAGTGCCGGAGCAGGTGATTACTGGGTAGGCGATATTACCGCCCTCACAGGCAACGACGGCCTGGGTTTCTACGCTGGCTGGAGTTTGGTGGTAGTCTTCCAACACTCCTCTGAGCCCCTACGCCGCCTGACTGTTTCGCATGGGCTGGCCGTGGTCAGCAGTGGCAATAATGTCACCCAAACCGTTTCTGGGTTGCTCACACCCGCGGTTGGCGCGGTGCAGGCCCGTGTGGGTGCGGTGGCGTGGGAAGGAGATGGCGGCATTACCGGCGACCAGTTTCAGATTCGCCCCACTGGCAACCCTACCTGGGCAAGCCTCTCGGACTCACAAAACCCCAGCAACAACTTCTTTAACTCCAGCATCAGCACTTTAGGCACCCGCTACAGTGCCAAGTTGCCGGACTACATCAATCAGCTAGCTCTGGACGCCGACATCGTGCAGTACAACAGCCTGCCCAACAGCACCACCTCGGTAGACTTGCAGTTCACCTCTACGGGGGATGCCTATTTCCCACAGGTGCTCACCTTTGCCATCAACATTTATGCCCCCGACCTCACTTCCACCTTTACCAAAAGCGTAGCTGACCTGAACGGGGGCAATGTGCTCATTGGAGACATACTGGAATATACGGTAAGCTTCACCAACACCGGCCAGGATGGTGCCATTAACGTTGTCGTGCGAGACCCCATTCCCACAGGCACCCAGTATGTGCCGGGGAGCCTGCAGGTTATCAGCAATGCTTCCGGAGCGCCCACCGGCACATTTAGCGATGCTGCTGGGGACGATATCGCCGAGTACAGCAGTGCGTGCAGCGAGCTATCTGGTAGCCCCGCGTGTGTACGCTTCCGGCCAGGAACCGGCGCCAACGCCAGCCAGGGTGGGCAAATATTGCCTGGCGAAGGAGCCTCCTTGCGCTTTCGAGTACAGGTGCTACCCAGTGCGGCCGCCCAAACCCTTACCAACACCGCCTCAGTCAGCTACAACGCCCTGACCCTGGGCACAGCCTTCAATCAAACCGCCAGTGCCAATGTGAACAGCACCGTACCCACCCCACCTGGTTTGAGTAAGTCTTTCAGCCCTTCCAGCATCCCCATCGGCAACTCCAGCACCCTCACCATCACTCTTTCCAACCCTAATGCCCAAGCTGCTACGCTTACGGCAGCCCTGGTAGACAACCTGCCCTCGGGTCTGACGGTAGCCAGCCCGTCCGCTGCCGCCACCACCTGCACGGGCGGGACTCTCACGGCCACCCCTGGCAGCAGCTCAGTAAGCTTGGGTAGCGGAGCCCAAATCCCCGCAGGCGGCTCCTGCTCGATCAACGTGAACGTTACGGGCAGTGCCCCTGGCAGTTACACCAACACTTTGAACGCCGGAGCCCTCCAAACCAACCAGGGCAACAACACTGCCCCGACCACCGCTACACTTACCATTCTGGGGGCCAGCTTGTCGGGTCGGGTCTACGCCGACTTGCAGCCCAACGGACTGCGTGAGCCTGACGAAACCTGGACAGGCCCCACCGTTTACGTAAACCTGGTGCAGGGAAGCAGTGTGGTGCAGTCGGTGGCGGTAAGCGCTGGAAGCGGTGCCTATACCTTTAGCGCTGTGGCCCCCGGCAGCTATACCCTGGTGGTCTCAACCACCTCCAGTGCCACCACCCCAACGGCTCCTACCGGGTGGCTCTTCGTCAACCCGGCTGGCTCCCTCCCCATCAATATGGGCAGCAGTTCCATATCCAACCAGGACTTTGGCCTGTTCAACGGTTCGCGTATCCGCGGCACGGTTTTCCGCGACGATGGGCAGGGCGCAGGAACTGCCAACGACGCCCTGCAAAACGGGGGGGAGCCTGGCATCCCGAATGTGGTAGTAACCGCCTCGAGCGGCACCAGTAGCCGCAGCGCCAATACCGATGCCTATGGCCTTTATACGCTGTTCATCCCGGCCAGCTTTGGTTCTACCCTGACCCTGAGCCACCCCCAGCAGCCCGCCACGGGCAGCAATGTGGGCGGGGCCAGTGTGAACCTGGCGACCAGCTATGGCAGCGCTGCCGCAGCGAGCCGAACCATTAGCGGCTTTAGCCCAGGGCAGTATTACGAAGGCTACAACTTCGGGGTCGTACGCGATAGCCGCCTGAGCCCCGACCAGTCGGGACAGTCGCCCAGCCCCGGTACGATTACCTACAGCCACCTGTACCGTCCGGGCACCCTGGGCAACGTGAACCTTAGCCAGAGCGGGGGCAGCTATACCTACGCCCTGCGCCGCGATGTGAACTGCGATGGTGATTTTGCCGACCCCGGTGAGAACTTCCAACCCTTGCCGCAGAGCTTCACGGTGAATGCCACCTGGCCGCGCGAAAGCGACGGCAGCTTGCGAGCCTGTGCCCTCGAGTTGCAGGTAGTGGTTCCGGCAGGTCTGCCGGCGGGGCGGGTGGACATGGCCCAGCTTCAGGCCGCCCTGGGGTGGGTCAACAACCCGGCCATTACCGACACCCGGCAGGTGTTCGACACCACCACCGTGGTCACGGCGGGGGGCCTGCAACTGCTCAAGGAAGTACGCAACGTGAGCACAGCTAGCCCCTTCGCGGCCAACGTGCAGGGGCGGCCCGGCGAGGTGCTCGAGTACCGTATCGCCTACCAGAACATCGGCAGCCAGCCCATCTTCAATGTGGTGCTGGCCGACCCCATCCCCTTCTTCACCAACCTGGTACAAAACGCTTATGGCGGTACCGGGGAGCTCGAGCTGGCCTGTCCAAACGGCACCCTGGTACGCCCTGATCTGGGCAGCGTGAGCAGCATCAGCCTCAACCTGGCCTCGCTGTGCAGCCTCAGCACCGCCCCCAATCCTAGCGGCCCCGGCACCTTGCCCGCTCTGCTACCAGCCCAGGGGGGGTACTTCCTGTACCGGGTGCAGGTAAAATAGAGCGCTCTTCTACCAACTCTGCGCGTGAGCGGCGCTAAACGCGCCCCTCACTTGCCGCGCCAGGGGGCGCGCCCGAGGGTCTCTTATATCGCTTTTGGGTCACTTCTGAGCAGATTTGGGATTCCATCCGACTTCAACAAAGATTTGTCCCGGACAGAACCCTGGTCGTCTGATGGGCGGATACCTCTGGTAAGAGCGCGATAGCCACAGCGGAAAATTTACCAGGTGCAAACGAGCCCCACCCCAGGGTACTTCGTAATTTCAATGGAACATCGCCCGACCAATGGCCTTAAACTATCAGTATGCCGTTGCGGCTTTTTCACGAATCGTTAGGGGTGACCTGGCATACCCAGGGTGAGCAGGAGATTCCGTGGAACTACGGCGACCTCGAGGCCGAGCTCGAGGCTCTGCGCTATGGCGCAGCCCTGCTCGACTTTTCGGAGTACGGATTGGTGGAGCTAAAAGGATTGGACCGGCGCGATTTTTTGCATAACCAGTGCACCTCCGACATCCGCGGCATGCCCGAAGGGAGCTGGCTCGAGACGGTCTTCCTGAACGCCAAGGGCCAGGTCGAGCACGCTGGCCTGGTGCTCCACCTGGGCGAATCCTTCTGGATTAGCTCCCCCAGCGCCAAAGCGCTTGCCAATCGGTTTCGCAAGTACATCGTGTTCGATCAGGTGGAGGTGAACGCGCTCGAGGGCTGGCTCACCCTGCGCCTGCAAGGTTCCAGGGCCGAGGAAATCGCCGGGCGGCTGGGCCCTCTGCCCCCTCGCTGGGGCCTGAGCAAAACCGAGGCCCTGGTCATGACCCGCGATGAGCTGGGCCTCTGGCTATTTGCAAGCGCCGATCAGGGATCGCTCTTTGCCAAGATGCTGCTCGAAAACGGGGCCACCCCGGTAGGCCGCGAAGCCTGGCAGATCTGGCGGGTCGAGCGCGGCTTGGCCGATCTGCCCGAGGCCCTGGGCGAGCTGCCGCAGGAAGTTGGCTGGGAGGGCCGGATAAGCTACAAGAAAGGCTGCTACCTGGGGCAGGAAATTATGGCGAGGCTCGAGGCGCGGGGCAACACCCGCTACCAGCTGATGGGCCTGCTGGGCCAGAAGGAAATCCCCTCCGGAGCCCCCGTATTCCGCGAAGGCAAGCAGGTCGGTCGGGTCGGCACCGCCGTCGAGTCGCCCCGCCTGGGCGCCATTGCCCTGGCCTTGTTGCGCAAAGAGCTAGCCCCCGGCGACCAGGTGCAGATAGAAGGCTGGTCGGCCACCGTCTCGGCCTTGCCCATGCAGTAGCCGGCAGGGAGTTCTCCAGTCTGCAAGCCTTGAAAGGCCTTCCTCTCAGAGAGACCCAACCAGAGGCATGTAATACCGTCTTCGTCTAAACACTTTGCCAATCATGAGAACGATGGAATGGGGAACAGGGGTCAGGGGATAGGGCACAGGCCTTTGAAAACACCAACCTTTCTCCTGCCGTCCACTCCCACCTTGGACGTCGAAGAAAGTGTGATAGGTCTCTAGCCCCTACCCCCAACCCCCTATCCCCTACTTCTGAAGGTATGCAATGCGTCAAAGCGAAGATGACATGCGGGGCTTGCAGTGGCGCGGCTCAAGGCCCGGCTCTGGATCGTAAGGTAGATTTCGGAAGTGGAGATACCCTGCAACCCCAAACCCAGTTCGTATGATGGTACGCAGGTATCCGCCTTTGACGGATTTCAAAAGTTGATGTAATCTATAGGAGTTATTATGTTTTTAGCAGAAATAATCGGCGTAGGGGATGAACTCTTGTATGGCGAAACCGTGGATACCAACACGGCCGAAATCGCCGTCAGCCTTCAGCCCTACGCCGTGGAGGTGCGCCGGACGCTTCGGGTTGCCGACGACCTGGAAACCCTGGCCCAGGAGGTGCGTCAGGCCTGGCAAAAGGCCCGGCTGGTGGTGCTTTCGGGGGGGCTAGGCCCCACCCCCGACGACATCACCCGCGAGGCCATCGCGGCGGCTTTGGGCGAAACCCTGGAGCCAGACCCAGTCGTGCTGGAGTGGCTCGAGAAGCTCTTTGCAGACCGGGGTTGGAAGATGCCCGAGGTCAACCGCAAACAGGCCCTCAAAATCCCCTCGGCCCGCTGGATCGAGAACCCCCGGGGCACCGCCCCCGGTTGGTGGGTGCACCAGGCCGACAAGGACCTGATCTGCCTGCCCGGCCCACCGGCGGAGTGGCGCCCGATGTGGGCCGAGACCCTGCCCCAACTCCACCTGCCGCAAAAGCCCTACAAGCAGGTGACTTTCAAGACCTTTGGCCTGGGGGAGTCGCGCATTGTGGAACTGCTGGATGAGCTGTTCAAGCGCAACGGGCAGGTCGAGGTGGGCACCTACGCCAAGGTGGACGGGGTAGCGGTGGTGGTGCGGGGCGAACCAGGCCTGGTAGACCCCCTTGCAGAGCGCATCCGCCCGCTTTTGGGCGAGGCGGTGTGGGGCCAGGATAGCGACACTTTGCCGGTGCTCACTCTCAGGGCGCTGGAAGCCCAACAGGCCACGCTTGCGACCCTCGAGTCCGTAACGGGCGGAGCACTGGGGGCCCTCCTGACCGGGGTGGCGGGCGCTTCGCGAAGTTACCTGGGAGGGCTGGTTCCCTACAGCCTTGCTGCCAAAGCCCAGCTTCCCATCGACCCTGCTATAGCCGCCCAGCACGGCGTGGTGTCTGCCGCCTATGCCGAGGCCATGGCTTCTGCCGCCCGCAATCTGTTGCAGGCCACCTATGCCCTCTCGACCACCGGGGTGGCCGGGCCCGAGGCGCTCGAGGGCCAGCCAGTCGGCACCCTCTACGTGGGCCTGGCGGGGCCGGGCGGTGCCAAGTCCAGGCACTACCGCCTGCCCGGCGCCAATCGGGAGATGCTGCGCCAGCGGGCAGCCCATGCCGCCCTGGCGTTTCTGGTATCCGAACTGGGGGGAACCCGATGACGATACCGCACATTCTGTTTCTGAGTTATGAAAACATGGGGTCAACCCCCTCCACAAACTTGGCCCACTCCATCGGCAAACCTGGCCCTCGTCCCTCGACCCTCGGCCCCTGGCCCGTTGGAAGGGGGCCCTCATGAGGCTCTTCTATGCCATCTTCCCCCCGCCCAAGGTGCAAGAAGCCCTGGGCGAGGCCCAGGCAAAGGTGCGGGGCTTCAAGGGCTGGAAGCTGAGCCCACCCCACCAACTCCACATCACCCTGCTCTTTTTAGGACCACAACCCGAGGAGCGCCTGCCGGAGTTCCGCCGAATCGGACGGGAAGTAGCCGCCACAGTGCCTGATTTTGAGGTAGAACTGGCTGGCACGGGGTACTTCCCCGCCACAGGCTCACCCCGGGTCTGGTTTGTCAAGGCCACCGGAGCGGGTCTGGAACCCCTGGCGAAAGGGCTACAACAAGCACTTCCAGACATAAAACCCGCAGCGTTCCACCCCCACTTGACCCTGGCCCGTAAAAAAGGCCCGGCCCCCCGCATCGGGCCGTTGGTGATGAATCTACAGTTCCAGGCCAAAGCAGTATGCTTGGTGGAGTCTAGGCTGGAGCGTTCGGGTTCACAGTATCGCGTTATAGAGCAGTTTCCGCTTGGTTGAATGGCATCCCCCGCAATCTGAGGAGCGTATATGGATAAGGAGAAACAAAAAGCGTTGGAAGGGGCTTTAAAGTCCATCGAAAAGCAGTTTGGTAAAGGGGCCGTGATGCGCCTGGGCGAAGCCCCCCGGCAGCAGGTGGATGTGATTTCCACCGGAAGCCTGGGTCTGGACATGGCCCTGGGCATCGGCGGGATTCCCAAGGGGCGGATCATCGAGATTTATGGCCCCGAGTCCGGCGGCAAGACCACCCTGGCCCTCTCGATTGTGGCCCAGGCCCAGGCGGCAGGGGGCGTGGCAGCTTTTGTGGACGCCGAACACGCCCTCGACCCCATCTATGCCAAGAGCCTGGGGGTCAATACCGACGATCTGCTGGTCTCCCAGCCCGACACCGGCGAACAGGCCCTGGAAATTGTGGAACTGCTGACCCGCTCGGGCGCCATAGACGTCATTGTGATTGATTCGGTGGCGGCCCTGGTACCCCAGGCCGAAATCGAGGGGCAGATGGGCGATGCCTTTGTGGGCATCCAGGCCCGCTTGATGAGCCAAGCCCTGCGCAAGCTGACGGCAGCGCTCTCTAAAAGCAACACGGCGGCAATCTTTATCAACCAGATCCGTGAGAAGGTGGGCGTCATGTACGGCAACCCCGAGACCACCCCTGGCGGGCGGGCTCTCAAGTTCTATGCCTCGGTGCGGCTGGATGTGCGCAAGCAGGGCCAACCCATCAAGGTGGGCAACGATGCGGTGGGCAACCGGGTGCGGGTCAAGGTGACCAAGAACAAGCTGGCCCCCCCCTTCCGTGAGCACGAGATCGAGCTGTACTTCGGCAAGGGCATTGACCCCCTGGCCGACCTGGTAACGGTAGCGATTGCCACCGAAGTGGTGGATAAATCGGGCTCCTGGCTTTCCTATGGCGAGACCCGGCTGGGCCAGGGCAAGGAGAAAGCTGCCGAGTTCCTCAAGGGCGAACCCCGGATGGCCCAGGAGATCCGCGAGAAAGTTTTGGCCCAAGCTGGTAAGCTATCGGTATTGGCAACCCCAGGAGAGGACGAGGAGTCCTCTGCCGTGGTTGCCGAAGCTTAAACTGCTTGCTAGGTGGGGTTCTCCCAGTATGAAGGGCCAGGAAGCCATTGTTCTCAAAATCTGCCCGGTGGCATTTAACCGGGCCAAGGGGCGGCTTGGTGTAGAGCTTGGAAGCGGTCTACCTCTGGTGTGGCGTTTGGCTCGAGCAAATCCAGCGGCGGTTCTCACCCATTTTCCGCAGGAGCGGGGCGAAAGACCCCGACAATCCGGCGTGATCTGGAAGATGCCAGGGAACCTGTCTGTACCCGGATTTGCCCGAAATAGCAGGAGATTTATTAGCAACTAAACGCCCGCCAGACCCGAAACTGTGAGAACCTCCTTGCAAACCCTGGAGGTACCGATGGCTTTTACACCCCTGGATCTGATACTCACCCTCATCGTCATCGTGCTGGCGGTGGTCGTGGTGCTGCTACTGCAGCGCAGCAACCGCCAGAGCGAGGTTAATAAAAGCGAACTCGAGGCCGCCCGCCGCGAGGCCCAGCAAACCCTGGAAGCGGCCCGACGCCAGGCCCAGACGGCACTGGAGCAGGCCCAGGCCCAGGCCAAAACCCAGCTCGAGGCCGCCCGCAGCGAGGCCCAGAGCCTGCGGCAAAGCGCCCAGGCCGAGGTGCAAAACCTTCGCCAGAGCGTGCAGGCCGAGCTCGAGCGCCTGCGCACCCAGGGTGAGGAGCGCCTGCGCCAGCAGCTCCGAGAGGAGCGCGAACGCCTGCAAGCTAGCCTGCAAGCCGAGCGCGAAGCCCTGGTCAGCGAACGCGCTTCCATTCAAGCCGAGCGCGAGCGACTGCAAGCCGACCTCCAGGCCAGCCGGGCCGAACGCGAGGAACTCAAGCGCGAAACCGAACGGCTGGCCCGGCGCGGGGAACAACTCGATGCCCGCGCCGCCAAGCTCGACGAGCAGGAAGAAAAGCTCGATGCCCTGGAGAAAGCCCTCGAGGCCCGCCAAGCCGAGCTGGCCCAGCGCGAGCGCCAGATTGACCTGAAGCTCCAGGAGGTGGCGGGGATGAGCGCAGAAGAAGCCCGCAACCTGCTGCTCTCGCGGCTCGATGCCGAACTCGAGGAGGAAAAGGCCCTGCGGGTCAAGGCCAACCTGGAGCGCATCCGGCTCGAGGTTAAGCGCGAGGCGCAAAAGCTTTTGGCCCAGGCCGCCCAGCGCCAGGCCTCCGAGACCGCAGCGGCCCTGGCGGTTTCGGTGGTGCCCATCCCCTCCGATGCCATGAAGGGCCGTATCATCGGGCGCGAGGGCCGCAACATCCGCACCTTCGAGGCCCTCACGGGCGTAGACCTGATTATTGACGACACCCCCGAGGCCGTACTGCTCAGCAGCTTCAACCCCATGCGCCGCGAAATCGCCAAGATGGCCCTGGATCAGCTGGTGCAGGATGGGCGCATCCACCCCAGCCGCATCGAGGAAGTGGTGGAAAAAGCCAAAAACGAGATGAAAACCTTCATCTACGAGCGCGGCGAGGAAGCCGCCCTGGAAGCCGGGGTGGTGGGGCTCAAACCCGGCCTGGTACAGCTTTTGGGCCGCTTGCACTTCCGCTCATCGTATGGCCAGAACGTGTTGAAGCACTCAGTGCAGGTAGCGCACCTGACCGGCATCATGGCCTCGGAGCTGGGGCTGGATGCCGCCCTGGGCCGCCGGGCCGGGCTGCTGCACGACCTGGGCAAGTCGGTAGATCGCGAGATCGAGGGCACCCACGTCGAAATCGGCATCACCCTGGCCTCCCGCTTCGGTGAGCCCAAGGAAGTCATTGACGCCATTGCCCACCACCACGACCCCGAAAACGGCGAGACCCTCTACTCGGTGCTGGCTGCCGCCGCCGACGCCATCAGCGCGGCCCGCCCCGGTGCCAGGCGCGAGAGCCTGGAAGAGTACATCCAGCGCCTCGAGCAGTTGGAGCGCATCGCCCTCAGCTTTCCCGGCGTGGACAACGCCTTTGCGGTACAGGCGGGGCGCGAGGTGCGGGTCATCGTCAAGCCCGACCGCATCAGCGACGCCAAAGCCACCCTGCTGGCCCGCGAAATTGCCGGGCGCATCGAGCGCGACATGAACTACCCCGGCCAGGTACAGGTGACGGTGGTGCGGGAGAGCCGGGCTGTGGACTACGCCAAGTAATCCCGCTCATCCTTGCCACCCTGAAATCCTGTGGCGCCCCCAAAAGAGGATCCGCCTGCACAGGGGGAAGGGGATTTAGACAGACTGTCCATTGCGTCTGAGGGGTTCTAGCTCCTACCATGGGCCTATCTGGGCTTCACCCCTCCCCGCAAAGTTTACTGGCCCACAAGGAGGCGATATATGGCAGTCAAGGAACCCGAAATCACCCTCAAGCGCGTTTCGCACTGGATTGGCGGCAAGCTGGTCGAAGGCCACTCGGGCCGAAGCGGCGTGGTCTGGAACCCCGCCACCGGGCAGCAACAAGCCACCGTAGACTTCGCCTCGGTGGAGGAGATGGACAAAGCGGTGGCTGTAGCCAAGGAAGCCTTCAAGACCTGGCGGCAAACCCCCCTTTCGCGCCGGGCCGAGATTATGTTCAAGTTCCGCGAGCTGGTGGACCAGAACCGCCGCAAGATTGCCGAGCTGGTCTCGCTCGAGCACGGCAAAACCCTCGCCGATGCACAGGGCGAGGTGGCCAGGGGGCTCGAGAATGTGGAGTTCGCCACCGGCATCCCGCACCTCCTGAAGGGGGGCTTCTCCGAGCAAGCCAGCCGCGGGATTGATGTCTATCAGATCCGCCAGCCGCTCGGGGTGGTAGCGGGCATTACGCCCTTCAACTTCCCGGCCATGGTGCCCATGTGGATGTTCGCCAACGCCATCGCCTGCGGCAACACCTTCATCCTCAAGCCCTCCGAAAAAGACCCCTCCCCCAGCCTTTTCCTGGCCGAACTCTTGCAACAAGCGGGCCTTCCCGACGGGGTGTTTAACGTGGTACACGGCGACAAGGTAGCGGTGGACCGCATCCTCGAGCACCCCGACATCAAGGCCGTGAGCTTTGTGGGCAGCACCCCGGTTGCCCGGTACATCTACGAGACCGGCAGCAAAAACGGCAAGCGGGTGCAGGCTCTGGGGGGCGCTAAAAACCATATGCTGGTGCTGCCCGATGCCGATATCGGCATGGCCGCCGACGCCGCCGTGAGCGCGGCCTACGGCTCGGCGGGCGAACGCTGTATGGCCATCTCGGTGGTGGTGGCGGTGGGCGACCAGACCGCCGATAACCTGATCGCCGCCATCAAAGAGCGCATGCCCAAAATCAAGGTGGGGCCGGGGCTCGAGGAAGGTGTAGAGATGGGCCCCCTAATCACCCGTGAGCACCGCGACAAGGTGGCCTCGTACATCGAAAACGCCCCCCAGGAAGGGGCTACTGTGGTGGTGGACGGACGCCAGGACCCCATCGCCCAGTCCGAAGGTTTCTTCCTCGGCACCAGCCTGCTCGACCATGTCAAGCCCGGCATGAAGTGCTACAACGAGGAAATTTTCGGGCCGGTGCTGAGTGTGGTACGGGTCAAGACCTACGACGAGGCCATCCGGCTCATCAACGAGCACCCCTACGGCAACGGCACGGCCATCTTCACCCGCGATGGCGGCGCTGCCCGGCAGTTCCAGTTCGATGTGGAGGCCGGCATGGTCGGCATCAACGTGCCCATCCCGGTACCGGTGGCCTACTACAGCTTTGGCGGCTGGAAGGCCAGCCTGTTCGGCGACCTGCACATGTACGGCCCCGAGGGGGTGCAGTTCTATACGCGGGCCAAGGTGGTCACGAGCCGCTGGCCCGACCCCAGCACCTCCAAGGTAGACCTGGGCTTCCCGCAGGTGCGGTAGAGCAGGTTACTGGAGCTTTTGGACCCCCACTGCGGTTGCGTGGGGGTTTTTGCATTGGGGCTACCCCCTGAACACCCGCTTCACCTTATCCCAGAAGCCTTCGGGGGCAACCTCCTCGCCGACTTCGTGGGCGTACTGGCGCAACAGTTCGCGGGCTTTTTTAGAAAGATGCTGGGGCACGGCAATTTGCGTAACCACCCGTAGCTTGCCCCGGCTGCGACTGCCCGGGTGGGGCAAACCCTGGCCCTCGAGCTCGAACACCTCACCGTCGTGGGTGCCGGGGGGTACGGAGAGCTCGAGCTCCCCCTCCAAACCAGGTATATGGGTCTTGACCCCCAACGCCGCCTGGGCCAGCCCCAGCTTGAGTTCGTAAATCAAGCTGGAGCCTTCGCGGTGGAGGTGGGGGTGAGGGCGGATGTGCGGACGCACATACAGGTCGCCGGGCCCACCCGGCCCCAGGTTGCCCATGCCCGAAACCCGCAAAAGCTGGTTATCGTCTATGCCTGCCGGCATATTGACCTTGATTTTTTCCGAGCGTCGTACCCGCCCTTGGCCCTTGCAGGTCGGACAGGTCTCAGTAAGTGTATAACCACGTCCCCTGCAGGCCGCACAGGGGGCCTGGGCCACCATATTGCCAAAAATGGTGCGCTGGACTTGCTCGATACTGCCCCGTCCGTTACAGGAGCGGCAGGTTTGGCGCTTGCCACCCTGCCCATTGCAGGTTTCGCAGGTTACCAGGCGGTCATACTCGATTTCCTTCTCTACGCCGTGGAGCACGTCCACCAGCTCCATCTCGACGGCGGCTTCCAAATCCTCGCCCCTTGGTGCGCGGCCTCCCCCGCCACCAGGCGAGCGGAAGCCAAACACCTGCTCAAACAGGTCGAAAATATCTCCAAAATTGCCGCCACCTGCGCCAAACCCGCCGGGTGTCGCAGTACCGTAGCGGTCGTAGTTGGCCCGTTTTTCGGGGTCGGAGAGCACCGCGTAGGCTTCGTTGATTTCCTTGAACTTCTCCTCGGCGGCCTTGTTGCCGGGGTTTTTGTCGGGGTGGTACTGAAGCGCCAGCTTGCGATAGGCCTTCTTTATTTCCTCGGCATTCGCATTCCTGTCCACGCCCAGGGTTGCGTAATAGTCGTTCATCGAAGTTTAGTCTAACAGGCTTAGGTATTTTTCTTGTGGGATTGAACACACGGGAACCCCCGTTTTTTTCTGATAGCTACCAAAACCCCCGTACAGCACAACCACTTGGCGATGCTAAGGTTCGTCCGTATCCCAACCAGCCACCAACTCCACAGATGCGCCCTCGAGCCTCATCTCCAGACCCTGGCCCTATTTTGACAAACCGCATAGACCCCTGTATATTCAGCCTAGATGCGATTCTCCGCGCGAGCTATCCTGTAACGGCGCTCTTCTTCGGAAGAGGCCGTCAGGGTGTGCCCAGCGGGGAATCTTTTTTGTTTGGAGGATATGCATGGTTCTTTTGACGCCCGGCCCCACCCCCATTCACCCCAGGGTACAGACCGCCCTGACCAAGGAGATGCGCGGGCATCTCGACCCTGAGGTGCTGGCCACCAACCACCGTATTCGGGAATACCTGAATGTTCTGTTCGATCCGGGCGAAGGCGCTTTGCTAGCCGCCATGCCGGGGTCGGGCAGCTTAGGGATGGAAGCGGGCCTCACCAACCTGGCCGACGAGGGGGACGCGGTTTTGCTGCTGGTGAGCGGTACTTTTGGCGAGCGCATGGTGGAGATTGCCCACGCCTACCGGTTTGACTACAAGGTGCTGCGCTCCGAGCCAGGCCACCCCATTGACCCCCAGGCCGTCGCCGAGGAACTCAACCACCGCCCCTACAAGCTGGTAGCCCTGGTGCACGGCGAGACCAGCACCGGCGTACTCAACCCGGTAGAGGAAATTGCCGCCCTGGTACAAGCCCACGGGGCGCTCTTTATGGTAGACGCCGTTACCACCGCGGGCATGATGCCGCTCTCCATGCAAAAACAGGGCATAGACTATGCCTTCACGGGCAGCCAGAAATGCCTCTCGGCCCCGCCAGGGCTGGCCCCCTTTGCCCTTTCGCTGCGGGGCCGCGAGTGCCTGGGGCGGGTACGCGGCTGGTATTCGGACCTCTCGAGGGTCGCGGTGTACTGGGAGCAGGAAGGTTACTTCTGCACCTCGCCGGTACTGCTGCACTACGCCCTGGAAGAAGCTCTCAAGCTGGCCCTGGAAGAGGGCCTGGAAAAGCGTCAGCAACGCGCCGAGACCCTGTACGCTGCGGTGCTCTCGCTCCTGGAAGAGCTGGGCTTCAGCGCCTACGCCGCCGAGGGCGCCCGCCTGCCCACGGTGCTGGTGGTGCGCCCCCCTCAGGGGCAGCACGAGTCGGAGATCCGCAAAGCGCTCTATGCCAGAGGGATCTCCGTGGCCGGGGGCATTGGCCCCACTGCCGGCAAGGTACTGCGGCTGGGCCTGATGGGCGAGAGTGCCCGGCCCGAGCACTACCGGCTTTTCTTCAAGGCGCTGGGCGAGGTGCTGGGCAAGAGCGGCCTCGAGCGGGCCTTCGAGGAACGGGTGGGGTTAATCGCGGTCTAGAGCGCGATAAGCCGAAGGCCAAAGGCTGAAAGCTGAAGGCAAATGAACGTGCCTGGCCTTAGCTTTGAGCTTATACCAACTCTGCGCCTGAGCGGCGCTAAACGCGCCCCTCACTTGCCGCGCCAGGGAGCGCGTCCGAGGGACTTGTATATCGCTTTTGGGTCACTTGTGAGCAGATTTGGTATTACAGCTTTCGGCTTTTAGCCTTCCGCTTTCGGCCTGCTCAATGCTGCGTCAGGTAGTAGTGCTCGAGCTCCCCCTGAAGCTGCACCAGGGCTTGCTGGATGCTCATGCCCTGCAAGGGCAGTACGCCATAAGCGCGGATGACCAGGTTTTGCCGGATACGGCGGAACACAATCTGGGCGCCCTCGAGGTTGCTACCTTGCAGGGCAATCAGAAACTGGCCCGGTTTGAGCTGAAAGACCATATCGGGTTGGCGCAGATATTGCAGCAGTTCGGCCCCCGGCTGGTCGGAGCGGGTATGCAACAGCAAGAGCGTAACGGGCCGCACCGCCGAGAGGGTCTCGAGGCTCGGGGCCAGGGCTTGCAGGGCCGCATAAGGCAGAATGCCCTCCTGGGTACGCAGGCCCATCTGCGCGGGAGCGGGCAGGCCGGGCGCCTCGCGCCGAAGCAGGAAATAGAGCCCCACCAAAAACACCAGCCCGCCCAGCAAGCTCGCCACCGCCGCCATTACCGCCACATCGGCGGGCACCTCGGCCAGGTCGCGGCTGGCAGCCACCGCCAACACGCTGCCCATCAGCCCCAGGCCCAGCACCCAGAAAAAGCGCACCTGCGGGCCCAGCGGCACCCTGGCATACAAGCTGGCGGCTGCGGCCAGAATCAGGGCCGCCACCAGAAACACCACACCGGGATAAATGCTCTCCTGCCGGGGGAATAGCCACAAGGGCAACAGGCCCAGCAGGACAAACCCCCAGGGCAATAGGGATAGCCACATAGGCCACAGCATAAGATTGAAGTTTGGATTGCCCTGCCAAGAATGACCATGATGATGGCAGAGGGTCAATAGCCGATAGCCTATAGCTCAAAGCAAAAGTGGGCGTTGCAGGTCTTGATTCTCGTCTGCGGGCTCTACATGCTCGAGAATCGTCTGACCGCACCGCAGAACCTCGGGACGTGGAGCCGGATAGATTGCGTCTTGTCTCTGGTACAATTACGTTGTGAACATAGCCCCTCTGGCCGAGCGGGTACGCCCCAAAACCCTGGACGAAGTGGTGGGGCAGGAACACCTTACGGGGCCGGGGAAGCCCCTGCGGCGGATGCTCGAGACCCGTCGGCTTTCCTCCTTCATTTTGTGGGGGCCGCCGGGAAGCGGCAAAACCACCCTGGCCCGCCTGATGGCCCAGGGCGTCGGGCAGGGAATGGTGGCCCTTTCGGCGGTGAATGCCGGGGTCAAGGATATCAAGGAAGTGGTTTCCCAGGCGCAGGAACAAGGCAGCCTGGTGCTCTTTCTGGACGAGATCCACCGCTTCAACAAGTCGCAGCAGGACGCGCTCTTGCCCCATGTGGAGTCGGGCTTGCTGACCCTGATGGGGGCCACCACCGAAAACCCCTCCTTCGAGGTCAACCCGGCCCTGCGCTCCCGCGCGAGGATCTATGTGCTGAACCCGCTCGACGAGGACGCTACCCAGAGGCTCCTGGAGCGGGCCCTGGCCCACCCCGAAGGGCTGCAAGCCCAGGCCGAGCCCAGGGCCCTCGAGCTCATCGCCCAGGCCGCCATGGGCGACGCCCGCCGGGCTTTGTCGGCCCTCGAGCTGGCCGCCAGCCTGGGCGAAGGCCAGATCAGCGAAGCCGCCGCCAAAGAAGCCCTGGGCAGCGGGACGCTCAACTTCGATAAAGGGGGCGAGTATTTCTACGACCTGATCTCGGCGCTGCACAAGAGTGTGCGCGGCAACCATGTGGACGCGGCCCTGTACTACTTTGCCCGCATGATCGAAGGCGGAGCCGACCCGCTGTACCTGGCCCGCCGCCTGGCCCGCATGGCCGTGGAGGACGTGGGCCTGGCCGACCCCAATGCCCTGCGCCTGGCCATGGCCGCCAGGGACGCCTACGACTTTCTGGGTAGCCCCGAAGGCGAGCTGGCCCTGGCCGAGCTGGTCATCTACCTGGCCCTGGCCCCCAAGTCCAACAGCAGCTACGTGGGCTGGAAAAACGCCCAGAACGCCGCCCGCGCACATCCCGACGCAGCCATCCCCCTCCCCCTCCGCAACGCCCCCACTGCCCTGATGCAGCGGCTCGGCTATGGCCGGGGTTACGCCTACTACCACGACGACCCCGAGGGCAGCTTTGCCCAGCAGTACCTGCCGGAGGGCCTGGAAAACCTGACCCTCTTTGAGGCCACCGGGGAAGGCTGGGAAGAGCGTGTGCGCGAGCGGTTGAAAGCCCTGCGGGCACGGTTTGCCTCGAGGGGAAAAGCAACCCCTCCTGGTAACAAGCTCAACCCTTGAGGGTTTTCGCTACCAGGGTGCAATCCGAGCAGATTTGGTTCTGGCGGGCCGTGAAGGATTCGAACCTCCGACTTTTCGTTTTGGAGACGAACGCTCTACCGGACTGAGCTAACGGCCCATGTTTTGCCTTTGTTATCGCGTTTCGTGGTAGATTCCCTTACGCGCAACCTCCATTTTGTCTTGGAGACATACGGATGTCAACCCCAAACCACCGGGGGCAGGTCGAAAGATGCCTTGCCAGGGTACAATCGGCCCAATGGCAGACCTCAAACCGCTCGTTGCCCTTGGCGACCTCACCTGGGATGTACTGGCCAAACCCAATACCCTGCTCCTGCCTGGGGGCGATACCACCGGACGGGTGTTGCTCATGGGCGGAGGCAGCGCAGCCAATGTGGCGGTCTGGGCGGCGCGGGTGGGCTATCCGGCGGGGTTCATCGGGGAAGTGGGGCGCGACCGCTTCGGCGAGTTTGCCGTGCAGGAGCTGGCGGCTGAAGGTGTGGAGCCGCACATCATCTGGAACAGCAGCACCCCCACCGGGGTAATTCTGGTCTTGATTGATGCGGCGGGGCAGCGCTCCATGCTCACCTCACAGGGGGCCGACTTCGAACTGCGCCCGGAGGAGGTGTCGGTAGAGGTCATCCAGCAGGCGGGGCACCTTCACGTGACCGCCTGGTCGCTCTTTACCGACCCCCCCCGGCAAGCCGCGCTCAGGGCCGTGCAGGTCGCCCGCGAGGCCGGCCTTACCATCTCGTTCGACCCCGGCTCCTTTCAGATGATTCGGGAAATTGGGCGGGAGGAGTTCCGCCGCATGACCCGCGACCTCTCGCTGGATTTTGTGTTTCCCAACCTCGACGAAGGGCAGGCCCTGACCGGCGCCAGAGAGCCCAAGGATGTACTCGAGATCCTGCAAAAGCTCTACCCCGAGGCCATGATTCTGCTCAAGCTGGCCGCCGACGGCGCCCTGATTCTCGACCGGGGCCGGTTAATCGAGCTCGAGGCCACCCGCGACCAGCCGGTAGACGCCACCGGCGCGGGCGATTCGTTCGGAGGGGCTTTTCTGGGGCATTACCTGCGCTCCCAGGATGCCCTGGCCGCGGGCCGGTTGGCCGTGCAGGTAGCAGGCTGGGTGATCGGGCGGTTCGGGGCCCGCCCCCCCATGGATGCCGAGATTCGGCAGCGCCTGGAGCGCTTTGGCTATGCGCTGCTAAAGTAACCTGGGCCGAGCCAGACCCGTGCGGACAAGCTAGGGCAGTCGCGTGCTGCGCACTACAAACTTCCAGTGAATGGGGTACTCCACGTCGGGGTCGGGGTAGGTTGCCGCCACCCACTGGCTGAGCTCGGCCACCGAGGGCCTGAAAACTTCCTCGGGAACCTCCCAGGTAAAGGAGTAAATGCGCTCTAAAAGCATTTCCAGGCTGGTGCGGGGGCTGCGTAGCTCAATCCAGTCGGCGACGGTTTTGGCTTTGGGCTCGAGGCCCCGCCGAACCAGCTCTGCTTCGACCTCGGCCAGGCGGGCCTGGTGACGGCCCCGCGCCAGGGTGTAGCCGTGCGCCGCCAGAATTTCCTTCCACTTCTGCTGGATGCGCCAGTCTTCGCTTTCTTCGTCGGATTGATCCCAGCCCTCGAATAAAAAACCACCTGGACGCAGCACCCGCAGGCACTCCTGCAGGGCTTGCTGCCAGTTGTCGAGCAGGTGCCAGAAATGCACCGCCACGACCGCATGCAGGCTGGCCCTTTCAAAGGGCAGCTCGCGGGCGTCGGCCTCGACCAAGCGGGCCTTGCGGGCCACGCCGGCCACTTTTTGCCGCAAGACCTCGAGCATGGCCGGGTTGTCATCCAGGGCAATGTAGCGATACCCCCGGGCAATGATAGGCACCGAAATACGGCCCGTGCCGGCCCCAATTTCCAGAAACAACGGATCGCGGAATAACTTCTCTACGGGAGCCGTGAGCGCCGTAGCGATACGCCCGGAAACCTCGGGCGGATGATAGCGCGTACGGTCGTAGGTAAAAGCTACCCGACTAAAATGAGAAGTCATGCTCGGCTTTATGATAGCAATGGCGTGTCAAATTGCAAATCATACTGCGAAATGGTCGGCCTGAGTGTGAAGTCGGGGCCCAGCCCTTCCAGGAAGGCTTTATCGCAGCCCAAAAGGCTTTATTCAGGTGCAGCACGGTAAAAGCAGGTGTTGGAGGTTGCTACTGGCAAACCCGCAATTGTGCTGGTTCGGGGGTATCGAAACCTGAAGCCAGGTACCAGATGCATAAAGGTACAAAGCAAGCCTTCGAAAGTTCTCTGCTTCCATTCACAAAGCCCTTTCAGCGGTCTGTATAATCGCTTGTGGTGTCGCTACTGGACGATAAGTTCACCATTCTGAGCGAAGAGCCCCCGCAGGGCTTTTTGCGCCCCTATCAGGTTCAGACCCCGGAGGGCCTCAGGGGGCAGTTGTATTGGTTTGAAGTGCATAGCCCCGAGGCCCGCACCGCCTTCCACCGCTACAAAAACGCCATCCGCCGCCTCGAGGCCCAGGGCTTTTTGCCCCAGGGGGTGCTGGTTTCGGCCAATCCGGGGCGTTACTACGTTTTCTGGCCCGAACAGCCCAGGGCTACGCTCAAACCCCGGCGGCTCAAGCCCTTGCTGGAAATCCTCGAGCCGTTTGGCTACCAGGAAAGCGACCTCGAGGCCACCGAGGAAAGCGGGCGGCCCCTGGTGGGGAAGCTACGGCCCCAGATTACCCCGGCCCCCAGGGATTCGAGCCGCCCCGACCTGAACCCTGCAATTCCAGCGCTCCCTGCCGAACCCCTCCCCTCCCCTCCCCCT
>FWPV01006340.1_pt1 | contig 22697 bp, 17 predicted proteins | sample 2228371 | NCBI WGS metagenome assembly FWPV01 (sample SAMEA103939776, study PRJEB20133) | metagenome | reverse complement strand
GATCCAATTTCAGCAGTGTCACGGAAAGTCCTCGGGATTTCAGCAGAAGACCGATGGAAGAAGCCGCGATGCCTTTTCCGAGGGAGGAGACCACTCCTCCCGTGATGAAAATGTACTTGGTCTTATCTTTCATTGAGTGATCATGTATATTGAATGTTGTGTTTTTTCATATAATCTTGAACCGCCAGCAGATCCTCGGGGGAGTTGACATCCGGTGAGGCGGAGGCGCTCACCCCTTCCGCCTGGATCCGGAAGCACCCCGACGCCGCGGTGGGGGGTGCCTTTGCGGCGGGTTTCCTCCTGGGCAGTTCGCCCGAGGTCCAGGAGGCCGCGATCCAGAACCTCGGCTCGGGTGCAAGGCTGGTTTCGGCCTTCCTGGAGGGACTCCGTGAATCCGCGGGAGGCAAGGAAACAGGGAAGAACTGACCCAAGGCCGGCCCCACGCGAGGGGGCCGGTTTTTTCATGCTTTTTCGGAGGTTTCCCAGTCCAGGGCCGGGGGAAGCTCGGGCTTTGGATCCCGGGAGAAGAGGGCTTCCAGGACCCGCGCGGGAGGAATGGATTCGTACAGGACCCGGTGGACGGCCTCGGCCAGCGGGAGTTCGACGTTCAACTCCCTTGCGAGGGCCACGACGGCCTTGACGGTGGTGGCTCCCTCGGCGACCTGGCCGAGCCGCGCGAGGGCTTCGTCGAGGGAAAGGCCTTCCCCGAGGGCGAGACCCAGCCGGAAATTTCTCGAGTGGTGGCTGTAGCAGGTGACCATGAGGTCTCCGACACCCGCGAGACCGGCGAGCGTGAGCGGCCGTGCCCCGAGGCGCGCCCCGAGGCGCATGGTTTCCGCCAGGCCGCGGCTCACCAGGGCGGCGACGGCGTTGTCCCCGAGGCCCATGGCCCGGGCGACGCCCGCTGCGACGGCCATGACGTTCTTGACCGCCCCGCCGACCTCCACGCCCACGACGTCCGTTCCCGTGTAGACCCGGAAGGTGCCCCCGTTCAGCAGGCCCTGCCAAAAGGCCGCCTCCCGGCTGTCGGAGGAAGCGACGACCACGGCCGTGGGTTGGCCGGCCACCACTTCTTCCGCGTGGCTGGGGCCCGACAGGACCGAGTAGCGGGCTTCGGGCAGGATTTCGAGGACGATCTCGTGGATCAGCTTCCGGGATACAATCTCGATCCCCTTCGCCGCGTTGCAGATCGAAAGGGGTTCCGGGGAAAACGGCACGAGGCGGTCGAGGACCTCGCGGATCGCCTGCGTGGGAACGGCAAGGATCCAGCGTTTCGAGTGGGTAGCGGCCTCTTTCAGGTCTCCCGTGGCGTTCAGCGAGGGGCAAAGGGGAGCCTCGGAAAGGTAGCGGGGGTTTCGTCCCGTGGCGTTGATGGCTCGCGCCTGCTCCTCCTGGCGGCACCAGAGGACCACGTCATGGTTTCTCCTGGCAGCGAGATCGGCCAATGCCGTGCCCCAGCTTCCTGCCCCGAAAACGGTGATGGCTTCCATGATCATCCCCCTGCTTTCTCCGTCTGTCGTCCGGACGGACACCACTTTAGCACGAAAGGCCGAAGAATCCGACCGGGGGGCAAAAATTCCCCAAAAATAGGTGAACAAAAGGGCAGAATATCCTGTATAATCAACCGGATTTTTGGGTCTGGCCACGGGAAACAGGGGCCAACCCCAACGAAGGAGGATCCCGATGAAGCGCGTGACTCTCACCCTGAGCGACGGAACGGAATGGCCGGGCCTTTCGGCGAACGGCCTGACCGAGGCCGAAGGCGAGGTCGTCTTCACGACGGCCAGCTGCGGCTACCCCCAGTCGATCACGGACCCGTCCTACAACGGGCAGGTCCTGGTCTTTGCCTTCCCCCTCGTGGGCAACTACGGGGTGGACGAAGACAGGCTGGAAAGCGGAAGACCGTGGGTGAAGGCCGTCCTGGCCACATGCCTCACCGGCGAATCCCGCCTGGGCCCCCGGCTCGAGGACTGGCTGGCGAGGTGGGGGGTCCCGGCAGTCACCGGGGTGGATACCCGTGCGCTGATCCGGCACCTCCGGGAAAAGGGCACGGCAATGGGACGACTTTCGAATCTCCCCCGGCTCCCGGAAAAGGCCGATCTTCCCCGCGACCTGGCGATCGAGGCCTCCGTGAGCGAACTGGTCATCCACAACGAGGGTTCCGGCGGGCCCCGCATCGCCCTCCTGGATTACGGGGTCAAGGCCAACATCATCCGGGAATTCGTCCGGCGCGGCTGCACCGTCTTCCAGTGCCCGGCAGGGATGGACGATTCCGAGATCCGCTCCCTGCGTCCCGACGGGATCGTACTGAGCAACGGCCCCGGGGATCCATCCTGGCTGGTCCCCCAGGTCAGGACCGTGGCGAACCTGCTGGGCCGGCTGCCGCTCTGGGGGATTTGCCTGGGGCTGCAGGTCATGGCCCTGGCGGCGGGCGCGAAGACGTACAAGCTGCCTTACGGCCACCGGGGAGTGAACCACGCGGTGGCCGAGGCAGGGAGGCCCAGGGGCTGGATCACGAGCCAGAACCACGGCTATGCGGTAGACGCGGAAAGCCTTCGGGGAACCGGCTTTTCCGTTTCCATGGTGCACCTGGGGGACGGGAGCGTGGAAGGCCTCGTGGGGGAGAAGCTCCGGGCATGGTCCGTGCAGTTCCACCCCGAAGCCTTCGCGGGGCCGAAGGATACGGGGTTTCTTTTCGACGAATTCCTGAAGGGGTTGAACTAGATGAAATCTTCGAGGGAAAAATCCATCCAGACGGTCCTGGTCCTGGGCTCCGGCCCGATCCGCATCGGCCAGGCCGCCGAGTTCGACTACTCGGGCAGCCAGGCTTGCCGGGCCCTTCGGGAGGAAGGCGTGAAGGTCATCCTCCTGAACAGCAATCCCGCAACGATCCAGACCGACCCCGGGCTGGCCGAGGTCACCTACATCCGGCCGCTGACCCCGGAGGTGGTCGAAGACATCCTCAAGGCCCACCGCCCGGACGGGGTCGTGGCTACGCTGGGGGGGCAGACGGCGCTGAACCTTCTCGTGGAACTGCATCGCCAGGGGACCTGGGAGCGGTACGGGACGCTCCCCCTGGGAACCAGTCCCTCCACCGTGGAAAGGGCCGAGGGGCGGGAGCCTTTCCGGGACCTGATGCAGTCCATCGGCGAACCGGTGGTGGAAAGCCGGATCGTGACGGAGGCCCAGGCGGCTCTCGAATTTGCGGAACGCGTTCCGTTCCCGCTGGTCATCCGTCCCGATTTCACCCTGGGGGGAACCGGGGGAGGCGTGGCGTTCGACGAAGGATCCCTCGTCGAGAGGGTCCAGGAAGGCGTGGCAGCGTCGCCGGTCGGCCGCGTGCTCGTGGAGCGCTACCTCTCCGGCTGGTACGAGGTGGAGATGGAAGTCGTCCGCGACGGCTACGGAAACGCCCTCTGCGTCTGCGGCATGGAAAACGTGGATCCCATGGGAATCCACACGGGAGACAGCATCGTGGTGGCACCCGTTCTGACGCTGAGCGACAGCCAGTGGCAGAACCTGCGCAGGGCCGGGCTGAAGATCGTGGAGGCCCTGGATATCCGGGGAGCTTGCAACGTCCAGTTTGCCGTTTCGCCGGACATGGAGGAGTACGCGGTGATCGAGGTGAACCCGAGGGCCAGCCGCTCGAGCGCCCTGGCCAGCAAGGCCACGGGATACCCCATCGCCAGGATGGCGGCGAAGATCGCCCTGGGGAAATCCCTCGCAGGAATGCCCAACCCCGTCACCGGTGTGGGCAGTGCCCTTTCCGAGCCCGCCATCGACTACGTCGCCGTGAAGTTTCCCCGCTGGCCCTTCGACAAGTTCCCCGATGCCGACCCGACCCTGGGAACGCGGATGAAGTCCACGGGAGAGGTCCTGGCCATCGGGCCGAATTTTCCCCAGGCCCTCCTGAAGGCCATGAGGTCCGTGGAGTGGGGCGGAGGGCTGCGGCCCGCGGGATGCGCGGAGATGCCCGAACGGGCTCTTTGGGCCGAGGTTCGCAGGGCCACCCACCGGCGCCTTTGGTACCTCTTCGAGCTTCTCCGGAGGGGTGAGGACGTCGAGGCCCTCGCGCAGGCCAGCGGGATCGCGCCCGTTGTCCTGCGGCAGATGGAAACGGTCGTCAGGGCCGAGCGGGCCATTGCCGAGCGGGGAATCCAGGACCCGGAGGCCCTCGCGGAAGCGAAACGGCTCGGTCTGTCCGACCGGGACATCGCGTCTCTTTTGGGAACGGGGGAGGAGCGGGTCCGCGAAGTGCGCCTCGCGCAGGGGATCAAGCAGGGCTTTCGCGAAGTGGACGGTTGCGCCGGAGAGACACCCGCCGGTTCCCGGTACCTGTACGGGGCCTACGGGGTGGCCAGCGACGGGTCGCCGGAGGGGAAAGTTCCGGCAGTGGTGGTCCTGGGCTCAGGCCCCATCCGCATCGGCCAGGGGGTCGAATTCGACTACTGCTGCGTGAAGGCGGTGGAGGCGCTGAAAAGCCTCGGGATTCGGGCCGTGATGGCCAACAACAATCCCGAAACGGTCAGCACCGATCACGACCTTTCCGATGCCCTTTACCTGGAACCGTTGACGGTGGAGGACGTGCTGCCGATCGTACGGCGGGAGAACGCCCGGGGCGTTTTCGCTTCCTTTGGCGGGCAAACGGCCCTGAAACTGGGGATGGAGCTGGCTGAGGCCGGCGTGCCGCTGCTGGGAACCGGGCTCGGGGCGATCGAGGCAGCGGAGGACCGGGGACAGTTTTCCGCGATTTTGAAAGACCTGGGGGTCGCCCAGCCCGAAGGCGGGGCCGTCCGGTCCGTGGAGGAGGCGCTGAAGCTGGCAGATCGGCTCGGCTACCCGCTCATGGTCCGGCCGAGCTTCGTCATCGGGGGGCTGGCGATGGCGCTGGTGGAAAGCGAGCCCGACCTGAGGGGGGTCCTTTCCCAGGCGTTCGAGGCCATGCCCGGTCAGTCCGTGCTGGTGGACCGCTTCGTTTCCGGGACGGAATACGAGCTGGACGCGGTTTGCGACGGGGCCGACATCGTGGTCCCGGGGATTTTCGAACACCTGGATCCGGCGGGAATCCATTCCGGCGACTCGATGGCGGTCTTCCCGGATCTTTCCCTGAACCCGTCCCGGAAAGAAGAAATGGTCCGGATCGCCGCTTCCATCGCGGAGGCCCTGGATGTCCGGGGGCTTCTGAACGTTCAGTTCGTGGAGAACGGAGGGAAGCTGTACGTCATCGAGGCCAACCCCCGGGCCAGCCGGACGGTTCCCATCGTCGGCAAGCTGACGGGGGTCCCGCTCGTGGAGCTGGCTGTCCGGGTCGCCCTGGGCCAGCGCCTCAGGGATCTCGGCGTCCCGCTCGGACTTCTGCCGCCGCGCGGTCCCCTGGGGGTGAAGGTCCCCGTCTTTTCAACGGAAAAACTCCCCGGCGTCGACAGCCGCCCGGGCCCCCAGATGCAATCCACCGGGGAATCGCTGGGGGTCGGGGAATGCGTCGCGACGGCCCTCTGGGAGGGCCTGAAAGGGGCAGGCTGGGTGCTTCCTGAGAGGGGCCGGATCCTGGTCTCGGTGAACGACGCTTCGAAGGCGGGCGCCTGCAGCGTGGCCGCGACCCTTTTCGGCCTGGGATGGGAAGTCGAGGCCACGGAGGGGACTGCCGGATACTTCAGGCGCTGGGGGCTGCCCGTTGCTACGGCGGAGAAGGGGGAATCCCTGGTGAACGCCATCCGGGAGCGCCGCTGGGATCTCGTGGTGAATGTCGCCGGTTCCCGCCTGGGTGCCCTGAAGGACGGCTATGCGATCCGGAGGGCGGCGATCGAAACGGGGATCCCGTGCGTCAGCAGCCTGCCGGTCGCCTCCGCCCTGGCGCTGGCCATGGCGGTCCGGCGTGGTAACATGAAACCCTAGGGGTGGAATCTCGTTTCCTGGGGGTGTTCTCAATGGGCGGGTTCAAACGGTGGCTTGCGGGAGCTGTCTTCGTCCTGGCGCTGACCTTGCCCCTTGCCCTTCCCGCGCGCGGGGCGGAAGTGGACCCGGAGCGCATCAGGGGGCCGAAGGTCAAGGAACTTTACATGGTCGTGGTCCGTGACCCGGACGCCGCGATTCTGGCCCTGGAGCGGGGGAAGCTGGACGTCCTGGGGGACATCACCCGACCTTCGGACATCCGCAGGCTTTCGAAGGACCAGCGGTTTTCTCTTTCCATGGCTGCCGGGTTCCACATGGCGCAGGTGGGGTTCAACCTCCGGAAGTCCCCGTGGAACTTCCCGGAGCTTAGAAGGGCAGCTGCCATGGTCGTCCCGCGGGATCGCCTGGTTCGAGAGCTGTTTTCCGGTTATTCGGCCCCCCTGGCGACGTTCCTTCCTCCGGTTTCCCCCTATTGCGACAAGGGCGCGGCGGCTCCCGGCCTGGATGTGGAAGGCGCGAGGGCCCTGCTGAAGAAGGCGGGCTGGTCCTGGGACCCGTCCGGGGTCCTGGTCCCCCCCAAATCGAAGCAACCGCTGCCTCCCGCAACGATCCTGTCTCCCACGGCAGGGGTGGCCCCCACGACGGCGGAACTGGCGGACCGGATCGCAGGGGCCCTGAGGGAACTGGGGATCCCCGTCAAGGCCGAGCCGCTCGATTTCGCGGCGATGATCCAGCGGATCGACGAGCGGAAGTTCGACCTGTACCTCATGGCCTGGCAGCTTGGCAGGGATCCGGACAGCCTCTATTCGTTCTACCACTCCTCGATGGACGTACGGGGGGGATACAACCAGACGGGGCTCAAGGATCCCGAGGTCGACCGCCTGCTGGAGGCCCTCCGGTATGCCCCCGACGAGCCGTCAGCCCGCAAGGCCGCGGCTGAGGCACAAAGGGCCCTGGCGGACCGGCTTCCCATCATCCCGATCTACACGCGCTACTCGGTGGCGGCGGTTTCCAAGGCATGGAGGGGGGCCGTGGTCACGAAGGCAGCCGCGGCCGACAACAGCTGGAGCCTCCTTTCGATGGCCCCGGCCTCGGGAGGGGCAAGGCCCCTGTATTGGGCCCTGGGCGACGAGCCCAAGACCCTGAACCCCTTTACCGCCAGCACGGCAACGGACTGGCAGGTCCTTGGGCTTCTTTACGACACGTTGCTGGCGGTCAACCCCAACGACCTTTCCGACCTGCCCTGGCTGGCCCGGTCGTGGAAGGTGGAGACGCTCGCCGGGGCGGGAGGGGCCCGGACGCGCCTGGCCTTCTCTCTCCGCGGAGACGTCCTTTGGCAGGACGGAACGCCGTTCACCGCGAGGGACGTGAAGGAGACCCTGCTTTTCCTGAAGAAGAACTCGATCCCCCGTTACGTCGACGCCGTGCGGAACATCGATTCCGTCACGATTCCCGATGACCGGACGGTCGTAGTGACGATGAAGAACGTGAGTTACTGGCACCTGCACTCCATAGGGGGCCTCCCGCTCTTTCCGGGTTCCCTTCTGGCCCGGATCGGCGATTGGCGTTCCTGGCAGCCCGCCCGCACGCCGCTGCCCGGCAAGCCGGGGCTGACGGAACTGTACGGGACGGGGCCGTTCGTTTTCAGGGAGGCGAAGGCCGGCGATTTCGTCCGGTTCACCCGCAACGAGCGTTTCTGGCTGATTCCCCGGTGATGACCGTGAAGGGCTACTGGACAAGGCGCCTGGGCGGAGCCGCCTGCGTCGTGGCGATCGTCCTGGTGGCGAACTTCTTTCTCTTCCGCCTCATGCCGGGAGACCCGGTGTCGACCGTCCTGGACCCCCGGTTCTCCCCCGAGGCGAAGGCGAAGCTGGAGGCTCTATACGGGCTGGACCGGCCGCTGGGGGTCCAGTTTTTCATCTACCTGAGGAGAATGACCACCTTCGATTTCGGCCTTTCGTTCGCGACCCAGAGGCCTGTCCTGGACGAGATCCTGGAACGCCTCCCCAACACGCTGGCCCTCCTCGTTCCCGCCTACCTGCTGTCGGTCCTCCTCGGGACCGTCCTCGGGGTCCTGGCGGCCCGCCGGAGAGGGCGCGTGGCGGAAAAGGCGGTTCTCGCGGCCGGGGCGGTTTCCTTTTCCTTCCCGTCGTTTTTCGTCCAGATGGTCCTCTTGCTCCTTTTTGCCTACGTTTTTCCGGTTTTCCCCCTGAGAGGCAGCCTTTCGATCCCGCCGCCGCAGGGGGCGTGGCCTCTTTTGGCCGATCGTGCCTGGCATTTGGCCCTCCCGGTTCTCTCCCTGGTGCTCCTGGGTTTCGGCGGGTGGGCCCTGACGGTGCGGAACCTGGTGGTCAAGGTCATGGGGGAAGATTTCATGGTCCTGGCAAGGGCCAAGGGCATCGGGCAGAGGCGCCTGTTCTGGGGGCACGCCCTCCGGGCCGTCTTGCCCCCGCTTTTGACCCTCTTCCTGCTTTCCCTTCCCGGGGTGGTGTCGGGGGCGGTGCTCACCGAGACTGTTTTTTCCCTCCACGGCGTGGGGCGATTCCTGCTGGAATCCGTTCTCGGCCAGGACTACCCGGCCGCGGGAGCCGCCTTTTACCTTCTCACCCTGATCACGGTGGGGAGCAACCTCCTGGCCGATTTCCTCGTCCAGCTCGTGGATCCGCGGATCAGGACGGGAGGTGCGGGTTCCTGATGGGAAAAATACGCTGGAGCGGGTGGGTTCTTGCAGCCCTTCTCTTCTGCGGGTTCATCCTGCCCCTTTTTCTTCGGGGAGATCCACGGGAACCGGTGGCTGCCCCCTTTTCAAAACCGGCCTGGGCGGACCGGACCCAGGCTCCGGCAATGGCCTTTTCCATTCCTCCCGGCGAGGAGGGGAAGTCTATCTCCTGGTCTTGGGAAGCTCCAAGAGGGCTTTCCGTCACGGGGGAGGTCGATTTTTCCGGGATTCCGTCAAAAGCCGCCCTCGTCTGGGAAACCCCTTCAGGGGCGAAATGGATGCTCGCGGACCTGTCGGGACAAGCCCGTTTCACGCTGGATCTCGATGCCCGGGACATGGCGTTTCGGGCCTCCCTGGGGCTTTCTCCTTTTGACGAGTCCCTCCGGGGGCTTTTTGACGCCCACGGGACGATCCGTGTCCGGATCGAAAGCGATGTTCCGGTTAAGCGTTCCTCCCTCGTCGTTCGGATCCCGGGGGAAAGGTGGGGGATCTTCGGGACTGACCAGCGGGGGCGGGATGTCTTCCGGCTTTTCCTGGTCGGGATCCGGGTTTCCCTCCTGGTCGGCATCCTGGCCGTTCTGGTTTCCACGTTGATCGGCCTGACCGCCGGACTCGTCGGCGGGTATGTCGGGGGAGCCGCGGACATGATCCTGATGCGAACCGTGGATGTCCTGCTGTCGGTTCCCCTCCTTCCGATCCTGATGGTCCTGGCGGCGCTCTGGGGCAAGGGACTGTGGCAGCTTGTCCTGATCCTGGGCCTCTTTTCCTGGATGGGGACGGCCCGGACCGTCCGCTCCGTGGCTCTTTCCTTCCGGGAGGCCCCTTACGTTGAAGGTCTTCGGGCCCTCGGAGCCCCAACCTACTACATCCTGGCGCGCCACGGGATCCCGACCGTGCTTCCCCTCCTCCTGGCGAACATCGCCCTCGGCGTTCCTGGAGTCATCCTTTCCGAGGCAGCACTGGCCTACCTTGGGCTTTCCGACCCCAGGGTCATCTCCTGGGGAAGGATGCTCCATGAAGCCCAGTCGTTCGGGGCTTTCACGACGGGAGCCTGGTGGCTCCTCCTGCCGCCGGGGCTCGGAATCGCCCTCCTCTGCCTGGTTTTCATGGACCTGGGAAGGGCCCTGGAGGAGTGGGCGGATCCCAGGCTGAAGGGGGGACGGTCATGATCGAAATCGAAGGGCTTTCGGTTTCCTACCGTTCCGGGGGAGTGGAAGTGCCGGCCCTTTCCGGGGTGAGCCTGGCGCTTCCCCCGGGCCGGATCACCGGGCTGGTCGGAGAATCCGGAAGCGGCAAAACGACCCTCGTCATGGCCATCCTGGGTCTGCTGCCCCCCGAGGCCCAGGTCGGCGGGCGCATCCTCATCGACGGAGTCAATGTCGTCGGGATGCCGGAAAACGACCTGGACCGGTTCCGGTGGACGCGGGTCTCCCTCGTTCCACAGGGCAGCCAGAATGCCTTCAATCCCGTCCTGTCCATCGGTGCCCAGATCGCCGAACCGATCCGCGTCCACCATGGGCTCGGACGCTCGGAGGCCGAAGAGAGGGTGCGCCGGCTCCTGGACGAGGTGGGGTTGGGTGCGGAGGCGGCCGTCCGTTTCCCCCACGAGCTTTCAGGAGGGCAGCGGCAGCGTGCGGCCCTGGCGATGGCCCTTTCCTGCGATCCCGGTTTCCTGCTGGCGGACGAACCGACCACCGCCCTGGACGTGCTGATCCAGGCGGAAATCGCTGACCTTCTCCGGAGGGCCGTCCGGGAAAGAAAGATGGGAATGGCCCTGGTGACCCATGACCTTCCGCTGGCGTCCGGCCTCTGTGAAACGATCTGCGTCTTCGATCGGGGGCAGCTGGTGGAAACCCTGCCCGCGACCGACCTGGCAGCGGGCGCGAAGCATCCGAGAACCCGGGCGCTGGTGAAGGCGCTCCTGGAGATGGAAGGAGGGGAGATCCGGCCATGAGCCGTCTTCTGGAAGTCCGGGGGCTTTGCGTGTCCTTTCGCAGCCGGGGAGGGGTCCATCCGGCGTTGCGGGGTGTCGACCTGGACCTGGACAAGGGGGAAAGCCTGGCCGTGGTCGGGGAATCCGGAAGCGGGAAGACGACGCTCCTGAGAGCCGCACTGGGGTTGGTCCGCCCGGAAGCGGGCAACGTCCGCCTGTTTGGTACGGAACTGGCCGACGCCGGGAAGAGACAGCGGACGGAGCTGTTGCGCCGGTGCGGCCTGATGCCGCAGGATCCCTATGGCGCGGTCCCTCCGACCCTTTCGGTGAGGGATGCGGTCCTGGAGCCGCTTCTCCTCGTGAAAGGATTCCGCTCGAGGGCGGAAAACGCCCGGAAGACGGAGGACCTGCTTCGGGAGTGGGGATTGGCCGAATCCAGGCTCTGGGAGGCGAGGGTTTCCCGGTCGCTTTCGGGGGGCCAGAGACAGCGGGTCTGCGGAGCCAGGGCCATGGCCCTGGACCCGGAACTCTTTCTTGCCGACGAACCCACCAGCATGCAGGATGCTTCCCTCCGGGGGGAAATCGTGGCGATCCTCGAAAGGAGGGTTTCCGCCGGAATGGGACTGGTCCTGGTGACGCACGACCTGGTCCTTGCCCGGAAAGCCGCGCGAAAAGGGATTGTCCTCTACAGGGGAACCGTGGTAGAAAAGGGGCCGACGCGTTCGCTCCTGGAGCAGCCGCTCCATCCCTATACCGTGGCCCTGGTCAGGGCCCTTCCAAGGTTGGGCAAGGCGATTGCGCCCCCCTCCCCGGCCCGTTTTCCCGAACAGGGAGGGTGTATCTACGCAAAGCGATGCGAAAGGGCGGATTCCGCGTGCCGGGAAGCCCCTTTCCTGCGGGAAGTCGAAGCGGGGCGCTTTGTCGCCTGCCACCGGGTTTGAAACGGATTGCCGCATTGGAGGGATTTCGATGGGGTTTTTCAGGAATGGGCCGGAGATGCCGGGATTTTTGGCCAAAAGCGCCCTGGTCGCCGCGCTGTATGCCCTGCTTGTGCTGGCATTCGCACCGCTCTCCTTCGGGCCGGTGCAGTTTCGGGTCGCAGAAGCCCTGACCCTGCTCCCGTGGCTTTTCCCGGAGGCCGTCCTGGGGCTCTTCGTGGGTTGCCTCGTGTCCAACCTTTTCGGAGGCCTGGGAATCGTCGACATGGTTTTCGGCAGCCTGGCGACGCTTTTGGCGGCCTGGCTGACCAGGCGCATGCCGAACGTCATCCTTGCAGCGGTTCCTCCGGTGGTTGTCAACGCCCTGGTCGTGGGAACCTACCTTTCCCTGCTTCTCGACGTTCCCCTGGTGGCGACCATCCTCTACGTGGGGCTAGGCGAGGCGGGCGTCTGCTTCCTGCTCGGGGTTCCGCTCGCCACGCTCATGGCCAGGATCCTGAAAGAAAGGAAAGCGAAGGCATGAAAAAAGGGGCTCCAGCGAGGAGCCCCTTGCGTTTCAAGGTTTCATGGAACCCTGACGGTGGTTGTGGTACCGTCGTCCCAGGTGGCCACGAGTTCGTAGCGGGAGGCCGGAAGCTGCAAGGTCCCGTTGTTCTCGACAAAAAGCTGGACGGTCCGGTGAGGGGGAACCGAGAAGGAGACGGAACCGTCCGGGCGGTTCAGGAGAGCCCCGCCTGGGACGCGGACGGCCATCGTCCAGCGCCCGTTTGAAGGAATGGTGTCCCACACTCCCCTGACCCCGAAATTCCGGAGAGAAAGCGACTGGATCGTTCCCCTGCCCTTGATCTTCAGCGTGAAGACCCAGTCTCCCTTGCCGTTCTTCCTCAATGCGTCGTAGGGGCCGACGAAATCGCTGCTCGTCGACTGCGGCCTGGAAAGCTCGAGTTCGCGCTTCTCGACCTGGGGGCCCCCTCCGAAAGTCCGTGCGGGGATCTCCTTCTCGAGCAGCCGGCCGTCGGAGAGGGCCAGGGAGATCCGCCAGGCGGACGCAGGGTTCGTCAGGGTCTTGTTGTCTTCCACCCAAAGCTGCAGGGTTGTCTTGCCCTCGAAGGGAATCCTGACGGAGCCGTTGGGAGCGTTCAGAACGCCACTGCCCGGTTTCGTCACCGCCACGAGCCACCGGCCGTTGCCGGGAATCGTGTCCCACTCTCCTCCCTTGGTCGTGTTGACAAGGCGGATTCCCGTGATGGTTCCCTTTCCCTGGATCGTGATGTCAAACCGGAAATCCCTGTTCAGGTTCCCGGCCAGCGCTTCCCCCTCGCCGACGTAGTCGAAGGCTCCAACCCCGCCCAGGACGGCTTCGAGGAAATCCCCGCCGTCAGCTGCCGCGGGAGCGCTGGCGGGTTTGATCTCTTCCTCCAGGACCCGGCCGTCGTCGTAGACGAGGGTGAGTTTCGACCGGGTTTCCGGGTTGCCGAGGGACCCGTTGTCCTCAAGCCACAGGATGAACGCGGTGGGTTCCGTTACCGGGATTCGGACGGCTCCGTCGGAGCGGTTGAGGACCTCGCCGTTCAGGCGTGTCACCGCCAGCAGCCACTTGCCGTTCCCCGGGAGGGTGTCCCATTCCCCGGAGGGCCCCTTCACGTTGGCGACTTTCATCCCGATGATGGTTCCCGTGTGGTTCAGCTTCACGTCGATCCGCCAGTCGGGTTTCCCGTTTCCCGCGCGTCTTTCATCCCTGCCCACGAGGTCGCGTTCACCTTCACCCATCAGCACGGCCTGCAGGATGTCCTCCGGCCGGGGGGACTCCGTTCCCGCGGCCTTCGAGGAAACCGGCGCCCTCAGGATCCTCCCGTCCGCAAACCGCAGGATGATCTCGTAACGGGTCTTTCCTTCCTCGATGGAACCGTCGTCCGACATCCAGAGGTCCAGGACCGTCCTTCCCGAAACCGGGACCTCGATGCTTCCGTCGTTCCGGTTCAGGGTATCCCTTCCGCGAACGACGGCAATGGCCCACCGGCCGTTGTTCGGAACGGTATCCCAGGCCGAGGTCGGCCTTCCCTCGACGAGGTTCCGGACCTCCACCTGCGTCAGCGTGCCTTCGCCCTCCAGCTCAAGGCGGATCCGCTCGTCCGGCCGACCGTCACCGCGGAGGAGTTCGTCCCGCCCCGTGAGATCTCGGTTGGCTCTTTCCACCCACTGCGCCGAGAGGATCCTTGCCGTCGTGGCGGTGATGGAGGGGGGGATGGTGAGCGTGGAGCGAGCTTCCGAGTTGTCCAGGAAACGTGCGGTGAGCGTGAATCGCCCTCCCCGGGCGATGTCCCCGTTGTCCGCGACGGAAAACTCAAGCTTCATACCCAGCAGGAAGGGGACCATGGGGAGCCGTCCGTTCGCCTCGGTCAAGAGGTTCCCGGCCCCGTCAGTGACTCTCATCCCCCAGGCCGCGTTTCCCGGGGTGGTGTCCCAGGTCCCGTTGCCGTCCTCGGCCCTGAGCGAAAGACCCGCCAAGGCCCCGCCCCCGGTGATCGAGAGCGAGAAACGGGCGTCGGGCCTGCCGTCCGGCGTGCTGCTCTCCCCAGGGCCCACCTGGTCCGAAGGGCCGAAGCCGTTGAAAGTGAAACCGGCGATTTCTCCCATCGCCCCGAGTGCTCCCGACGAGGCCAGTGAGATCAGCACAAGGGACGCCAGTACAATCCTTAAGACCTTTCCTCTCATGTTGGATCGCCTCCTCCAGGAAAGCATTCCCCGGATTATGTTGGTAAAACGGGAATATTGTAGCATTAAGACGTTTTCGAGTCATTGGGGCTTTTCAGTTTCCTTTCCCCAATGTTACCATTCGTTTAAATTCGGGGGGGTGGGGCTCGGTGACGAAGATCATGCTTTGCGGCAGGGGCGGAAGCGGAAAAAGCACCGTGACCGCAATGATGGGCCGCTACCTTGCCGCAAACGGGCAAAATGTCCTGGTCGTCGACGCGGACGCAAGCAACCGGGGGCTTGCGGGCCTGGTGGGGCTGAGGAGGCCGGAGCGGAGCCTCGCAGACGAACTGGGGGGGCCGGAGGCCTTGACGAGGAAGCTCGGCGCCTACCTGGGGCCTTCGAATTCCCCGACGGTCCGGATCCACGTGGACGAGCTGCCGGCAGCCTGCACGAGCCGCAGGGATTGCCTGGCCCTGCTCGAGGTGGGGAAGGCCTGGCCCGGGGGGGAGGATGCCGGCCACATCCTTGAAGAGCTGGGACGCAACGTGCTGAGCCGCCTGGACGACCGAAACTGGTGGGTGCTGGTCGACAACGAGGCTGGAATGGACCGGTATGGAGCCAGCCACCGTTTGACCGACGCCTTTCTTTTCGTTTCGGACGGTTCGGAAGAGTCCCTGGAATCGGCCGCATTTGCCGCCCGGCTGTTCCTTGAGGTCGAGAAGCCGCTTCTGACCCTGCTGAACAAGGTCGCCCCGGCCTCCGAAAATGCGGTTCTAGAGCGGGCGAAGCGCCTGGGGATCACCGTCGAGGCCGTCATCCCCCAGGAACCTGGCCTAAGGGAGGCGGCCGAAGAGGGACGTCCCGTTCCGTTGAAAGGTCAAGCCGCGGCGGCGGTCGGGAAAATCCTTTCCCGGCTCGAGACGGTCCTGAACCCATCGGGAAAGGTCCGGGTCCGGCATCGTTTTCAATAGGCGTTGACACAAAGTTCCTGTAGGGGTATAAGTCTGCTTGGCATCGGGGGAGTCGGATTTCCGGCTGAGAGGAGGCGAAGGCCTCGACCCCTGGAACCTGATCCGGATCATGCCGGCGAAGGAAAGATGCGAGCCTTCTTCCACGCTTTTCCCTTCTTTCTTCTCCAGCGGTTCCCTTCCCGAGATGCCGATCTCAGGCTTCGGCCGGTGATGCCTTTTTGCTCCGGCAAGGCCAGGAAGGACGGAGGAATCCTCATTGAAACCCAACGTGAAGGTCATGGTTGAAGGGGCCCTGGCAGCTGCCCTGACGGTCGCACTGTCCTACGTGAAGCTCTGGGAGATGCCCCAGGGAGGATCCATCACCCTCGAGGCGATCCCGCTGCTCGTTTTCTCCCTGAGGCGCGGGGTACGACCCGGCATCGGCGCCGGGGCTGTCGCCGGCCTCCTGCAGCTGATGCTTGGAGGGTATATTGTTCATCCGGTCCAGGCCGTGCTGGACTACCCGCTTGCCTTCGCGGCCCTGGGCCTCGCCGGGGTTACCAAGAAACTTCTCTGGGCCGGGGTGGTTCTCGGGAGCGTCGCCCGCTTTGCCTGTCATGTCCTTTCGGGAGCTGTCTTTTTCGGCAGTTATGCCCCGAAAGGAACGAACGTCTGGGTCTATTCCCTGACCTACAACGGGAGCTACATGCTGCCGAACCTGGTTATCGCGGTGATCGTCGTGGCTCTCCTCTGGCCCAGGCTCAGCCGCATTTCCTAGAAAAAAGGTCCCGGACGCGCCGCGTCCGGGACCTTTTTTCCCAGGTGGAATTTTTTCCTGCCTCAGGCTTCCGCTTCGACTTCCACTTCCACTTCGTCCTCGACTTCGGCCGGATCGATCGCGAGCCACTTTCTCCAGTCAAAACGGAAAAACCCGCTGGCGATATAGATGCATAGCGCGGCGAGGGTGGCCTTCCCCTGCAGGGCGACGATGAGGGCAACGGTCAGGGCGAAGAGAAAAGCCACCTTGAGCCGGTTGACGTTCCCGCTCCTGAGCCGCTTCAGGTTCCCGTAGGGGATGCTCGAAACCATCAGGACTCCTGTCCCGACGGCAAGGGTTGCCGCCAGGGCGGGGGGAACGGAAAAGCCGCCCATCACGAGGGAAGCCAGGAATAGACCCCCTGCCGGTATGGGAAGCCCCTGGAACGGGCCGGGCACGTGGCAGACATTGAAGCGGGCCAGCCGCAGGGCTCCGCAAAGCCCGAAGAAGGCGGCGGCGAGGGCGCCGGCGATCCCGAACCACCCCCAGAGGAAAACGGCGTAGAAGAGAAGGGCAGGGGCCGCGCCGAAACTGACGACGTCCGCCAGGCTGTCCAGCTCGACACCGAACTCTGTGCTTCCCCCGAGGCTACGGGCCATCTTCCCGTCCATCGCGTCGAAGAAGACGGCTGCCATGATCAGCCAGGCGGCAGGCTGGTAATGCCCCTGCAGCGTCAGGACCATGGACAGGATCCCGCTCAGGATGTTCCCGCTGGTGATCATGTTGGGGATGATCTTGCGGAAGGGAAGGGAACGGGCCTTACGTCGGATTTGTTTCATCGGCAGGACCTCCAATCGGCGTTTCGCCTGCGCGAACCCTGTCGCCTACGGCAACTAGAGGCTTGACAGGCTCAGGAAGATAGACTTCCACTTTCGAGCCAAGCTTGATCATCCCATATCTCTGTCCACGTGTCAAAACATCTCCCCTTTTCACACGTGAAGCGATTCGCCGTGCCAAAAGCCCCGCGATCTGCACGAGAAGGGTTTTCCCCTGCGGGGTCTGCATTCCGACGTAGAACCGCTCGTTCTCGAGCGAAGCCTTGGGGTGGTACGCTGCAAGCCGCTTCCCCGGGACGTACTCCAGGAACTCGACCGTACCGCCGGCCGGGGCGCGGTTCACGTGAACGTCCAGCGGGGACATGAAAATCCCGACGCGAAGGGCAGGCCCGGTGTACGGATGTTCTGCGGGCCCGATCTCCACCACTTTCCCGTCGGCGGGGCTGACCCAGAGTCTCTCGTCCTTCGGTGCATTCCGTTCCGGGTCCCGGTAGAACCAGGCAAGAAGCAGCAGGACGAGAAAAAGCACCCCTCCGAGCGGGCGGGCAATCAGCCACCCTCCCGCGGCCATGAAGGCGCAGGAGGCGATGGCGGCCATTCCGTCCCGGGCGAACCGCATCCCCTAGACCTCCACGTCGCAGGCGGTCTCGACGACGACGCTGACGTCGGAAACGCTGTCGCCTTCGTCGAGACGGACCAGGATGGATCCGGTGGCAACCCGGCTCAGGCGGGGGATGCCGGAAACGCTCTGCCTGACCATCCGGCCGCGGCTGGAAATGACCACCACCTCGTCTTCGGGAAGGACACCCCAGGATCCGACGAGTTCCCCGGTCCGGTCTCCCAGGCGCATGGCCCGGATCCCGCCGCCGCCCCGGTGGTGGACCGGGAATTCCAGGCAGGAGGTCCGCTTCCCGACACCCTTTTCGCTGATGAGGAGGATGTCGAGCGTGTCCTGCAGGACGACGCATCCGACCACGCGGTCGCCGGCCGCCAGTCGAATGCCGCGGACTCCCATGGCCAGGCGCCCCTGCGGCCTGAATTCTTCTTCCCGGACCCGCAAGGCCTGTCCCCGAGCCGTGGTCAGGAGGAGTTCGTTGTCGCCCCGGGTAAACCTGACGCGGGCGATCGTGTCCCCCTCAGACAGGCCGAGCACGCGCCTACCCGCACGGGTGAGGTTTTCCAGTTCCGAAACCGGCAGCCGCTTGGCCAGGCCCCTTTCGGTGACGAAAAACACGAAAGCCGCGCCCCTCAGGCTCGAGTCCTTCATTGCCACGATCCGCTCTTCCTCTTCGAGGGAGATCAGGTCCCGGATGGGCTTGCCCTTGCCGCTCCTCGGTTCGGGGACCGAGAGTCCCTTGATGGCGAAAACCCTCCCGCGGGAAGTGAAGAGGAACAGGTCGCGGTGGGTCGTGGTGCAGGTCATGATGGCGATCTCGTCTTCCCCCCGGAGCACCGCTCCGCGGACGCCCTTTCCTCCCCGGGACTGGGTGTGGAATTCCTGGAGAGGGGAGCGCCGGACGTACCCGTCGCGCGAGAGGATGATCACGATGTCGGATTCGGGGATCAGTTCTTCAACCGAAACGTCTTCCATCGCCGAAGCGATTTCGGTCTTCCTGGGGGTGGCGAACTTGCGCTTGACTTCGGCCAGTTCCTCCCGCACGACCGCGTCCAGCACGGCCGGGTTCCCAAGGATGGTCCGGTAGCGCTCGATGTCGGCGAGAAGCCCTGCCAGTTCCTCTTCCAGCTTGTGGCGCTCGAGACCCGTCAAACGCTGCAGGCGCATGTCCAGGATCGCGGCGGCCTGAGCTTCCGTGAAGCCAAGCTCCTCCACGAGCCCCGTCTTCGCGGTCTGGGTGTCCTTTGAAGAGCGGATCAGGGCGATGACCGCCTCGATCATGTCCAGGGCCCGGACCAGTCCCTCGACGATGTGGGCCCTCTCTTCCGCCTTTCTCAGCCGGAAGGCCGTCCTGCGGCGAATGACGGACCTCCGGTGGTCCAGGTAGACCCACAGCATTTCCAGCAGGGAGAGTTCCCGCGGCCGGCCGTCCACGAGGGCCAGGTTGATGACGCCGAACGTGGTCTGGAGGCTCGTTCGGCTGAAGAGCTGCTTGAGGGTCACGTCCGGGTTGGCATCTCGGTGCAGTTCGAGGACGATCCGCATTCCCCTGCGGTCGGACTCGTCCCGGATATCGGTGATGCCGTCGAGATGGCCGGACTTGACCCCCTCGGCGATCGCTTCGATCAGGGCTGTCTTGTTGACCATGAAGGGGATCTCGGAAATGATGATGGCCTTCTTTCCGCGTTTCCCGTCGTCTATGGACGTTCGTCCTCGGACGACGATCTTCCCTCGCCCCGTTCGGTAGGCTTCAACGATGCCGTCCCTCCCCATGATGATGCCGCCCGTGGGGAAATCCGGGCCCGGCAGGAGACCGATGAGGTCGCTCAGGTCCGCTTCGGGGTTGTCGAGCAGCGCGCAAAGGGCGTCCACGACCTCTCCGAGGTTGTGCGGGGGGATGTTCGTGGCCATTCCGACCGCGATCCCGGAACTGCCGTTGACCAGGAGGTTGGGCAGGCGGGCGGGAAGGACCGCGGGTTCCTGGAGGGATTCGTCGAAATTCGGGAGCCAATCGACGGTATCCTCGTCGATGTCGGCCAGGATTTCCTCGCCGAGCTGGCTCAGCCTGGCTTCGGTGTACCTCATGGCCGCCGGCGGATCGCCGTCGATGGAACCGAAGTTGCCCTGGCCGTCCACCAGGGGGGCCCGCATGCTGAAGTCCTGTGCCATCCGGGCCATCGTGTCGTAGATCGCGGAATCTCCGTGGGGGTGGTATTTTCCCATTGTTTCCCCGACCACACGTGCGGATTTCTTGTAGGGCTGGTTATGGGAAAGGCCCAGTTCCCGCATCGCGTACAGGACTCGCCGCTGGACCGGCTTGAGGCCGTCCCGGGCATCGGGAAGGGCTCGTCCGACGATGACGCTCATGGCGTAGTCGAGGTAACTGTGCTTGATTTCGTCCTCCAGGGGCAGGGGAATGACCCTCCCGAGACCGGACGGGTTCCCCTTTTCGGGGGATGAGTGGTCCTTTTCCGTGAATTCCGCCATTCAGAGCTCCTCCATCCCGAGGCGATTGTGCCGGTTTCAGGAACCGGGCGCGGCGAGATGCCTGCCGCGCCCGCAACCTAACTATTCTAGCACAGGGGGCAGGGGACCCTCACCAGCGGTTCAGGTGGAGAGACCCCGGGTCGATGCCCTCGTGAGGTGGCTTCACCTCGTCCGGGTACCCGATCGCCGCGATCCCCAGGACGGCGATCTTCTGGGGAATGCCGAGGATGTGGCGGACTGCCTGTTCCCGTTCAGGACTGTGGCGAACTCCCAGCCAGACGCTCCCCAGCCCCAGGGCGTGGGCGGCGAGCTGCAGGTTTTCCATCGCGGCGGAGCAGTCTTCCTCCCAGTAAAGCCGGGCGAAGTCGCTCTTCTCGGGGTCTCCGCAGACGACGACGGCGAGCGGCGCCTGGTAGAGCATCTTTCCGTAGGGATGGGCTTCCCCGAGAGCGTCCAGGACCGCCCGATCGTCCACGACGACGAAATGCCAGGGGCGGGTGTTGGCGGCAGTGGGCGCGGCACAGGCGCATTCCACGAGGCAATCCACTTTCTCGGCTTCCACGGGTTTCTGCTGGAAACGGCGGATGCTTCGCCTGCCCAGGATCGCCTGGATGACGGGATCTTCGATTTCCTTCACGGGGTTCTGCCTCCCTTCCTATAATTGTTTCTCACAAGGGAATTCTACCGTAAAATCCCTTCGTGTTCGAACCGAAAGACGGATGTCTTGACAAGGGGAGTCCTTGAAGGATAATGGATCGGGTTGTCTGAAAAGGGAGGAACAATTGGAAAGTGGCCGTCCCGAAAAGACGGCCACTTTTTTGGTTTCTTGGGAGGTTGTTTTGGGAAGCATGGGAAAAACGTTGTCAGGATTTGAAGATTTCCGTTTGAGGCCGGAGCTGTCCAAGGCACTGGAAGAGAGGGGGTTCACGACCCCGACCCCTGTCCAGGAACGGGTGCTCTCGGACGAGAACGCCCTTTTGGGAGACCTCATCGTGCAGGCCAGGACCGGTTCGGGGAAGACCCTCGCCTTCGCGCTGCCGATCCTCAACGAAATGGACACCGGTGAGAACCTGCCCCGGGTCCTGGTGCTCTCGCCGACGAGGGAACTTGCCCTGCAGACGGCACAGGAGTTCGATTCGATGGCGAAAAACCTGAGAATCCGGATCGCCGCGCTGGTCGGGGGAATGGACATGGAAATGCAGCTCCGACGCCTGAAGGAGGGTGCCGGCGTTCTGGTCGGAACGCCCGGCAGGGTCCTGGACCATATCCGCAGGGGGACCTTCGATTGCGGCTCGATTCACACGGTGGTCCTCGACGAGGGGGACCACATGCTCGACATGGGATTCCGCGACGAGCTCGAGGCCATCCTCGACTCGCTTCCCTCCCGGGAGAGGACCTGGCTGTTCTCGGCCACGATGCCGGAAGAGGTCGTGAAGCTCTCGAGCCGCTACCTTTCCGCTCCCCGCTGGATTTCGCTCGTGGAAGACACCGCTTCGCACGAAGACATTGCCCACCGGGCCTACCTCATCCCCTCGGGTAGGCGCGTCGAATCTCTCATCAACGTCCTCCTCTGGGAAGCCCCGGAAAGGGCGCTGGTCTTCTGTCCGACGCGGATCGAAACCGCCGAGGTCGCAGAGAGGCTCCAGGGAGCCGGGTTCAGCGCCCTGCCGCTTCACGGGGACATGGGACAGAAAGAACGGAACACCGCGCTGGGGGCGTTTCGGGCCGGCCGGGTCCGAATCCTGGTTTCCACCGATGTCGCCGCCAGGGGGATCGACGTCGAGGGGATCTCCCACGTGATCCAGCTGGGACTCCCTGGGACGCTGGACAATTACGTCCACCGTAGCGGCCGGACAGGAAGAGCCGGCAACGAGGGGCTCAACCTTTCCCTGCTGACCCCGAGGGACGCCAGGACTCTAAAAAGTCTCCTCCGGGGGCATTCCCTGAGCATCGAATGGCTCTCCGTCCCGGACTCGCAGGAGATCCGCCTCCTGGAGCGGGGACGGCTCGACCGTGAACTGGCCGAGTGCGAAGAACCGCCCACGGAGATGTACCTCGAGTGGGCCCGGGAGATCCTCGGGCGAAACGAGGCGGAATGCGTGGTCGCACGGCTCCTGGAACGGCTTTTCGCCCAGCGTTCTTCCGGCTTTGCCCTTCGCAGGGAGTTGGACCGGGAAATGGAAGCCGAGGAGCGCCGTCGCTCCGCGAAACGCGAAGGGAAGGTTCCGTCCCGCGCCGGAGCGCGCAGGGCGGAAGAGGCTGGTTCCGTCACGCGGCTTCGCCTGGAGCGCGGGCGCGCAGACGGGGTGGAGGTCGGGGCTCTCCTGGGGGTCCTTTGCCGCGCCTTGAAGGTCGACCGGAGGGAAATCGGGAACATCCGCCTCAGGGACCGGTTTGCAGAGGTCGAACTTGGCGCCAGGGCCGCCAGGCACCTCGAACGCTACCGCAAGGAACTGGAGAAGGAGGGGTATCTCTCCCCGGAGGGGCTCCCGACGGGCAGGAAATCGAGAACAACGGTCGAGCGGGAACGGCCTTCACACCGGCCTGGCCTGTGAATACAAAATACGTTTCCTCCGCATCGGAAATTTCCGGGCCGCAGGTTCAGGGGTTAAGTTCTGTCGTACCTTACCAATACAGGGCTTAACCTTTATTGTATATAATTTTTGTACAAATCCGCATAAATGGTTGCATCGTGGTTCAGTTTGTTCGATAATCGTGGAGTTTACGCCTCGGGTGCTTTTTGTGAAAAATACCGATATTGGTAGATGCAGCCTTTTCAGGGAGGGGACGGAGCCCATGGTAGAGAGCAAGTCGGCGGAAGCCGCGGGCAAGGCGGCGTACGAGAAGACGGTGGAGAAGTTTCTGCAGAAGG
>FWPV01006338.1_pt1 | contig 22701 bp, 19 predicted proteins | sample 2228371 | NCBI WGS metagenome assembly FWPV01 (sample SAMEA103939776, study PRJEB20133) | metagenome | reverse complement strand
TGGGCCTGGATATCCTGCGCCACGACACCGGGTTCGGGCAGATAGCCGCGCACGACGTCGCGATAGAAGATCTTGGTCTTGAACTTGCCGCTGGCGTCATAAACGCCCTCTTCAGTCAGGATCTTCTTGGCCTCCTCAGGGTTGTACTCGTACCAGTCCAGCCCGTCGGAGTAACCGAAGATGCTCGGCGGCATGAACTGGGTGGCAACGATGGAGCCCTTGGGATAGAAGTTCTCGACGATGCGCTTGCGGTCAATCGCCATGGCGAAGGCCTGCCGCACTCGCTCGTTGTCGAAGGGCGGGTAGGTGTTGTTCATGCCGATGTAGAAGATGTTGGTGCCGGCCCGCGGGTATAGCTTGAGCTTGGGGTCGGCCTCGATCACATCGAAGTCATCCGGGCCGGGGTTGTCAATGCCGTTCACGTTGCCGGACTGAAGTTCAAGCAGGCGCTGAGCCGCCTCGGCGCTCCAGCGGAACACCAGCGTCTTGGCCCTGGCCTTCTCGCCCCAATAGTCGGGGTTGGCCTCCATGATGAGCTGATCGCCTTTGCGCCATTCCTTGATCTTGTAGGGGCCGGTCCCAACTGGCTTCTCCAGCCAGTCCTTGGCGCCCGAGGTCGCGCCAGCGGTGAGGACTTCGGATGGCCAGATCTGGAGCGCGGTGTCGGCAGCCTTGGCCGGGAAGGCCGGATCCGGGTAGCACAGGCTGAACTTGACCGTCAGCGAGTCTATGGCCTCGATGGCTTTAATCTCGCCGCCGTAGGCGCACGGATCCTCTTCTACAGCAACCGGCTTGGGGCCGATCCACTTCTCGTAGATCCTGTCATACTCGCCGCTGGCCTTGACGTTCTTCAGGCCGGCATTGAATAGCGGCAAGATGCCCTTGGGATCGCCCTTCTGGACGGTCAGGCCGTAGCGTTCTTCGGTCACCAGTTCGAGCGCGATCCTGGCCTTGCCCTTGAATTGGTCGGACTGGAGTGCATAGTTTGCAGCGACGGGCGTATCTACGACCACGCCGTCAATATTGCCATTCACCAGGTCCAGCATGGCCAGATCGGGCGTGTCGTATTCCTTGAGGGTTGTTGCCTTCAGGTTATCCGTGACGTAGATAGCGCCGGTGGTGCCGATTTGCGCGCCCAGGGTCTTCCCTGCCAGGTCGGCCTCGCTCTTGATGGTGGTGTCGTCCTCCCGAACCACGACAGCCTGGTTGGCATCGAAGTACGGATCAGAGAAGTCGTAGGACTGCTTCCGCTCGTCCGTGATGGTCACCGAAGAGAGGATCGCATCATAGGCGCCACCCTCAAGGCCGGCAAAGATGCCGTCCCAGGCGGTGTTCTTGATCTCGTACTCGAAACCCTGATCCTTGGCGATCGCAGCAATCAAGTCAATATCGAAGCCGACGATGTTCTTGTTCTCGTCAACGAACTCCATCGGCGGCCACGATGCGTCGCTGGCAATGACGAACTTCTTGACCGCAGGCGCCGTAGGCTTGGGTGCCTCGGTCGGCGGGACGGCGGTCGGCGCCGGCGCCACGGTCGGTGCGGGCGCCTCCGTGGCAGCAGGTGCTGCCGGGGTTGGCTGTGGCCTGGCGCAGGCAGCCGCCATGCCCAGCAGCATGATGGCCACCACCAGAACAGCAGCGAACTTGAATGCTTTCATTTTCTCTCCTCCTGGGTTTGGTGCAAGAGCAACGTGCACAGGGTCAGGAATCCGGCAAGGCCGGTCACGCGAAGGGCCGCGTTCAATGCGCGCCTTCAGGCGGTGTCGATGGGGCGGCCAACCCTGCGAGTGATGGTTATGTCCGGCGTGTCGCACCTCCTTATATCTCGAATCCGTCACGCCACCACGCTGTGGAGTCAGCACGCTGTGCCCGATGTCAGGCGAGGCATGGACGGTATTATAGGTTGGCTCAGTGCGATTGTCAAGCACTCATCGTCCGGACTTCCAGAGCAAGCGGTTATCGGCCACCTGCAGGCTGGCCTGGCCGGCAGCCTGTAGCGCCGTCAGGCAGGCGAGGACCGTGGTCTGGGTCAGGAAGTAGATAACAGGGTTCGAGATCGCGACATCCAACCGGTGAGCCGTTCCCCGGACGATCTCGGCCACATCCGCTGACTCAGCCAGCGAGTCGGCGACAGCCAAGCGGATCTCCTCCAGCCGGGCGGCGTTTTCCCTCGCCCAGGGCCCGATCGCTGTCACGGCCTCGCCGTGACCGGGGACGAAGGCCGCGTACGCTCCGTCCAGCGCGGGCAGGGCAGAGAGCGTCTTAGCTGCCTGCTCCACATCCACATAGAAGGGAATGCCGTGTTTGGCCAGGATGGCCGGCGCAAAGCAGGCATCGGCGGCGAAGCAGACCTCACCTCCGGCGATCATCATCTGGTTAGGCGCATGGCCAGGCGCAGGAATGGCCCGGATGGGTATGCCGCCGACAACGCCATCCCCTGGCTTGATCAAATCGTCAACTACGCACGCCTCAGCCAGGGTGAACTTGTGGCGCAGCTCAGCAGGCGGCATGGCACCGGAGAAGAGGTAAAGCGGTTCCCAAATCGGGCTGGCGACCACGTCCGCTTCCAGCGCGGGGGCGTAGACCGGCGCGCCGGCGCGCGCCCGGATGAACGCGGCCCCGCCGAAGTGGTCCGCGTGGGCATGGGTGATGACAACCCCCGCCAGGCTGAGGCGCAACTCGTCTACGGCGCGCAGAATCTTCTTTGCGGTGTCGCGATCCAGGCCCGTGTCTATGAGCACCGCCCGCCGGTCTTGCACGACGAGGCCGGCGTTCGTTCCGCCACGCAGTTGATAGGCTGAAGGTGTAAGTTGAACGAGTTCCACGCGCGGGCGGGCGGTGGGCTATCCACCGAGGTAGGCTTGAATGACCTGCGGGTTGTGGAGCAATTCCTGGCTGGGGCCGGCAAGCACAGTGTTCCCTGTCTCCAAAACGTACCCGCGATGTGCGACTGATAGTGCCATGAGCGCGTTCTGCTCCACCAGCAGGATGGTGGTGCCCTGGGCGTTGATCTCGCGGATGGTGTCGAAAATCAACTCCACCAGGATTGGCGCCAACCCCATGGACGGCTCGTCGAGCAGCAAGAGCCGGGGATTGGCCATCAACGCCCGGCCGATGGCCAGCATCTGCTGCTCACCGCCGGAGAGCGTGCCGGCGAGCTGCTTGGCGCGCTCCTTGAGCCGGGGGAAGAGCGTGAAGACCCGCTCCTGGTCCCTCCGAATGCCATCCTTGTCCTTGCGGGCGAAGGCGCCCATCTCCAGATTCTCGGTGACGTTCAGCCGGCCGAAGACGCGCCGGCCTTCCGGCGCCTGCGAGACGCCTCGCATAACGATCTCATGTGCCGGCAGCTCGTGAATCGGCTCCCCTTCCAGATAGATCGTGCCGTGGCGGGGGTGATAGATGCCGCAGATCGTATTCAACGTTGTGCTCTTGCCCGCCCCATTGGCGCCGATCAGGGTCACGATCTCTCCCTTATCCACATGGATCGTGAGGCCCTTCAGTGCGTGGATGGCACCGTAGTAGGTATGGATGTCGTTGACTTCCAGAAGAGCCATCTTACGCTTTTGCCCCCCTTCCCAGATAGGCCTCGATCACCCTGGGATTGCTCTGGATCTCGGCTGGCGTGCCCTCGGCGATCTTCTCACCGTAGTCCATGACCGTGACGATCTCGGAAATGCCCATCACGACGCGCATCTGATGCTCAATCAGGAGAATGGTGATGCCCAGTTCATCGCGCAGTCGGCGGATGAATGCCATCAGGTCCCGCGTCTCGGCGGGATTCATGCCGGCGGCGGGTTCGTCCAGCAGCAGAAGTTTCGGCTTGCTGGCCAGCGCCCTGGCGATCTCCAGCCGCCGCTGCGCCCCGTAGGGCAGATTCTTGGCGAGAAGGTCACCCTGGCCGGCGAGACCGACGAAGCTAAGCAGGCGCTTGGCCTCTGCAATGGCTGCGCGCTCTTCGGCCTGCACGCTGCGCGTGCGGAGCACCGAACCGAGCCAGCCGGCCTTGAGATGCGATTGGTAACCTACCATGACGTTCTCGATGACCGTCATATTCTGGAACAGCCGGATGTTCTGATAGGTCCGGGCAATACCCTCGCGCGTGATGCGGTCGGGCGACATGCCGTCGAGCGGCTGGTTCCGAAACAAGATTGTGCCTTCTTCGTGTCGGTAGAACCCCGTGATGCAGTTGAAAAAGGTGGTCTTGCCCGCGCCGTTTGGCCCGATGATGCTGTGGATGGAGCGCTCCTCGATATCCACATCAAACCTGCTGACGGCAAGCAAACCGCCGAATCGCTTGGTGACTTTTCGTGAAGACAGGATGGTGCCCACGGTACGGCCCTCCTATTCAGCAACATCCGGGCCGGCTTCGTGCAGCTCCAGCCTGCGCCGGGCCTCGGGCCACAGGCCTTCGGGGCGGTTGAGCATCATGAACACCAGGGCCGCGCCGTAAACCAGCAGCCGATACTCGGCGAACTCGCGCAGCAGCTCGGGCAGGCCGATCAGCGCCAACGCGCCCACAACCACGCCTGGGATGCTGCCCATGCCGCCGATGATGATCACCGCCAGGACATTGAACGAGACCAGGATGTTGAAACTGTGCGGGTAGATGGAACCAAGTTTCGAGGCGAAGATGGCCCCGCTCAGACCGGCAAAGCCCGCGCCGGTGGCGAAGGCCAGTAGTTTGTTCCTCACCAGATCAATGCCCATCGCCTGAGCGACGTCTTCGTCCTCGCGCATCGCCATCCAGTTGCGGCCCAGGCGCGAAGACTTGAGCCGGACGGCGATGAATGCGGCAATTACAATCCCGCCGAGCAGGATGTAGAAGAACTCCGGCGGCGTATCTACCTTGATAGGAAAGACCAGCGGTTTGGGGATCAGCGTAATGCCATTGGTGCCCCCGATGAACGGCTTGAGCCAGTCTGACAACGCCAATAGCCGGACGATCTCGCCGAAGCCGAGCGTGACGATGGCGAGATAGTCCCCCCGCATTTGCAGCACCGGGATGCCCAGGATCACACCGGACAGGACAGCGCCGAATACGGCAAAGGGAAGCGCCTCCCAGAAAGTCAGCCGGACGGGAAGCCAGTGGATCTCCGGTGACGTCAGGACACCCATGGCATAGGCCCCGATGGCGAAGAAGGCTACGTAGCCCAAGTCGAGCAGGCCGGCGAACCCCACCACGATGTTCAGGCCCAGGCCCATGAGCACGCCGTAGATGAAGACCAGGTCCAGCACTTCGCTGGGGTAGGAACCCAGACGTGGCAGGAGCAGTACGGCCGCAACCCCCAGCGCCAACGCCGCCGCCGAGAGCGGCCGCCGCTGGTTTGGAGGCAGTCGGTCGAACTGCTGCCTGACTCTGGCCTGGGTGGCTATCCAGGCATAGGTGACGGCGCCCACGCCGATGAAGATGGCCGCCGCCACGGGGGCGGAAAGGCCGCGCCCGGCAAAGAGCGCCGTGTACAGGACGGCAACGGTTGGGACGGCCAGCAAGCCCATGAGCACGGCTCTCCGATACGGCCCTGGCAGGGACAAGATCGCCGCCAGCAGGACCCCCAGAAGCAGGCCGACCCCCAGCAGGGCGAGGATCCCGTTCCGAAGGCCCAGGCCCAGGGTGAGCAGCCCGTACATCTCCGGTGATGCATGGATCAGAATCGGGCGCAGGTTGACCACCTGACCGATCAACACCAGGGCGGCGAGCATGGCTGATGTGAGCAGGCCTGCCAGCGCCCCGCTGAGGAGGGCCGAAAGCATCGGCTGTGGTTGGCCCTGGCGGCCCGGCGGCGGCCGAAGTGCCCGGGGTACGGCCAGCAGGTAGGCCAGCAGCAGCAGCAGCTGTCCCATCGAGATGACGCCCTGGACGATTTGTCGCTTGGACGAGGCCTCCACAATGCCTACGAGTGCCAGGAAAACAGCCACCATTCCGCCCAACAAGCCGGCCTTGATCGGCGTCAACCAGTCGAAGCGCGAAGCACGCGTGGCGTTCATGACCCTCACCTCATGCCTTCTTGGTGGCGAGACGCTCACCCAGGATGCCGGTCGGCCGGAAGATCAGCACCAACACCAGCAGCAGGAACGCCAACGCGTCCTTGAGCTGGTACGGGGCCGGGATGCCAAGACCATCCAGGACCAGATTGGGAAAGAGCGACTCGGCGATGCCCAGGAACATGCCGCCCAGCATCGCTCCCGCGACGTTGCCGATGCCGCCAAGGACAGCGGCCGTGAATGCCTTAAGGCCGGGGAGGAACCCCGTGAAGAAGTAGACCTGCTTGAAGAGGAGGGCATAGAGCACGCCTGCCGCACCGGCAAGCGCGCCGCCGACCGCAAACGTGATGGCGATGATCCGGTCTACATTGATGCCCATCAGGGCTGCCGTATCTTTGTCCTCCGAGACGGCCTGCATGGCTTTGCCGATCTTGGTCCGTTGCACGAAGAACCATAACAGGGCGAGCATCAGGATTGCCCCGACGATCACCAGCGCCTGCGTCTTCAAGATGCTGACGCCGAAGATGACAACACTGCCCTTCAACTGATCCACCTCAGGATAGCCCTTGATGCCCGACCCGAAGAGCCCCAGAAAGGTGTACTCCAGGAAGAAGGAGACGCCGAGAGCGGTGATCAGCGGCACCAGTCTGGGGGCACGGCGCAACGGGCGGTAGGCAATCCGTTCCACAAGGACCGCGATAATCAACGAGGTGAGCATGCCCACGATGATGACGATAATGAGACCTAGAGCGAGTTGGCGATCAAGGAAACCCGTTCTATCAAGGGCGGTCGCCACGAAATAGCCGATGTACGCGCCGGCCATGAAGACGTCACCGTGAGCGAAATTGATCATGCGCAAGATGCCGTAGACCAGCGTGTATCCCAGCGCGATCAATGCATAGACCCCACCCTGGGCGATGCCATACACAGTCAGATTGATCCAATCCGCGTTCGAGTATTTGCCACTGGCCAATGTGGCGACTGTGCCGACAATCACCATGGCCAGAATGGCCAGGCCAATGAGCCACATCACGACGGTCGTTCCAGATATCCGCCTGCGGAGACGTGCGAGCATGGAAGTTCTCCCCGAGTCAACCACCGCTGTGATTTGCCGGTTTGGGCACTCCAACAGCCGCGTTTCGAGAAAGGGGCGAGCACAACCCCACGTGGAGCAGCCGAAGGTCAGTGCTCGCCCCTATTCAGGTGCCGTACAGCCTAGATGGCGACGAAATCCGATCCCTTACTTAGGCCAGATCTTCCTCGGGTTGTTGTCCGGGCCGGCGCCGGGGTTCCAGGACGCCGGGTCAGCATTGAACGTCTCGTACACCGCGATCTTGGGATCGGCGCAGTCACCCGTCGGCGTGCAGGTCAGGTTGCCGGTGAGCCCCTTCATGTCCTTCGTGGCCAGTGCCGCCTTGACCAGGGCCTCGCGCGGGATGAGGAGCGAGCCATCGGGATTCTTGATGGCCACTTTCTCGATGGCCGCGGCTATCAGGTTGAACGCGTCGTAACCATGGGCGTGGAACGGGGCCAGCACGTTCTCGCCGTATTTCGCCTTGTGCTTCGCCAGGAAGTCCTGGTAGCCCGAACCAAAGGCAGAGAAGTCAGGGCTCGAGTGGTAGAAGCCCAGGGCTGCATCACCGGCGCCCTTCAGGAAGTCGGGCGAGAAGATCCCGTCCGCCCCCGAGAGCTTGACGTTAGCCAGGGCTGGTATTTCGCGCGCCTGTTTCGTGATCTGACCGCCTGCCGCGATGAAGATCGGGTAGTAGAGAAACTCTGGGTTGGTGGCGGCAACGCGGGTCAGCATCGGTTTCATGTCGGTGTCCTGCGGCCCCACGGCCTCCTGGGCCGTGATGGTGCCGCCCAACTCCTTGAAGCGCTCGGCGAACACCTGCTGCAATTGCTCGGCATAGATGCTGCCATCGTGGATGGTAGCGGCTCTCTTGAACCCCGCCTGCCAGGCAAAGTCGGCCATGGCAGCACCCTGGACCTTGTCGTTGTGAGCCGTGCGCATGTAGCACCAATACTCGGGTGGCCGGTCGTCACGGGTCAGGTCGGGCGCGGTGTTCGAGGGTGAGACCATCAAGATGCCAGCGCCACACATGAGCGGGATTGCCGCCCGGGCTGCGCTGGAGCAGTTCGTGCCAACTACGGCCACAACCTTCGGGTCTGCCGACATCTTGGTGGCCGCGGTTTGGCCGCCCTCGGCGCTGCACATTGAGTCCTCGCCGACAAGCTCGATCTTGTGGCCCAGCAGTTCCCCATTGCGGTCGTCAACGGCGATCTCGACGCCGCGCTTGGTGTCGGTGCCCAGCGTTGCGTCGGCGCCGGAAACGACCATCATCCAGCCGATGCGGATCGGATCGTTCGGTCCGACCTCAACGCATCCCTTCGGGTCGGTGCAGACAGCCTTGGCCGGTTCGGGGGGTTTGGTGGGCTCAGCGGGCGCCGCGGTCGGCGCGGCAGGCGCCGGCGTCGCCTGGGGACCGCAGGCAGCCAGTACCGTGGTCAAGATGACCACCAGCGACAGACGTGCAAAGAGCTTCTTCATGGCGAAATCTCCTCCTGGGTGTGATAGGTTTGGGTGGACGACTTGCGACATGCTGCGCCTGGAAGGCCGGTTTCCAGAAGACAGATTGGCTTCTCGGATGCGATGAGGGGCGATCACCTCCTCTCCGGACACAGGTGCCACGACACAGTCACCAGACCGTCCCGGGTAGACCGCCAGTGGAATACCCGGCCCGACCGCGCTGTCCGCTTCCGGTTTGGGATGGTATCGCGTTGGAGGGGGCATTTGCGCCCCCAGATACAAAGAGTCGGCTGAAATTATACTGTAGGTTCGAAAAATGTCAAGTACTCAAAATCAGGCACAGCCCCTGACGGTTCCCACGGATGCCGGTCACGCCTGCCGCATCTGGGAAACCGGTTCGCTGAGATCCGCACTGTAGCAGGCCGCATTCGTCTGTGAAGACGGCTGCGACGAGGTGCTACGCGGCCGATGCGTCGGGTGGGACAGCGTCTGCGGTTGAGGCGGCGCTGCCAGGCCCTGGATGTGGGACCTCCCCAGGGCTTGAACCGCTGGCCAGTGACTCTCCGGGCTGTTCGACAGGAATCGTCTCCCCGGCCTTTGGCCGTTCGACCAGGAACGGCTCCTCAGGCTCTGGTGCCTGCATGACTAACTGGCCGTGGAAGTGGGCCCCGTCATCGAGCAGAAACGTGCGCACATTCACTGTGCCCCAGAGCCGCCCGCCTTCCAGCAACTCAACGCGATCGGCCGTGATCGTGCCCTTGTACGCGCCGGCCACAGATACGGTCTTGGCGATGATGTCGGCCATGACCCGGGCAGGTGCCGTGATCAGCACGTTGCCGGCGGTCTCGATCAGGCCGCCCTCTACCGTGCCGTCCAGCCGGATGCTGGCATCGCAGCGCAGTTGGCCGCTGAATGTCGCGCGGCGGCCGATGACGACCTCGATCTGATCCGGCGCCGGCCGGGATTCTCGTCTGAAGACCATGGGTTTTCTCAGCTTTCTCCTCGGGATTGTCGAATGGCTTGCTTTTCCTCGTCGGTCAGTGGATAGACTGACTCCCAGGCAGCCAGGGGTTTGGCGTACACACGCGTCGCATCGCGGCCGTGCAGGCTGCTGATCACGACGCCGTTGCCATCTCCGTCCGTCAGGGCCACAGCGAAGCTCTGATCGCCGCCGCTATCGCGGAAGGGGTTGAAGCGCAGAACACCGATATGTTGCACGTGATGCCGGCTGGTGCGCTCCAGACGCCGGACCGTCTCCTCGAGTTCCCCGGCGCGGTCTCTGGCTTCTCGAACCTGGCGCACGTGATCATGGAGTATGTGCTCGAGGTTGCCCCCGCTGGTGCCCGTGGCCAGGTCCCGATAGCGCTGCTCAACCTCCCGCAGTCGAACCGCTAACCACACCACTAACCCGATCAAAACCGCCAGAACAACGCCCAGGATTCCGATGATGAGCCCGGTGGATGCTGAAAGCCAGGAGTACGCGCTGCTCACTAGGCCCCCTCAATGCTTCTCGATCAGCCCGCTGATTGACTCGCCCACGTGGATACGGCCGATGACACGGGCCAGCAAATCAGCGACCGACAGGATGGTGATCTTGGGATGTTGGCGGACTGCTTCGGGCTGGCAGATCGTGTCCGATATGACCAGCTGCCGGATATGGGGATTCTCCAGTCGCTGCAACGCCGTCGGCAGGAGCACCCCGTGCGTAATGGCCAGGTGGACCTCTGGCCGGGCTCCGGCAGCGACCAGATCATCTACCTCATCCAGCACCGTACCGCTGGCGATCACGTCGTCCACAATGATCGGGATCTTGCCCTCGATATCGCCGACGATATGGGTGATCTTGGCGCTGGCAAAGCCTTCCCGGCGCTTGTGTATGACGACCAGCGGCAACCCCAGGAGTTCCGCATACCGGCCGGCAAACTTCGCCCGCCCAACGTCGGGTGACACGATGGCAGCCTCGCGATACTCGGGCCCCCTGAAGTGCGCGGCCAGTACCGGCAAGGCCGTCATCGGGTCAACGGGAACCTGAAAGAAGCCCTGGGTAGCCGGCGCATGCACGTCAAAGTAGATCACGCGGCTGACTCCAACGGCCTCGAGCATTGTGGCGACAACCCTGGCGCTGATGGCCTCACGTCCCTTGGCCATGCGCTCCTGCCGACCGTACGGGTAATACGGGACGACGGCGGTGATCTCATGGGCCGAGGCTCTTCGGAAAGCGTCGACGTAGAGGATCAGTTCCATCAGGTTGTCGTTGACGGGCGCAGAGCAGGGCTGAATGATGAAGACGTCCTGGTCGCGCACCACTTCGTCAATGGTGACGTGGATCTCAGTGTCCTTCAGATGGGTCGTTGTGCACTTGCCGAGAGATATGCCGAGAAGGCGTGTAACCGCCTCGGCCAGCGGCCGGTTTGCTGAGCCCGAGAACACCCGCAAGGGGTGATGCGCTCCCATGCATTCCTCCGTTTGCTCGCCGTGTCGGCGCTATGATAACATCGAGGCAAGGGTCTGGCAAAAAGAGAGGCGGATAAGTTCGCGCGGCGGAGGGACGCAAGGCGGTGCACAGACTACTCCTGGCTACCCACAATCTGGGCAAGGTGCGCGAGTACCGTGAGCTGTTGGCGGCGTTGCCACTCGAGGTTACCTATCTGGACGCCGAGGGGATCACCTTCGAGGTGGACGAGAACGGCAGGACTTTCTCGGAAAACGCCATCATCAAGGCGACCACCTATGCCCGTCTTTCGGGCCTGTGGACCTGGGCCGACGATTCCGGCCTGGAGGTGGACGCGCTGGGTGGCGCGCCAGGCGTTCATTCATCGCGCTACGCCGGGCCCGGCGCGTCGGATGCGGATCGTTATCGCCGGCTGCTCCATGCGCTGGCTGGCGTGCCGTGGGATCGCAGGACGGCGCGCTTTCGCTGTGTGGTTGCGCTGGCAACTCCCGAGGGTGACGTTCGTACCGCGGAGGGCTTGTGTGAGGGTGTCATCGCCTTCGGCCCTGCCGGCTCCGGCGGCTTCGGCTACGACCCTGTCTTCTATCTGCCCGACCTGGGCGTCACCATGGCCCAACTGACGTCCGAGGAGAAGAACAGGATCAGCCACCGGGGGCGCGCGGCTCGGGGGGCAGCGCGGTTGTTGCAGGAGATGCTGGCGGGAGAGGCGTGACCGTTGCGTGGGCCCCTCAGGTGGTGGAGTGCGTCCGCTCCTGGAGAAATGCCGCGATCGCCATGCTCACCGCGCCGGGCTGCTCCAGCATAACCATGTGCCCTGCGCCGGGCACGGTGATGAGCCGTGCGTCGGCAATCCCTTGCACCAGGTAGCGGCTGTGCTCGATAGGGGTCATGCGGTCGGCCTCTCCGCAGATCACCAGGGTGGGGACGCTGATGCGATGGAGGTCGGCGGTGCGATCGAACTTCTTGCACGCCAGCAGGTCGGCGTAGAAGACGTCGGGATTGACCTCTCGCAGCCTCTGCAGATAGATGCGCGCGGTGCCCGACTCCACATGCTCGCCCAGCGCCCAACTGGTCAGCAGGGCGGCCGTGGCGTGATAGTCGTCTCGTATGCCGTCCAGGATCTGTGGATCTACCGGCAGCCTGGCGCCGCTGCTGACCAGGATCAGCCCCGCCAGCCGGGCTGCGTGGCGCAGTGCGCACTCCAGCGCGATCGCTCCACCCATGGAGTGCCCCGCCAGGACGAATGCCGGCAGCCCCAGGGCCGCAGTGAACTCGTGTACGACTTCGGCATACGCGCCGATGTCCTGTCGTGCCCTGCCCTTCGAACGGCCATGGCCCGGCAGGTCGAGGGCGTAGACGGTCTGGTTGGGCAGGCGTCGCACCTCGCCAGGCCAGTGCATCAGGTTGCCCCCCGCCCCATGGACTAGTACCAGGGGGGGCATTGGCGGCTGTAATGCGCCGCGGTGCTGCCGGTAGTGCAGCTCCTCACCGTCCAGGATGATCTCAGGCATTCCACCAGGGCCGAGGTGAAGGAGATGAACGCGCTGTGCGCTCCGGGTATGGCGTCCTCCTACCAGTCGCTCAGTCGCCGGCCGGTTGGCTGAGAATGTTGTCCAGCGCGCACTTGAGCTGATCGTACGTCTCGCAAAGGGCCTGCGGAATCACGCGCACTTCGGCGATGATCGGCATGTAGTTGGTGTCGCCGGTCCAGCGCGGCACCAGATGGACATGGAAGTGGCCCTCTACTCCAGCGCCGCCCACCCGGCCGATGTTGGCTCCGAGGTTGAAGCCCTCTGGCTTCATGCTGGCGCGCAAGGCCCGGATGCCCAACACCACGACGGCGGTGAGGCCACAAGTCTCCTCCGGCGAGAGGTCGTCCAGCGTGTCCGCGTGTCGGTAGGGCACGGCCATGAGGTGTCCATTGTTGTAAGGGTACTTGTTGAGAACAAGAAACGCGTGTTCGCCGCGGTGCAAGATGAGGCTCTCGCGGTCGTCCTGGGCCTCCAGTAGCTCACAGAAGATGCAGCCCGCCTGTCTGGCCTGACGGATGTACTCCATACGCCAGGGGGTCCACAGATGTTTCATCCACGCGCTCCCTTGTGCGATCTATGCCAGGCGCCGTCCTGGCCGTGCCATGAGAACCAGGGCGGAACTGCCTACTGATGCAGAAGACTCAGCGCTGCTTGTGCCACATTCTCCGGGGTGATGCCCAGATGCGCCATCACGGCCGGCCCCTTGCCCGACTCGCCGAACCGGTTGATGCCCACCATGGCGCCGGCCGCACCGACATACCGCTCCCAGCCCATCGTAACCCCAGCCTCCACGGAGACGCGCGCCTGAACCGACGGCGGCAGGACGCTTGCGCGGTATGAGGCCTCCTGGGCCTCGAACAACTCCCAGCTTGGCATGCTGACCACGCGCGCCTGGACTGCTTGTTGTGCCAGCAGATCGCGGGCCGCCAACGCCACGCTGACCTCAGATCCCGTCCCGATGAGGATGACATCCGGCTTGCCATCTGGGGCGTCGGCCACGATGTACGCTCCGCGCGCCAGTGCCTCGAGGCCGGCAGCACGGATGCCTGGCAGGACCGGCAGGGACTGCCGGCTCAGCAGCAGGGCCACTGGGCCGTCGCGGTGGGTCAGTGCATAGTGCCAGGCGGCCGCCGTCTCATTGGCATCGGCCGGCCGGATCACCGTCAGATTGGGGATCGCCCGCAGGGCGGCCATGTGCTCAACCGGTTGATGGGTGGGGCCGTCCTCGCCCACACCCACACTATCGTGGGTCCAGATGAAGATGGACGGCGTTCTCATGAGGGCCGCCAGCCGTACTGCCGGGCGCATGTAATCGGAGAAGACCAGGAAGGTGCCACCGTAGGGGAAGACACCGCCGTGCAAGGCCAGCCCGTTCAGGATGGCGCCCATTTCATGTTCGCGGATGCCGAAGCGGATGTAACGCCCGCGGTAGTCCCCCGGCGCGATATCTACAGCGCCCTTGGGGCGCGTGTTGTTCGAAGGGGTCAGATCGGCTGAACCGCCGATCAGGGTCGGGATCCGTGGGGCGATGGCATCCAGGACCTTGCCGGAAGCGGCACGCGTGGCAATGCTGGCGCCCGGTTCCCAGATGGGCAGCGCCGCATCCCAATCGGCAGGCAGTTGGCCGGCCAGTGCCTGCTTGAAGGTGGCAGCCATCTCGCCATGTTCCGCCTCGTAGCGCGCGAGCAGGGCGTTCCAGGCATTCTGGCGGTCGGCACCCTGGACGAGCGCGGCGCGGTAGCGCGCCAGGACCTCGTCGGGAATCCAGAACTGCTCATCAGGCGGCAAGCCCAGCGCCTCCTTGGTCAGTCGCACCTCGGCTTCACCCAGGGGGGCCCCATGTGCCTCTGCATTGTCCTGCATATTGGGACTGCCGTAAGCGATGTGTGAGTGGCAGATGATCAACGATGGCTGATCGGTTACGGCCTGGGCGGCCCGGATGGCCGCGTCAATGGCCGGCATGTCGTAGGCGTCCACCTCTGCCACGTGCCAGCCGTAGGCCTTGAAGCGCATCGGTACGTCATCGCTGTAGGACAGGGAAGTCGGCCCGTCAATGCTGATGTGGTTGTTGTCGTAGAGGTAGATCAGCTTGCCGAGGCGCAGGTGGCCTGCCAGCGAGGCTGCCTCGTGGCTGATGCCCTCCTGCAAGTCGCCGTCGCTGACGATGGCGTAGGTGTAGTGGTCCACAATCGGGTAGCCACGTTGGTTGAAGTTGGCTGCCAGGAAGGCTTCGGCCAGCGCCATGCCCACGCCTGTGGCAAAACCCTGCCCAAGGGGCCCGGTGGTCATCTCCACCCCCGGCGTCAGGCCATATTCGGGATGGCCCGGCGTGATGCTGCCGAGCTGTCGGAATTGCTGAAGCTGTTCCATGGGCAGGTCATAGCCGCTTAGGTGCAGCAGGCTGTAGAGCAGCATCGAGCCATGCCCTGCGGAGAGCAGGAAGCGGTCGCGGTTGAACCATTTCGGATCGGCCGGGTTGTGGCGCAGGAAGCGCGTCCACAGGACATGGGCCACCGTGGCCATGCCCATCGGCATTCCCGGATGCCCGGAATTGGCCTTCTGAACGCCGTCCATGGCCAGCCCGCGAATCACGTTGGCAGCGAGCACGTCGAGATCGTCATAGGTGGCAGGTGCGTGCCCGGAAACAGTTGTCATAATGGAACTCCTATCGAGATGTGATTGCCGCTTTGTGTAGCACGTCACGAAGTTCTGCGCGAAGTCGTTCCAAGTGTATCAGAAAGACCGAGCGGCGTCAAAGCGTTGGGGCACCTGTAGAGCGACCGGGCCCGGGGTGACGGCAGGCCCCTCTGTCGGCCAAGCGGAGGCGTTGGCCGATCTGGCTCGGGCTCGCAATGACCTGGAAATGGCCGGCTGGGTGGTTGACGGCCGGCTTCTTCCGGGCTAGAATCTACAGCGATGCGCGCGTTCTCTGCTGGAGCGGTTTCGGCTGCGTTGCGGACGCGGCGCCTGGGCCGCCCTGTGGTCTTCTTCGAGCGAGTTGCCTCTACCAACGACGCGGCACAGGAGCTGGCCGCCGCCGGCGCACCCGACGGTCTGCTGGTCCTGGCTGACGAGCAGACGGCCGGCCGGGGGCGGATGGGCCGCTCGTGGTGGGCTCCAGGCGGCTCAAGCCTGCTGATGTCGCTGGTATTGCGACCGCCTCTGCCTCCGGCCCAGGCGGGACAGACGATGATGGCGGTTGCGCTGGGTGCCCTCGAGGGAATTGAGGCCGTCACGGGGCTGCGACCCGTCCTGAAATGGCCGAACGACCTGTTACTGGACGGACGCAAGCTAGGCGGCATGCTGGCTGAGATCCGCACGGATGGAGACCGGCTAGACTATGTGATCCTGGGGCTGGGGCTGAACGTGAACGTGGACTGGACGGCCCAGACAGCGATCCCCGCGGAGGTCGCCGCGGCCGCTACCAGCCTGTCGGCGGGCCTGGGGCGCCCGGTAGACCGGCTTGATTTGCTTGTGCAGATCCTGTCGCGGTCGGAGGCCTGGTACGATCGGCTGCTGGCGGCACAGGCCGGCAGGCCGGGCGCTGAGCCGATTCACATGGCCTGGGCGGCGCGGCTGGAGACGCTTGGCCGCCGCGTCTCTATCGTCGTGCCGGGTGGGACGGTCACGGGCACGGCGTTTGGTGTCACCCCGGAAGGGGCATTGCAGGTCCGCCGTGAGGACGGCACCGTGCAGATTGTCTGGAGCGGGGATGTGGTATAATGTCCCGGCTGGCAAATCTGGCAGGAGGCCTGCTTCGATCGTGCGCATACATCTCCGCGTGGCAGTGCGTCTCGTTCTTCTGGTTCTGTTCGCCAGTGCGCTTGCCTGGGTGATCTCGAGGAGGGCTGTCGCCGTCTCGACCTTCCAGTCGCCGCCCTTTGAGTCACCTTTGCCTACTCCCACATCTACGCCGATCGCCTCGCCGCCGGCCATGCCGACGCCATCCGACACGGTCACACCGTTGCCACAACCCCCGGAACTGTCGCCCACACCGGGCGCCCTGGAGACACCCGCTGCCCTTCCCTCGCCGCTGCCCGTGCCGACGGAGACCCCGGCTGAGACAGCGACGCCGCTGGGCTATCTGCCGCCGCCGACCCTCACTTCACCCGGGACACCGGTGCTGGAGCCACCGCTTGCTCCGTCCTCAGGTGTGCAGGCACCGCGCGTCCTGCCGACACCCCTGCCGGACGAACCGCCCGCGTCGGTGCCGCGGACAGTCCCGCAGGCGCTGGCGCAACTGATTGATCGGGCAGTGCTCGCGCTCGGATATCTCTGGCTCTGTTGCGGTGTCTTGTTGCTGGTGGCTGCGGCGGCCGTTCTGGTGTGGCTGGTGCGGCGCGGCCGCAGCACGTGAACGGCTTGTGGAATGAACGGCAACGTTCGCCGAACCGCACCGCTGGTCCTGGCCCTCATCTGGCTGGCCTTTGCCCTTCGGGCCGGGCGTCTGGACTTCCAGAGCCTCTGGCGCGATGAGGTGGATGCCTTGCGGTTTGCCACCGGGCCGCTATCCGACCTCCTGACAGCCTTCCGCGCGCCGGGCCAGAATGGCCCGCTCTTCTTTCTGGCCCTGCGTCCCTGGCTGGCCATCGCGGGACAGAGCGAGTACGCGCTGCGCTTTCCGTCCGTCTTGACCGGTACGCTGGCTGTCCCGACGATCTATGTGCTCGCCGGACGACTGGTGGGGCGCCGCGCAGCACTGGCTGCGACTGTCCTGGCCGCAACGGCGCCCTACCTGGTGTGGTATGGGCAGGAAGCCAAGATGTACGCAGCGTTGACGCTGGTTGTGCCGCTCTCGTTGTGGCTGACGATTGAGGCAGCGCAACGCGGCAGGTGGTGGCGGTGGCTTCTGCTCTACCTTGTGACGAGCCTGTGCTTCTACATGCACCTCCTGGCGGCTCTCATTGTGCCGGTTCAGGTCCTCTGGCTGCTGCTCCTGCCGACCACGTTCCGGCCGGCCCGGCGGTGGGCTGCGGCAGGCGCCTACATGGCCGCCATGGCGGTGCCCTACCTGCCGCTGGCGGGGTGGCAACTCAACATGCTCTCTCTACGTGTCGAGACCGGCCACCCGTTCGTCCCTTTGGCTGACATCCTGGCTGTCCTGGCGGTTGCCTTCAGTAACGGCGTGCTGCCGGTCCGGACGGCACTATCTCTTGCGCCTGCGGTTCTGGCGCTTCTCGCCGGTGTGGCGCTCTGGCCGGCTGGGGCACGGGCTGGCTTGATCGAGCGCCTGGCTGCAGGGACCCGTTGGCGAGGCGTTGCCCTTCTGGCCATCTGGCTTCTCCTGCCCCCACTGGCAACCTATGCCATCTCGCTGCGTGTGCCGGTGTTCGCGGATCGCTACCTGATCTGGAGCATGCCAGCATTCCTGGCTTTGGCCGCAGCGGGCGTCGTCGCTCTGGCGGCTATCTGGCGCCCGCTCGGCCTGGTGGCTCTCGGCGGGCTGCTCCTGGTCAACAGCGGGGGGCTGTGGGCGCAGGGCGCCCGCCCACTCAAGTCGGATTTTCGCGCTGCGGCCAGCTTCGTCCTGGCACACTGGCAACCGGGCGACTTGCTGATCTACCAGATTCCGTACATCCGCTATACCTTCACCTACTACAGCAACGGTGCAGGCGGGTCCGCGGGCATGTCCCTGCCTGCGGCGGAACTGCCCTGGATGGAGGGCCCGTACACGAACCACGGCGCGACTGAGGCGGCCGTGGCCGATGAGATGGCCCGTGGCACAGCCGGCTGGCGCGCCGCCTGGCTGGTGGCGTCCGAGGTACCGATGTGGGATGCCAGGCATCTCACCCGCAAATGGCTTTCGGCACACGGCATGATCACCGAGCACGCCGATTTCACCCGCGTTTCGGTGACTCGCTATGAGTTCACGCAGTGACGCGGGTATCTGCTGAGAGATGAGACCATGAGCTCATTTGGATCGCTATTCATCGAGGAACCGGAGGCCCGGACCAACGGCGAGCCGGAATGGATGCCAAGTCCTGATCAGGTGGCGCGGGCGCGCCTCTCGCTGGAGCGCCGCGGGGTAGTCCAGAGCCTGACTTTGGGGCCGGCCGGCGCTGAGCTGATCAAGCCAGGGGAGACGCCGTGGCTCTGGTGGGCAGCTGCCCTGGCCTGGGTTGTGATCTGGCCGGCGCTGATTGCCCTGAAGGTAGGCGACCGGCTGCCCCACTGGCTACCCTGGTGGCCGCTTCTTCTCTTGGCGGCCTTGCACATGCTGGTGCTGGCAGGTCCGATCATCTACAGCGAGCGCCAGGCCAGCCGCGGAGAACTGCGCCGACGGTTCGGCAAGGTGAAAACGCTGGCCGAGATGCTGGCCCTGGAACCGGCTGAGTTCGAAGGCTGGGTTGCCATGCTGTTTCAGTTGATGGGTTATGCCGTCAGGAACACGCAGGAGGTCGGCGACCATGGCATTGACCTTCAGGTCAGCAGCAATCACGTGCGTTACGGGCTTGTGCAGTGCAAACGCTACCGCGGTACCGTCGGCGAACCGGTTGTGCGTGACCTGTACGGCACATTGATCCATGAAGGCGGAGACTACGCCTGGCTTGTCACTACGGGAGGCATCTCCAGGCAGGCACGCGAGTGGGTGAATGCCAAGCCCATGGAATTGTGGGATGGCCAGCGCCTTGTCGAACTCGCCCGGCGCTACCGCTGATACCTCTTGAGACAAAGGAGTCCCACATGGCGAACGGTCCCCGAGGGATGGAGGGCAGACCCGGCCCTGAGTCCTTGCTTCCCTTCTTCCGACCCGCGGGCGTGGCGGTCATTGGCGCTAGCCGAGATCCGTCCAAACTGGGCTACGGCCTTCTCCGCAACCTGACCGATCCCGAGCACCGCTATCCAGGGCCGATCTATCCTGTCAACCCCCGCGCCGACGAGATCTTGGGCCTGCCCTGCTATCCAGACATCGGCGCCGTGCCTGATCCGGTGGAGCTGGCCCTCCTGATCATCCCGGCGGCGCACGTGACGGCGGCTATCGAGGCCTGTGGCCGGCGCGGAGTGAAGGCCGCGATCGTCCTGTCCAGCGGCTTCCGAGAGACCGGCCCCGAAGGTGCCGTGCGTGAGCGGGAGATGGTGGCCGTTGCGCGGCGTTACGGCTTGCGCGTCATGGGGCCCAACGGGATTGGGGTCATTGACACCTATACGCCACTCAACACCACTTTTGCGCGGGGGATGCCGCCGCGCGGGCACATCGCCTTTCTCTCGCAGTCCGGCGCTTTGTGCGGCGGTATCATAGACTGGACGGTCGGGCGCGGCATCGGTTTCAGCCGGCTGCTGAGCGTCGGCAATGAGGCCGATGTAGACGAAACCGACGTCATCCCATTCCTGGCGGCCGATGAAGCAAGCAAGGTCATTGCCCTCTATCTGGAGGATGTGAAAGGTGGGCCGGCCTTCGTGGAAGTGCTGCGAGAGGCGGCTGGCCGCAAGCCGGTGCTGGTGCTCAAGGCGGGCCGGACGGCCAGCGGCCAGGTGGCGACCGCGTCGCATACGGGCGCCCTGGCAGGCGTCCATGCGGCGTTCCGCGCTGCCTGCGCTCAGACCGGTGCCATTGAGGTGGCCGGCGTTGAGGAACTCTTCCACGCAGCGCTCGCGCTGGCGTACCAGCCGCTGCCGGGCGGCAATCGCATCGCGATCTTGACCAACTCCGGAGGGCCGGCGGCTCTGGCCGCCGACGCCCTGGAGCCCGCGGGGCTGACCCTGGTCCGAACGAGCCCCGAAACCCAGGCGGCCCTTCGTCAATTTGCGCACCCCGATGCGGGCGTGGCCGGGCCGGTGGATCTCCTCGGCGGTGCAGATGAGGGCGACTTCCGCCGGGCGCTGGCCGCCCTCCTGGCTGACCCGGCCGTGGACGGGGTGCTGACCATCCTGGTGCCTCAGGTCCTGATCAACCCGCTCGCCGTGGTGGAGGCGCTCAGCGCGGCGGCTGCGGCTGCCCAGCCGCCCAAGCCGGTCCTGGCCTGTTTGATGGGCGAGGCCAGCCTGCGGGAAGCCCATGCGGCAGCACATGCCAGGGGCCTGCCCGCCTATACGTTCCCCGAAGATGCCGTGGCCGCGTTCGCCGTGCTCTGGCGTCGAGCCCGGTGGCTGGAACGTATGCAGACCGGGGCACCGGGCGCCCCAGCCCGCCCTGCACCGGCGGCAGGACGACCTCCGCCCCCGGCGTCGGGCGCGAGACAAGAGGTTGCCGAGATTCTGCGGAGAGCTCGGACAGCCGGGCGCAAGGTCCTGGATGCTGCCGAAGGCCGCGCGATCCTGGAGGCATATGACGTGCCCGGGCCCGAGGAATCACTTGCCTCGAGCCCCGATGAGGCCGTCGTTGCGGCACAGCGGATCGGCTTTCCGGTGGCGCTGAAGCTGGCCAGCCCTGACATCCTGCACAAGACGGATGTCGGCGGCGTCCTGCTCAACGTCGCCGACGAGGCAGGTGTTCGCGAGGGCTTTCAGAAGATCCTCGATCGGGGACGCGCCGCACACCCGGAAGCGCGCATCGTCGGAGTTCAGGTGCAGAAGATGATCACTGGCGGGCACGAGGTGATCGTAGGCATCAAGCGGGACCCCACCTTTGGGCCGCTGGTGATGTTTGGACTGGGCGTGATCTTCGTCGAGGTGCTGGCGGACATCAGATTCCGGCTGGCGCCGCTGACGGCTGCCGATGCCTGGGAGATGGTCCGGGAGGTACGCGCGGCCAGGCTGCTGGAGGGGCTGCGCGGCGCGCCGCCTGCGGACCGTGCTGCGCTGGTTGATGCGATCGTACGCGTCGGACGGCTTGCAGCCGAGCATCCGCAAATCGCGGAGTTGGATATCAATCCTCTCCTGGTCTTGCCGGAGGGGCAAGGAGTTGCGGCTGTGGACATCCGGGGAATCCTGGAGACTTCGTGAAACAAGCAGTTCACCGGGCCGGATGAGACAAAAGTCCATGACCGGCGCATAGTATTGTAGTAAGATGCACAAGAGCCAGTCTGTCTGTTGGAGGGCGGTGGAATCGCGTCAGCGGTTGCGCTGTGCAGGGAGGTGAGGTTGTCCATGCGCGATGGTCCTCGTCCGGTGCAAAGCCAGTCAAGGAGGATGGGCTCCCTGCTGGGTTTCGCGCCGCTTGGGGTCTGGCTGCTGTTGGCTGGCCTGGCCGGCGGCATTGTGGGTCTCGGCGGGTTCACCGCCGGCTATGCTCAGGGCCTATCTTATCTGACTAACGATCCCGCGGCCTGCGCCAATTGCCACATCATGCGCGAGTACTACGATGGGTGGATTCGGGGCGGGCACTCACATGTAGCGGTATGTAACGACTGCCACACGCCCCATGACAACATCGTGGCCAAGTATGCCGTCAAGGCGATCAACGGCTTCCGGCACAGTTATGCTTTCACGACCGGGGATTTCCCTGAACCGCTGCGCATCGTGCCGTTCAATCGCGAGATTACACAACACGCCTGCCTCACATGCCACGGCGACCTGGTCGTCGCCATCAGCCATTCCAAGAGCGCGGAGCCAACCGATTGCCTTACCTGTCATGCCGGCGTCGGTCATGGCAAATAGCCGCAGGAGAAGGAAGGACAGTTCGCATTTGCCCCGGAGGAAGAGACCATGACAACTTCACGCCCTGTACCACCATACCGCCGGCCGTGGCTCTGGGTGGCCGTTGCCTTCGTTGCGGGTGCTATCGCCTTCGGAGGCATTGCCTACCTCCTCACCAACATCCAGACGCGGAAGGCGGAGGCCATTCAATATCCCCTTAGGGTCGTCCAGGTATCGGATGCGGAACTTGACCCGGCGGTGTGGGGAAAGAACTTCCCGCGCGAGTACGACAGTTTCATGCGAACCAGGGACGATACCATCAGTACGCCCTACGGGGGCTCGGTGCCTTACGACAAGCTGGAACGCTACCCCGTACTGAAACGGCTGTGGGCAGGCTATGCCTTCAGCGTGGACTACAACGAGGAGCGCGGACACTACTACGGGCTGATTGACCAGAAGGCAACGCAGCGGATTGTGGTCAAGGAGCAGCCAGGCGCGTGCGCCAACTGTCATGCGGCTGAGGCCCCGCAGCTCATCGCGCAGATGGGTTGGGAAAACTTCAACCGGACGCCCTACAACCAGCTCAAGGACCAACTGCACCTGGGGACTTCTTGCGCCGACTGCCATGATCCAAAGACAATGGACTTGCGGATCACCCGCCCGGCATTCGTCAACGCTATGCTTGGCTT
>FWPV01006336.1_pt1 | contig 22722 bp, 24 predicted proteins | sample 2228371 | NCBI WGS metagenome assembly FWPV01 (sample SAMEA103939776, study PRJEB20133) | metagenome | reverse complement strand
CACGGCCACGTCGCCCGCGTGGCCGTCCTCCGGCGCGCCGGGGAAGGTCATCACGTCGGTCACGGTCGGATCGCCGAAGAACCGCCCGTGCAGGCGGGCGCACTCCCCCTCGCCGACAAAGGCGACCGCGACGGCGCCCGGCGGCACCCGGCCGCCGGCGTGCGCCTCGACGGCGCGCAGGCAGCGGGCCACCGTCCCCGCGCGCAGCCGCAGCCGCGGCTCGCGGTTGACCACCGCCACCGGCCGCATCAGGACTCCCCGGCGGGGAACGGCGGCTGGGCGGCCGCGCCGCTGCCCTCGGCCTTGCGGCGCGCCTTGGCGCCGTTCTCGGCGGGCGCGCCCTCCGGATACTCGACCCGCGCGTGGAGCATGTTCAGCAGCGTGATCACGAAGCTCTCCTTGACCTTGGTCAGCTGGGCGAAGGTCAGCGGCGTGGCGTCCAGCTGGCCGTCCTCCATGCGGGCGCGGAAAATCTTGTCGACCAGCTCGCCCGCGCTTTGCGGGGTGACCTTGCGCAGGCTGCGGCTGGCGGCCTCCACGCAGTCGGCCAGCATGATGAGCGCGCTCTCGGTGAACTGCGGGATCGGCCCCTCGTAGCGGTAGGTCTCCTCGTTGACCGTGTTGAGCTCGATGCGCGGCGCGTTCGGGTACACCGACTCGATGACCCCCTCGGCGCGCTGCTTCTCGAGCGCCTTGTAGTAGAAATACTGGATCAGCGAGGTGCCGTGGTGCTGCCGGATCACGTCGCTGATGACCTGCGGCAGCCGGTACTGGCGCGCCAGCTGCACGCCCTCCTTGACGTGGCTCTTGATCACCAGGGCGCTCATGGAGGGGTTGCGTTCGATGTGGGGATTGGGGCCGGAGCCCTGGTTCTCGGCGAAGTACTCCGGCTTGACGATCTTGCCGATGTCGTGAAACAGCGAGCACACGCGGCAGACCAGGGGGTTGGCGCCGACGGCCAGGGCGGCGCGCTCGGCGAGGTTGGCCACCATCAGGCTGTGGTGGTAGGAGCCGGGCGCCTCCAGCTGCATCTTGCGCAGCAGCGGGTGGTTGAAGTCGGTGAGCTCCAGCAGGGTGATGTCGGTGGTGTGGCGGAACAGGTGCTCGAGCACGGGCAGCAGGCCGACGATCAGCATGCCGCTGAGCAGGCCGTTGCCGAGGCTGGACAGCAGCTGGTAGAGGGCGACCGCCGCGGGCGGCTTGTCGCGCAGGGCGAACAGGAGGGCGCCGGCCCCCAGCACGGCGCCGGCAATCAGGCCGGCGCGCACCAGCGAGGCGCGCAACTGCAGGTTGCGGCAATGGCTGATCGCCACCAGGCAGACCAGCTGGGAAAGCAGCAGCACGGCCAGCGAATTGCCCTGCATCATGGCGTTGAAGGCGGCGACCAGGCCGGCGGCAAGGATGCCGGGGCCGGCGCCGACCAGGATGGCGATGACCATCGGGCCGAGCAGGATCGGCGTGAGATAGGGGAGCAGTTGCACCAGCACCGGCGCGGCTTCGGCCACCACGCTCTCGCCCAGCTCGAGCACCAGCCGCAGCAGCAGCAGGTTGCCGAGAATGACGGTGCCGGACAGCGCCAGCACCCGGTGCTTGCGTTGCAGCCCGGTGCGCGAGGCCCGCAGGAAAAACGCCGCTCCGCCGACCAGCAGCAGGGTGAGCAGCGCCTGCTCGAGGAACAGCTGGTTGATCCCGAACTGCCCGGCCTTGGCCTGCCGCAGCGCGCGGCGGTACGCCTCCAGCCGCTCGGCCTGCAGCGCGGTCACGCGCGTGTTGGGCTCGATGAGGGTCTCGCCCTCGGCGACCTGCACCTCGACCGGCTGCACCGCCCGCTGCGCCGCTTCGACCTGCTGGCGGGTGCGGTCGGCGTCAAACACCAGGTTGGGCGCGAGGCCGGCCCGCAGCACGCGGAACAGCGCCACGGTGCTTTCCCGCGGCACATCGAGCGCCGACAGCTGGATGCGCAGCGTGCGCAGGCCCTCCTCCTCGGAAAGAATTTGGACCTCCTGCAGGTTGCCGAGCTCGTCCTCGACATGAAACAGGGTCAGGCGCGGGCCGGTGCCCGCGCCGAAGGCGGCATCGTCCGGGTAAACGCCCTTGCCGAGAATTTCGCCCAGCACGATCAGGCCCTCGGCGACGGCGGCCCGCATGCGCGCGGGGCCCAGCTGGTTGTAGAGCGCGGCCAGATCGGCCGGGCGCAGGTTGTGGGGATTGCCCCGCGGGTATTCCAACAGGAAGGCCTGGACCTCGTCGGTGCGCAGCCGCGCCAGCTCGGGCGGGGTGTCCTCCGGCACCCGGGCAAACACCGCCAGCTCTTCCACCAGCTGTTCCAAGTAGGCGCGAAAGGCCCGGTAGGGGGCCAGATCGAGCCGGAACACGGGCGGCACTTTTTGGCGCACCGCCTCCAGACGCCGGTTGGTCTCGATCTGGCTGATGTAGGTGAAGGGGAATTCGGCGGTGACCCGGATGCGGGCGACCTGGTCGCGCTGGACCATCGGGCCGGCGGGCGACAGACCGGCGAAACAGATGAGCAGCGCCAGCAGGCCGAACAGCAGGAACAGCAGGAAACTCAGCAGGCCGCCGCGGGTAACCGTCGCGCCGGCCGGCTGCTCCCCGCGGGCGCCGCGGCGGCGCAGGCCGCCGGTTTCGCCGCGCGGCGGGCTGGATGTGCGCAACAGGTTCATTCGGTCAGGGCTGGACAGGGTTTGGAGGGGTGGCCCGGGGCTGTCGTTCAATCGGGCCGGACCACGCGCGGCTGGTGCGCGCCGGTCTGCGCCTCGTAGCGCGCGTAAGCGTCAATGATGTGCTGCACCACCGGGTGCCGGAACACGTCCTTCCCCTCGAAGTAGTGGAACGCCACTCCCGGAATGCCCGGCAGCACCTTTTCCGCCTCCTTGAGGCCGGAATACTTGTGCCGCGGCAGGTCGATCTGGGTCTTGTCGCCGGTGATGACCATGCGCGCCCCGTCGCCCAGCCGCGTCAGGAACATCATCATCTGCTCGGGGGTGGTGTTCTGCGCCTCGTCGAGGATGATGAAGGCGTTGGACAGCGTGCGCCCGCGCATGTAGGCCAGCGGCGCGATCTCGATCCGCTGGCCGCGGTCGTCCCGGCGCTCGCCGTCGAGCCCGATCAGGCGCCGGCCCTCGGCCCGCCCCAGCATGTCGTAAATGGCGTCGTACAGCGGCAGCAGATACGGCTGGATTTTTTCGGTCAGGTCGCCCGGCAGGAAGCCGAGGGCCTCGCCCGCCTCGACCGCCGGGCGGGTGAGGATGACCCGCTCGACCTTCTCGTCCGACAGCGCCTTGAGCGCGGCGGCCACCGCCAAATAGGTCTTGCCGGTGCCGGCCGGGCCGATGCCGAACACGATGTCCCGGGTGGCGATCGACTGCAGGTAGCGCTTCTGGTTGAGGGACTTGGGCACCACCTTGCGCGCCTTGAGCTCGATCTGGATGGGCTCGTCAAAGATTTCGTGCAGCTCGGCCAGCGAGCCGCCGGCGGCCAGTTTCAGCAGGCCGCGAAAATCCCCGGCGGTGACGCGCATGCCCTGGCGGCGGGCCGCCTCGACCAGGCCGAAAAATTCCTTGGCATAGGCGACGCGCCCCGGTTCGCCCTCGAGCTTGAGCCAGTCGTCACGGGAGACGACCCGCACCCCGAGCACCTGCTCGGCCTCCGTCAGGTTGGCCTCATATCCGCCGTACAGCTCGGCAAGGAAGCGGGCGCTCTGGAAAAAGAGGGTTTCTTCAACCATTGGCGAGGGTCCGGGTCAGCACTTCCCAGGTCTGGTCCAGCGCCTGCGGAAGGATGCGCGTGTCTCCGATCACGGGCAGGAAGTTGGAATCGCCGTTCCAGCGGGGCACGACATGGCAATGGAGGTGCCTGGGGATGCCGGCACCGCTGCTGCGGCCCAGGTTCATGCCGATGTTGAAGCCGTCCGGATGGATGGCCCGGCGCAGCAGGTTCTGGCTCAACACCATGAGGTCCATCATTTCGAGGCGCTCCTCGGCGGTGAGCTCGGCCAGCTCGGCGACCTCGCGGTAGGGCACGATCAGCAGGTGGCCCGGGTTGTAGGGGAAGCGGTTGAGCACCAGGTAATGATGCTTGGCCCGGTGCACGATCAGGGCCTTGCGGTCGTCGCCAAGCTCCGGCAGGGCCCGGAACGGGTTGGCCAGACCGCCGACCGGATCGGCCTCCTTGGTGACATACTCCATCCGCCAGTATGCGTGCAAAATATCCATTCCCGGACCCTCATGGCAGGATGGGTCTGGCCTGCCCCCTGTAAAGCATCGATTTCGGCGGCCGCCCGGCCCCGTGCCCCGGAAAAATCGCTGTTCCCGGCCCTTTCTCGGTTGAGCTGGGCGGGGCCGCCCCTACATTGGACCCCATGAACACGGCATCCAAACGCAAGCGGGTGGGGGTGTTGCTGTCCGGTTGCGGGGTCTTCGACGGCTCCGAAATCCACGAGGCGGTGCTGACGCTCCTGGCCCTCGAACGGCACGGCGCCGAGGCGGTCTGCATGGCGCCCGACAAGGAACAGCACCACGTGGTCAACCACCTGACCGGCAAGCCCACCGGCGAGCGGCGCAACGTGCTGGTCGAGTCGGCCCGCATCGCCCGCGGCCGCATCGAGAACCTGGCCGGGGTCACCGCCGCGGACATCGACGCGCTGATCCTGCCGGGGGGCTACGGCGCCGCCAAGAACCTCAGCACCTTCGCCATGGACGGGGCCTCGGCCAGCGTCGACCCCGAGGTGGCGCGGATCGTGCGGGAGCTGTTCGCCGCGCGCAAGCCGCTCGGGCTCATCTGCATCGCGCCGGCCGTCGGGGCCCTCGTCCTCGGCGAGACCGGCGTCGAGGTGACCATCGGCACCGACCCGGGCACCGCCGGCGCCATCGAGGCGACCGGCGCCCGCCACTTCGCCTGCGGCGTGGGCGACGTCCATGCCGACCCGGCGCGGCGCGTGGTTTCCACGCCCGCCTACATGCTCGGCCGCAACATCGCCGAGGTGGCCGCCGGCATCGACAAGCTCGTCCGGGTCGTGGTGGAATGGATACACTGAGGCAGCCCGCGGCGGCGCCCCGCGCCGCCGCCGCCCTTGCGCTCGCCTGGGCGGCCGCGGCCCTTCCCGGGCAGATGACGCCGGAAGCCCCGATCGGGCATTTCCGCCTGCCGATGTTCGGCGCCGACGGCTACAAGAGCTGGGAGCTGCGCGGCCTCAAGGGCCACTTCCTGGGCGAGGGCACGGCGCTGGTCGAGGGCCTCGAGCTGGTGGTCTATTCCGGCGCCGCCGACCTGCGCGAGGAAAACCGCATCCGCAGCCCCCGCGCGCTCATCCACTTCGACGAGTCGCGGGCGGAGGGCGATTCCTCCCTGTTCGTCAGCGGCCCGGGGTTCGAGATCGAGGGGCGCGACTGGACCTGGGAGGGCCGGCAGCGGAAAATCATTGTCAGGGAGGCGGTACGCGTTTCCTTTTCCGGCAGCCTCGACATCCTCGACTGATGAGCGCCTTCCGCCGCATCCCCATGGTCGCCCTTGCCGTCCTGGCCGCATCCGGCCCGGCCCCGGCCGCCGCCGGCGAGGCCACCCGCATCTCCAGCGACCGCCTCGAGATGCAGGGCACGCCCAGCCGCAACTTCTTTTACTTCACCGGCTCGGTCGAGGTGAAGGGCACCAATTTGACGCTGCGCTGCGAGGAGCTGACCGTCGTCTCCGCCCGGGAAGGGCCGGAAGGCGCGACCATCGGCCGCATCGGCGCCATCGAGGAGATCGTCGCCCGCGGCAATGTCGTCATCCGGCAGGCCGGCCGCACCGCCTACGCCGGCCGGGCCGACGTCAACCCCCGCGCCGGCACGGTGGTGCTGTCCGACCATCCGCGCATCGTGGACGGCGAGGTCGAGGTGACCGGCTACCAGTTTGTGCTGCACAAGGGGCAGCGGACCTTCACCTCGGTCCCCGATCCCGCCGCGCCGGCCGCGGCGCCCAGCCGCGCGGTGGTGCGGCTCGGCGCCCTGCCCGACCTGGGGTTCGACCAGGGCGAGGAGGAGGCGACCCTGCGCGGCCGCCTCGGCCAGGGACCCGCCGCCCCGGAGCCGGCCGCCGAGAGGAAGGGTGACGACGGTGAACGACAGCCCTGACAGCGGTCGCGACTGCATCACGACCCACGGCCTGGTCAAACGCTACGGCCGGCGCGCCGTCGTCCGCGGGGTCGACCTGCGGGTCGACGGCGGCGAGATCGTCGGCCTGCTCGGACCCAACGGCGCCGGCAAGACCACCTGCTTCTACATCATCGTCGGCCTGATCGCCGCCACGGCCGGCGAGGTGCGCCTGGGCGGCCGGCCGGTCACCCGCCTGCCGATGTTCCGGCGGGCCCGCCTCGGCATCGGCTACCTGCCCCAGGAGCCCTCGGTGTTCCGCAAGCTGACGGTGCGGAGCAACCTGGCCTGCATCGCCGAGACGCTGCCGGGGCCGCGCGCCGCCCGCTGGGAGCGGGTCAACGGCCTGCTGCACGAGCTCGGCCTCGAGGGGGTCGCCCACCAGCACGCCTACACCCTCAGCGGCGGCGAGCGCCGCCGCCTCGAGATCGCCCGCGCCCTGCTCACCCGCCCCCGGTTCCTGCTCATGGACGAGCCCTTCAGCGGCGTCGACCCCATCAGCGTCAGCGAGGTGCAGCGGATCGTGCTCAACCTCAAGGCCATGGGTATCGGCGTTCTCATTACAGACCACAACGTGCGCGAGACCCTCCGCATCGTCGACCGCGCCTACCTGCTGCACGAGGGGCGGGTGCTCGCCGAGGGCGACCGCGACTTCCTGCTCGGCGATCCCAGCAGCCGCCGCTTCTACCTCGGGCAGGACTTCGCGCTCTGAACCCCCCGCCCGTGCCGCCATGCCGCTGCGCGCCCAGCCCAAAATCGTCGAGAGCATCACCGTGCGCCGGCTGCTGGACGCCGCCGCCGGCAGCCTCCAGCTGACCCTCGTCTGCGGCGAGAAGGGCCTGTCGCGAAGCATTCGCGACAAGGCCATCAACCGCCCGGCGCTCGCCCTGACCGGCTACTTCCGCCGCTTCGGCGCGCGCCGCATCCAGCTGTTCGGCGCCGGCGAGATGGCCTACATGCGGGAGCTCAAGCCCGAGCGGCAGCTCGAGATCATGCGGCAGATGGTCGCCCGCCAGGTGCCCTGCATCGTGGTCTCGCGCAACCTGCTGCCGACCCCGGCGATGGAGCAGGCCGCCCGCGAAAGCGCCACCCCCCTGTTCCGCACCCCGCTGGGCACGCGGGATTTCTCCGCCCATGTCACCCTCCTGCTCGAGGACCTGTTCGCCCCGCAGGTGGCCGAGCACGGCACCCTCATGGACGTCAAGGGCATCGGCACCCTCATCCGCGGCAAGAGCGGCGTCGGCAAAAGCGAGTGCGCCCTCGCGCTGATCGAGCGCGGCCACAGCCTCGTCGCCGACGACCTCGTCTACATCACCCTGCAGGGCGAGCGCCACCTCGTCGGCAAAAGCAGCGACCTCAACCGCGGCTACATGGAGTGCCGCGGCCTCGGCATCGTCAACGTCAGCGAGCTGTTCGGCATCCGCTCCGTGCGCATGCAGAAGGAGATCGACCTGGTCATCACCTTCGAGGAATGGAAGCACGGCATGGAGGAGGAGCGCACCGGCCTCGAGCAGGATTTCTACGAGATTCTCGGCCTGCGCCTGCCCCACATCATCCTGCCCGTGCGCCCCGGCCGCGACCTCGCCCGCCTCGTCGAGGTCGCCGCCATGATCCAGGCCCTCAAATACATGGGCCACGATTCCGCCAAGGAATTCAACGACCGCCTCATCGCCTTCATGGCCGCCAACAAGGCGTGAGCACGCCGCCGCCGCCCGCCAACCGCCTGTTTGCGCGGGCGGAACATCCCGTCACCCGAATTCAACCTTTTTGTTACAAAACTTGTTGTGCCGGACCTTGTTAGTAACTTGTGGAGAAGTAGGGCTTGAAAACCGCGTGCCGCTGGCGAAAGCTCCACCCCCGCGACGCTCAGGCAGCTCCCGCAACCCGTTCTTTCCCGCCCACGAGCCCGATTTTCGGACGCTCCTTGACCAAAACTACAACTATTTACCTTTCAGCGACTTATGAAACTTTTGCTCGGCCATTCTCTGGTCTCTCCCGGCGCTGTGGCCTGTTCACAGCTCTTTGATGTCGAACCATTTAGTGATGGACCGGCAGGCCCTGAGGGCGCTGCTGTGGCCATTGCCGCCCGCTTGTGAATAATTTCAGACAGGGGGGCAGCCATGGCCAAGGCCACTGTAACACAAGGCTTGTGGAAGGACGTGCTTGCGCAGCTGCGGAAGACGCTGGCGCCGGACATTTATGACAACTGGTTCGCGTTCATCGAGGCGGTCACCGACGAGCGCGGCATGCTGGAAATCCGGGCCCCGAGCGAATTTGCCCGGATTTGGCTGGAGGAAAACTACCTTGACCTGATCCGCGAGACCGCGACGCGGCTGGCGGGCGAGGAGGTGATGGTGCGCGTCACGGCGCGCGACCAGGAATGGGTTCCGGTCCCTGACGGGCGGGAGCTTGAGGAAAGCGCGACGCGGCGCCGGGAAGCGGCGGACGCGGGCGCCGGGCGCGAGCGCAACGGGGCGCTGCCGCGCACGACCTATCTGAACCCGCGCAACACCTTCGAAAATTTTGTCGTCGGGCCGAGCAACCAGTTGGCGCATGCGGCGGCCACGGCGGTGGCGGCCGCCCCCGGCACCGCCTACAATCCCCTGTTCATTTATGGTGACACGGGGTTGGGCAAGACCCACCTGATGCATGCGATCGCGCATGCCATCCAGGCGTCGAATCCCGCGGCCAAGGTGGTCTATGTCTCCTGCGAGAAGTTCACCAACAACTTCCTGCGCGCGATCCGCGAGAACACCCTTGACGCCTTCCGGCGCTTGTACCGCAAGGTGGACGTGCTGCTGATCGACGACGTGCAGTTCCTCGAGGGCAAGGAGCGCACCCAGGAAGAGTTTTTCCACACCTTCAACGAGCTGTTCGAGAGCCAGCGCCAGCTGTGCCTGTCCGCCGACCGCCCGGCCAGCGAGATCGCCAAGCTGGAGAGCCGGCTGATCAGCCGGTTCCAGTGGGGCATGGTGACCGACATTCAGCCGCCCGACCTCGAGACCCGCACCGCCATCCTGCGCAAGAAGGCGCAGGCCATGGGGTTCACCACCCTGCCGGCGGAAGTGCTCGAGTTTCTGGCCAGCCGCATCACCCGCAACGTGCGGCGCCTCGAGGGCGCCCTCATCAAGGTGGGCACCTATTCCCGCCTGGTCCGTGAGCCGCTGACGCTGCGCCGCGCCGAGGAACTGATCCGCGACATCCTGCAGGAGGAAGTCCAGAATCAGATCACCATCGAACGCATCCAGCGCAAGGTGTGCGAAATGTATGACCTGCGCATGAGCGACATGCTCAGCCGCCGCCGCCCCAGCCACATCGCCTTCCCCCGCCAGGTCGCCATGTACCTCAGCCGCCTGCTCACCAGCCATCCCCTCAAGGAGATCGGCGAGTCGTTCGGCGGACGCGACCACGGCACTGTCATCCACGCCGTCAAAACCGTCGAGAACATGATGGAACAGGACCCCAAGGTCCGCAACAGCGTCGATTACCTCGTGCGCCAATTGCGCGGCAACCGCCAATAATCCCGATTCATGGAGCTGACCGCAGACCAGAAAACCGCCCTTGCCGGCTGGGTCCGGGAAGGAATCAGCCTCTCCGAAATCCAGAAGCGCCTCGAGACCCAGTTCGGCTTGCGCATCACCTACCTGGACCTGCGTTTTCTCCTCGACGACCTTGGGCTTGAGATTCAGTCCAAGCCCTCGGCGCCGCCAACCCCGCCGCCAACCCCCGCCGCCACCGACCCCAAAAAACCCGGCCAAGTCCAAGTCCGCATCGACAAGGTCACCCGCCCCGACGCCTTGGTCAGCGGCTCGGTCACCTTCAGCGACGGCGTCACCGCCCAGTGGCACCTCGATCAGTTGGGCCGGCTCGCCCTCAGCCCATCCCAACCCGGTTATAAGCCCACCCGCCACGACCTCCGCGAATTCCAGCACGCGCTCAGCAAGGCGGTCGAACAGGCCGGCCTCTTCTAAAACCAGCACCCCATCCCCTCAACCCAGCCATCCGTATGTCGATCCGCTTCCTCCACACCCGCATCCGCGTCAGCAACCTCGAGCGCTCCATCGACTGGTACCGCCGCACCTGCGGCTTCCAAATCCATCGCCGCAACGACAAAAGCCCCGCCGGCAACCAGATCGTCCACCTCCATATCCCCGGCAATGAGCATATGCTCGAGCTTACCTATTCCCCCAATTACAAGGTCCAGGTCCCCGAAGACCTCATGCACATCTGCATCGGCGTCCCCGATATCATCGCCTACTGCGACCGCCTCGAACAGGACGGCTTCTCCATTTGGCCCGATAATTGGCGCGCCACCTTCGCCTCCGGCGGCCTCAAAATGGCCTTCCTCACCGACCCCGACGGCTACGAATTGGAAATACTTGAAATCAAGTCTCAATAAGAATTGACGGCGGCCGCGCCCTTGGGGAAGTTCTGGGGGCGATGGAAGCGGTGGTGCAGTTGACGCAGATGCGGCCGGGTCAGCGCGGGGTGGTGGTGGCCTTGGGCGGGACGGATGGGGAGCGGCTGCGGCTGATGGAGCTTGGGTTGTTGCCGGGCACGGAAGTGCGGTTTGTGCGGCGGGCTCCGCTGGGGGACCCGATGGAAGTGGAAGTGCGGGGCTTTCACCTGTCGTTGCGGGCACGGGAAGCGGCGTACATCGGGGTGACGGTCTGCTGAGGGGCGTTGAAGCGGGAACCTCCATTTGTGGCGTTGGTGGGAAACCCGAATTCGGGCAAGACGACGCTGTTCAATGCGCTGACGGGGTTGCGGCAGAAGACCGGCAACTATCCCGGGGTGACGGTGGAATGGAAGGAGGGGGTCTTTTATTCCCAACACGGGCATGCGGTGCGGCTGCTGGACTTGCCGGGCAGTTACAGCCTGAACGCGCGTTCGCCGGACGAGAAGATTCTGGTGGAGGCGTTGTTGGGGCGGATCGACGCCTTGCCGGAGCCGACGGCGGTGATCTGCTGTGTGGATGCCATCGTCCTGGAGCGCAACCTGTACCTGGCCACCCAAGTGATTGAGCTGGGGCTGCCGGTGGTGGTGGCGCTCAACATGATGGACGTGGCGCGGCGGCGGGGGCTGCGGATCAATGTGGAACACCTGCAGAAGCGCCTTGGGGTGCCGGTGGTGCCGTGCGAGGCGGTGCACAACGTTGGCATCATGGAGTTGCGGTTGGCCCTGAGCCAGCATCCGCTGCCGGTGCCGCAATTGGACATGGGGCGGCCGCCGCTGATCGAGGAAGCGGTCAGCGACATCGTGCCGGCGCTGCGGCACCGGCCGGAGCGCAATCCCCTGCTGGCGCGGGCGGAAGCGCGGCTGTTGTTGGCGTGCGATGCGGACCCCGGGCTTGGCGGGCCGGTCTGGACGCGGGTGCGCCTGTGGCAGCAGCGCTTCGACCGCGAGATGCCGGGCTGGCGCAGCGAGTGGATCACGGCTCGTTACAGTTGGATTGGGGAGCTGATGCGGGAGTCGGTGCGGCGCTGCAGCCCGAACGAGCCGACGGTCACCGAGCGGGTGGACCGGGTGCTGCTGCACCCGTGGATCGGCTTCCCGGTGCTGGCGGCGGTGATGGGGGTGCTCTTCTACAGCATATTCACCTTGGCCGTGCCGTTCATGGAAGGCTTGGACCTGCTGATCGGCTGGCTGGGCGGGCGGGTGGGGGAGTGGTTGCCGCCGGGCCAGCTGCGCAATCTGGTGGTGGATGGCGTGTTCGGCGGGGTCGGGGGCGTGCTGGTGTTCCTGCCGCAAATCCTGTTCCTGTTCTTTTTCATCGCGCTGCTGGAATCGACCGGCTACATGGCGCGGGCCGCGTTTCTGCTGGACCGGTTGATGGGCAAGGTGGGGCTGCACGGGCGCTCGTTCATCCCGTTGCTGAGCTCCTACGCGTGCGCGGTGCCGGGCATCATGGCGACCCGCACCATCGAGTCCCCGAAGGACCGCCTGGCCACGATCCTGGTGGCGCCGTTCATGACCTGTTCGGCGCGCCTGCCGGTGTACTTGGTCCTGATCGCGGCCATGCTGCCCGACGGGCCGGGGCACGCGTGGATCAAGAGCCTGCTGCTGCTGCTCCTGTATTTTCTCGGCACCGCGGTGGCGCTCGGGTTTGCCTGGCTGTTCCGGCGCACCCTCCTGCGCGGCGCCAGCCCGGGCATGGTCATGGAATTGCCGCCCTACCGGCTGCCGCGCTGGGGCGGCATCCTGCGCGAGATGCTCGACCGGGCGTGGGTTTTCATCAAGCGGGCGGGCTCCATCATCTTCGCCCTGTCCATCCTGCTGTGGTTCCTGATGAATTACCCGCACGGCGCGGAACCGGCCGCGGCGCCGGGGGCCGCAGCCGCCGTGCCGGCTGAGGGCGGGCTGACCCCGGTGCCGGCGCATGCGGCGGACCTGCCGGCGGCCGACGGCGGGCTGCGCGCCAGCTTCGCCGGGCGGCTGGGCCGCGTGCTCGAGCCGGTGTTCGCGCCACTTGGCTACGACTGGCAGATCACCCTCGGGATTCTTTCCTCGTTCGCGGCGCGCGAGGTCTTCGTCTCGACCATGGCCATCATTTACCGCGTCGATGAGGAGGAGCCCGGCTCGCTGGTGGAAGCCTTTCGTGCCGCGCGCCGCGCCGATGGGGCGCCCTTGTTCACTCCGCTGACCTGCCTGAGCGTGCTGATCTTTTTTGTCTTCGCCCTCCAGTGCATCAGCACCGTGGCCGTGGTGCGGCGCGAAACCCACAGCTGGCGCTGGCCCCTGTTCCAGTTCGCCTATATGTTTGCCTTTGCCTGGTTGGCGGCCTTCCTCGTGTATCAAGGCGGCCGCCTCTTGGGCTTTTCCTGATTTTCACCGATGCCAACCTCCCTCGAGCATCTGCTTGTGTACGCCATCGTCCTGTTGGTGCTGTTGTACCTCGGACGGCGGCTGGTGTGCGCCATGCGCAGCAGCGGCAAGTGCAGCCGCAACTGCAGCTGCGGCAAGGGTGAAATCCGGCGCGACCCCGTGATCGCCAAATACCTGAAAAAGCACAAGGACTCCTGAGCGGAGGGCGGTGCTTGCGGCTACAAGAGGTCCTTGGCCCGGTCGAGGATGCGCTTTTCCTCCTCGCTCAGGGCGCCGAAGCCATGCTCGTTGATCTTGTCGAGGATGCGGTCGACCTCGGCGCGCAGCGCGGCCGGATTGTCCGGGCCGCTGACCTTGACCCGGTAGCGGTCGCCGGTGCGGGCCTTGGCGGCGGCCGCACGCCGCTCCCACTCGGGGCGGCGAACCTCGACGGCGGGACCGCGGCACAAGAGCGAGAAAAGGCTCGGCCGCCTCAGGAACAGCCGCTCGTAAAGGAAGGCGCCGAGCATGCCGCCGAGGTGGGCGGAATAGGCGGTGTTCGAGCCGCCGGAACCGGGCAATTCGGCAAAGAGCAGGAAAAATGCCTGGAAGGCGAACAGCACCCAGAACAGCTGCCGGCCGGTGAAGCGCAGGGGGATGAACAGGAATTCCATTTCCGTGTCCCAACGGAACCGGCAGAAAAGAAACAGCATGGCGGAAACCCCGGCGGAGGCCCCCAGCAGGAGGGTGGCCTGGCCGGTGAGAAAATGCAGGCCTGACCAGACCATGCCGCCGGTCAGGACCGACAGCAGGTAGCACTCAAGAAAGCGCCCTGAACCGAGGCGCGCCTCAACCTCCCGCCCGAACCAGTACAGCATCAGGCCGTTGATGACCAAGTGCCACGGCAGGCCGCGGTCGGTCCCGTGCAGGAACCCGTAAGTCACCAGGGTGTGAAGCCAGCCCTCGGCCAGCAACTGCAGGCTCAGCCCGAAGGTGCGTTCCAGCACCAGCGAGCCGAGCCAGTGGCGCAGGATGTTCTGCAGCAGGAACACCGCCGCCAAGGCGATCAGCAGCCCCTTGAGCGCCCACGGGCGGGGCTCCAGGGCGGCCGGGTCGTGGCGCATGTAGCTGCGGCTGTACAGGCTCATCGTTGCGGAACGCCATCTCACGCGATGGACCGCCGCGGATCAAGCCATTCCCGCCGCCACCGATCGCTTGACAGCATGGCGGCGCCGCGGCACTAATCCGGCCATTATGGCGAACAAAGCTGACAAGTGGCCGGAAAACGTGAAGGGCAAGTTCTACGTTGACGAGCAGTGCATCGACTGCGACCTGTGCCGCGAGACCGCGCCGGAATTTTTCACCCGCCAAGAGGACGGGGGCTACTCTTACGTCTACAAGCAGCCCACCACCCAAGAGGAAATCGACCTGTGCATGGAAGCCCTCGAGGGTTGCCCGGTCGAGGCGATCGGTGACGACGGCGACGAGGAGTAGCGGCTGACGGACCGATTCAACGCGATTGGAGCCGCACCCGCTCCAGGCCGGCCTTGCGGCAGGTGTCCATAAGGAAGGTCACTTTCCGCAGCAGGCTGTTTTCGTCGGCCATGATCAGCACGGGGGTGTCCGGATTGAGCCGCGCCACCTCGCTCACCCGGCGGGCCAATTCCGCCTCGTCCACGGCGTGGCCGTTCACGAAAAACTGGCCCTCGACATTGACCCCGAGCTGCAGGCTGTCGGTGGGCTGTTCGCGGCCGGCCGTCTCGATGCGGGGCAGGACGAGGTTCAGCAGCGTCAGGTTGCGAAACTGCATCGACACCAGGAAAAAGAACACCAGCACCACCAACACGTCCACTAGCGGCACGATGTTGATCTCGGCCTTGCGGCGCTGGCGCTTGGGAATGACGCTCATGGGCGACGGCCGCGCTCCTTCATGGAGGCGATCAGCCGCTCCACGCCCACCTCCAGTTGCGCCTCAAAGGTGTCGACCCGCCGGTTCAGGTAGCTGTTGAAGGCCAGCGCGGGGATCGCGATGGACAGCCCGAGGATGGTCGTTGTGAGGGCCATCGAAACGCCGGAGACGAACGCGGCCGGATCGGGCAGGCCGGTCTCCGGGCTGATTTGGCTGAACACCGTGACCAAGCCGGTGACCGTGCCCAAGAGCCCGAGCAACGGGGCGGCGCTCACCACGATCTCCAGGATGAACAAGCCGCGCTCCATGCGGGTGACCTGCAGGCGGGTGTAGGCCTTGAGCTGCTCGGCGTCGAGCTGGCCGGAATGGAAAAACGCGAGGATGCGGCCGGCCACCGAGTCCGGGTCGCCCGCGGCGGGGATTTCGCCTTGGGCGAAGGCGACCTCGTAGGCGCGCGGGATGATCCGGCTGCGGCGCAGCGCCAGCAGGCGCTCGACAATGATGACCACGGCAAGAAACGAACACAGGCCGAGGGGCCAGGCGAAAATCCCGGCGTTGGCGACCAATTCGCGCATCAGCGTGTCTCCCTTTCAGCGGTCAACGGGGGGCCATGTACGGCAGGCGGGCGGCGACCGCCTCGACCTCCGCGGCGCCATCCAGCAGGTCCTGCAGCGGGTCCCACCTGCCGGTGATCAGGGCTTGGCGGGCGCCCTCACGGATCGTGCACGGGATGGTACGTCCGCCAAAGCGGATTTCCAGGGCCTCGAGGTCGATTTCCACCTCGGTCTGCGGGTCGGCCGTGATGGCGGCACGCAGGATTTCGAGGTCCTCGCCCCGCGCGGAGACACAGGGCATTCCCAGCTGGGTCGAGTTGCCGAAGAAAATCTCGGCAAAGCCCTCCGCGATGACGGCCCGAAACCCGGCCCGCCGGATCGCCTGCGGCGCATGCTCGCGGCTGCTGCCGCAGCCGAAATTGTTGCCTGTCACCAGAATGGTGGCGCCGCGGTAGCGCGGGTCGTTGAGCGGGTGCGCCGTCTCGCTGCCGTCCTCGTTCTTGCGCACGTCGTAAAACACGTACGCGCCGAGTCCGTCGAAGGTGACGCACTTCATGAAGCGGGCCGGGATGATGCGATCGGTGTCAATGTCGTCCCCCGGGACGGGAACGGCGAGGCCACGCACACGGGTGATTTTTTCCAGAGCCATAGGGTTTCGTTGTCATGGGCGGTTCAAGCCGCCGCCGATTTGCGGATGCCAAACACCTCGCGGGCGTCGCTGACCTCGCCGGTCACGGCGGCGGCGGCCACCATCAGCGGGCTCATCAGGATGGTGCGGCCGTGGATGCTGCCTTGGCGGCCCTTGAAGTTGCGGTTGCTGGAGCTGGCGCAAATCTGGTCGCCGACCAGCTTGTCGGGGTTCATTGCCAGGCACATGGAACAGCCGGCGCCGCGCCATTCGAAGCCCGCCTCCTTGAACACTCTGTCCAGCCCGAGCTGCTCGGCCACGCGGGCCACGCCTTGGCTGCCCGGCACGCAGATGGCCTTGATGCCGGGGCGCACCCGGTGCCCCTTCAGGTGACGGGCCACCTCCTGCAGGTCGCTCAGGCGGCCGTTGGTGCAGGACCCGAGGAACGCCACATCGATCTTCACCCCCTTGATGGGCATGCCGCCCTTGAATTTCATGTGCTCCAGCGCCTCGGCGATGGCGGCCCGCTCGCTCGCGGTCGCGCCATCCTCGACCCGCGGGATGGTCTGGTCGATGAAGATCGCCTGGCCGGGATTGATGCCCCAGGTCACGGTCGGGCCGATGTCCTCGGCCCGGATGTTCACCACATCGTCGTAACTGCAGTCCGGGTCGGAGGCGAATCCCCGCCAGCGCGCGACGGCCGCGTCCCAATCGGCCCCCTTGGGCGCGTAGGGCCGCCCCTTCAGGTAGGCGAACGTGGTCTCGTCCGGATTCACATAGCCGACCCGGGCGCCCCCCTCGATCGACATGTTGCACACGGTCATGCGCTCCTCCATGCTGAAGCGGTCGAACACCTCGCCCCCGTACTCGTACGCGTAGCCGGTGCCGCCGTTGACCCCCAGCATGCGGATGATGTGCAGGATGACATCCTTGGCATATACGCCGGGAGCCAGGCGGCCATTGACGTTGATCCGGCGCACCTTGAGCTTGTTCAGCGCCATGGTCTGCGTCGCCAGCACGTCGCGCACCTGGCTGGTGCCGATGCCGAAGGCGATCGCCCCGAAGGCGCCGTGGGTCGAGGTGTGCGAGTCGCCGCAGGCGATGGTCGTGCCCGGCTGGGTGATGCCCTGCTCCGGGCCGACAATGTGCACGATCCCCTGCTTGCCCGTGTTGGTGTCGAAAAAGGTCAGCCCGTACTGCGCGCAGTTGCGGCGCAGCTCCTCGATCATCGCCTGGGCGAGCGGGTCGCTGTAGGGCTCGTGCAGTTCGTTGGTCGGCACGATGTGGTCGACCGTGGCGAACGTCCGGTGCGGAAATTTCACCGGCAGGCCCCGTTCTCGCAGCATCCCGAAGGCTTGCGGGCTGGTCACCTCGTGAATCAGGTGCGTGCCGATCAGCAGTTGCGTCTGACCGTTGGGCAGCTGGCGCACCGCGTGCGCCTCCCAGACTTTTTCAAACAGGCTCTTTCCCATGATGTTGCTGTCGGAATCTGCGAGAACCTGTTGCAGGTATCCGCGGCCCGTCAACCCAACAAGCGCATTCCGGTCCGAAACCCGGCCCGCGGACGGGATGGGTTTCGGTTTGCCAGAAGCACCCGGCGGCTGCATGCTGCCCCCCACTCCCATGGAATCCGAAACCACTCAAGCTCCTGAACGCGAACCGGTTTTGCAATTCTCGGTGTTTGCCGACAACAAGGTCGGGCGCCTCAATGAGTTGATCCAGCGTTTTGCCCAGAAGGACCTGCATGTGCTCGCCCTTTCGCTGCTGGACTCGACCGATTGCACGATCATGCGCGTCATTCCCGACTACCCGGAGGTGGCGCGCGCCTTCCTGCGCGAGCACGGCTACGCCTTCAGTGAGACCGAACTGCTTGCCGTCGAGCTCCACACCGAGGCGGACCTCAAGCTGGTCACCGCCGCCTTGGTCGAGGCCGAAGTGAACATCCACTACCTGTACCCGTTCCTTGCCCGTCCCCAGGGACGCTGCGCCCTCGCCCTCTGCGTCGAGGACAACGAGTTCGCCGCCGCCGTGCTCCTCGCCCGCCAAATCCGCTGCCTCAACCGCAGCGACCTCGCCCGCTGAACCGTGGGGGCGGTTCTCTGGGGCGAGCCTTTTGATTTATGAATGCCTTGGGCTTGCAGGCGCCGGTCTGGAAACAAGTGGACGCGGTGGTGGTGGGCGGATCCCTGCCGGCCGTGGCGGCCGCCTTGGCCATGGCGGGACGTGGCCTGCAGGTGCAGTTGGTGACAGACCGCCCGTATTGCGGGGAGGATGTCTGCGCGACGCTGCGCCTGTGGCAGCGCGGTCCGGGGGTGGCAGAAGCGTCGCCGCCGCTCAGGGAGTTGGCCGGCGCGCTGTTTGGGGCCGCATGGTCGGAAGGGTTGGCGCCTACCCCCTTGCGGGTGAAAACCCTGCTCGAGGAGGCGTTGCTGGCGGCCGGGGTCGAATTCCTTTACGGCGCGTTTCCGGCCATGGTGCTGCGCTCCGTCAGCGGCCAGCCTGCCGGCATCCTTTTTGCCTGGCGGGACGGGTTTTTCGCGGTGCGCAGCCGGCTGGTCATCGACGCGACCGCGCAGGGGCTGTGCGCGCGAGCCGTAGGGATGCCGACCGCTGGGCGGGACGACTCCACGCCGGTGGAATGGGTCACCATTGGTGGTCTACCGGAGTCTGTTCCGGACGGGTTCAGTTGTCGCGTCCTGCCGGAATTCCGGTGGCACAAGCGCGGGGGTGGCAAGCGGGTTGCCGCGCAACTGTTTGTCGGCCGGGCGGAAGCGGGCCTTGGTGGCGTTGCCGCGCTGCTGGAGGCGGAAGCGCGCCTGCGCGAGCGGCTCTGGTATCCGGGTGCGGCAATGCAGGCGGAACGGCCGTTTTGGGGGCCGGGCGCCGGTGGTCAGGCGGCGCCGGCCGACGGGGCGTTGTGTGACGGCCGTCTGTGGCTGGCAGGGCCGGCCGGGGCGGGGACTGCCGCCGCTGCCGCGGCCTTTGATGAGCCTGTGGCGGCGCTGGCGGCGGGACACCGCATCGGGCTCAGCGCGGCCGGGCCGGTGCTTGCGGAAGCGATTGCCGCGCGGGAGTGGGACGAGGGGTGGCGCTTCACCGGCATGGGGCAGTTCGGTCCATCCTGCAGCCCGCTGGACTCGCTCATCATGGCGCTCGGCGCGTCCGGTTTCCGCGAGGGGGTGGAGGAGCTGCTGCGCGTGAAAATCCGGGCGCTCTCGGCGGAGGACGCCTTCTCCCACCACCGCGCGGTGGCCGAGGCCTGCGAGCGGCTCGGCCTGCGGGGGCTCGCGCCGGACCTTGCCGCCTTGTTGCAGCGCCCCGGCATGCAGGGGCATGCCTTCACCACGCTCGGCGCGGCACTGGCCGGCACGCCGGCCGGAGCGACCGACACCTCCACCCGGGAGCGGTCGCTGCGCGAGCTGCACCTTGCCCGGGCCCTGTTCCGCTGCGGCGACCACAACGGCCTCGGGCGCGCCATCCTCGAGCGCTATGCCCGGGACCTGCGCGGCCACTACGCCCGCCACGCGCGGGCCGTGCTTGCCACCGCCGAACAACCCGCGTGATCCTGCCTTTATGAGCACCAACACCTTCCCGCACCGTTTCACCTGGGGGGCGGCGACGGCCGCCTATCAGATCGAGGGCGCCCACGCCGCCGGCGGCCGCCAGCCCTCGGTCTGGGACATGTTCTGCCGCCAGCCGGGCCGCGTGTTCGAGGGGCACACGGGCGATGTCGCGTGCGACCACTACAACCGCTGGCGCGAGGACATCGCGCTGATGCGCGAGCTGGAGCTGCCGGCCTACCGCTTCTCGGTGGCGTGGCCGCGGGTCATCCCGGCGGGCGCCGGGGCCGTCAATCCCGAGGGCATCGGGTTTTACGACCGGCTGGTGGACGGCCTGCTGGAGGCCGGCATCGAGCCGTGGGTGACCCTGTTCCATTGGGACTTCCCGCACGCCCTGTACCTGCGCGGCGGCTGGCTCAACCCGGACAGCCCGCAGTGGTTCGCCGATTACACCGCCGCCGTGGTCGACAGGCTGTCCGACCGCGTCACCCACTGGATGACCCACAACGAGCCGCAGTGCTTCATCGGACACGGGTTGCGCGACGGCAAGCACGCCCCCGGCGACCGGCTGGGATGGGCGGAGGTCGCGTTGGCCAGCCACCACGTCCTGCTCGCCCACGGGCGGGCCGTGCAGGTCATCCGCGCGCGCGCGCGCCGGCCGGCCGAAGTCGGCATCGTCATGGCGGTCGGCCCGGCCGTGCCGGCCGAGGACAACGCCGCCTGCATCGAGGCGGCGCGCGGCTCGCTGTTCGCCAATCCGGAGCCCGGCATGTGGAGCCCCAGCTGGTGGACCGATCCGGTCGCGCTCGGCCGCTATCCCGAGGACGCCATCCGCGCGTTCGGCCGCGACATGTTCGCCTTCACCGGGGAGGAGCTGGCGATCATCTCCACCCCCGTCGACTTCATCGGCCTGAACATCTACGCCGGGCGGCGGGTGCGCGCGGGCGCGGACGGGCAGCCGGAGAGCGCGCCCTTCCCGCCCGGCCACCCGGAGACCCACTTCGGCTGGAAGGTGCTGCCCGAGGCCCTGTATTGGGGACCCCGCTACTTCCAGGAGCGCTACCGGCTGCCCGTGGTGATCACCGAGAACGGCCTCGCCTCCCACGACTGGGTGGCCCTGGACGGCAAGGTCCACGACCCGCAGCGCGTCGACTTCATGGCCCGCTACCTGCGCGAGCTGCGCCGCGCCTGCGCCGACGGCGTCGACGTGCGCGGCTACTTCGCATGGTCGCTGCTGGACAACTTCGAATGGGCCGAGGGGTACCGCTACCGCTTCGGACTCGTGCATGTGGACTACCGGACGCAGCAGCGCACGCCCAAGGATTCCGCCTGCTGGTACCGCGAGGTCATCCGCAGCAACGGCGCGGCGCTCACGCCGGCCGGTGCAGCCGCAGCTGCTGGCGGCCCCGCAGGGCCGGGGAGACGGTGAACGGCACGGCGGCGGGCATGTCTTGGGAAATCCGATACCGCAGCAGGTAGTCGCCATGGAAGCCGCGGAAGCGCACGCGGCCGTCGGCGTCGCTGTGCAGGGACTCGCGGGTCATCCACTCCGAGCGGAGCAGCTGCTGGACGCGCCAATACACGGGCTCGGGCTCGTGCGAGGAGGTGGGCAGGCCGGCGCTGTTGTGGTCGTTGCGGAAGCCCATGGCCCTGCTGATCTCGCCCCAGAAGAAGAAGGCCTCGACCGCCTCGTGCGCGAACGCCACGGTGAGCACGTTGGCCACGTACTCGGCCTTGAGCCGGGCCGCCGTGTCGGGCGCGATGCCCGCGTTTACCAGGTGGTCCGTGCTGGCCCAGAACTCGGTGTAGTGGAGCGGCACGCCGGCGCGCGCAAAGTCGTCGAGGATGGCGTTTTGCTCGGCCGGGGTGATCCAGCCGCCCGTGTGGGCCTGCATGCCGAGGGCGTCCGGACCGGCGCCCTCGTCGGCGAGCCGGCGGAACAGGGCGACGAAGCGGTCGCGCTGCATCTTGGCGGTGACCAGCCGGCCGTCCTTGTGGCGGATTTCGCGGCCGGGCGAGTCGGTCTCCATGCCGTAGTCGTTGATCACGCAGCAGGCGGCCGGGTCCTCCTCGCGCACCCAGCGCAGGACCGGGATCACGTACTCGCAGATGTCGTCGAGGGACTCGAGGTGCGGCCAGTGGCGCTCCGGAAGGTGCTTCGGGGCGGCCTCCCACATGGGCTCGTTGACGACGTCCCAGACCTTGACCTTGCCCCGGAAGCGGGCGACCAGGTTGCGCACGCGCACCTCGATGAATTTCCACTGGGTTTCGATGGGGTAGCGCTTGAGCCACTCGGGATAGGCCTTGGGGATGGACCAGAACACCGGGTGGCCCTTGGGGGTGAGGCCGTTGGCGAGGGCCCAGTCGACCTGCGCCTGCATGCCGTCCAGCCGGTCCTCGCCCTGGAATTCCATGTGCTTGGGCCCGTCGTTGCGCGGCGCCTCGGTCCAGTAGCTCAGGCAGTTGGCGCTGTTGAGGCACTCGGTGAAGCGGCGCGTGAAGTGCCGCACCCGGTCGCTGCGCCCGAAGCCGTGGCGCAGCAGCGTGTCGAGCCCCCAGAGCTGGTCGCCCCACAGGAAGGCGGAGCGGGTCTGCTCGACCGCCACCTTCAGGTTCGGGATCGGCCGTCCCTCCCGGTCGGCCAGCAGCAGCTCGACGTCGCTGCAGCGGATGGTGCGGATGCGCGCGCGGGCGGCCTCCAGGTCCTGCTCGTGGGCGCGGGCGTCGTAGCCGATGCCCGCCGCGTCCAGTTGTTTCCATTCCTCCCCGCTCGGTGGCTTCATGCCCGCCAGATTCAAAGCCCCCGCATGGGCCGGCAAGCGGAAAGGGCAGGGCGCGGGTCAATGGCGGGACGGCGCGCCTGCCGGCGCGCGTTTGCTACCGCTGGTAGGCCTTGCGCGGCTTGTACCGGGTATGCAGGAGCCGCTCGGACTTTTCGCCCAGGGGCCGGCCGAGAAATTCCTGGTACAGCTGCCGGATCGCGGGATTCTCGTGCGAGAACCGCAGTTCCCGGTCGCGGTCGTCCTGATACAGCCCCTGCATGCGCTTGAGGCGCACCTCGTTGCTGACGCCGTAGGGCTGGCCGCCGCCGCCGATGCAGCCGCCCGGGCAGGCCATCACC
>FWPV01006335.1_pt1 | contig 22723 bp, 26 predicted proteins | sample 2228371 | NCBI WGS metagenome assembly FWPV01 (sample SAMEA103939776, study PRJEB20133) | metagenome | reverse complement strand
AAAAAAACAAAAAATAAAAACAGAAAGAAAAAAAAAAAAAATTTCTAAAAAAATAAAAAATAAAAAAAATAATTCTCAAAAATAATTTTTTATTTTTTTGCTGCCCCATCTTTTGCCAGATGGGGTTATTTTTGTCATAATTTTATAAAAAGTAACAAATTGCCAACAACATCTCTTTTAATGTTTTAACTTAACTAATGGAACTGGAAATCAAAAAACTTGTAGAAGAAAAAGAAGCTCTTCAACAGGAATTAAACAATCCCAATGTTTTTGCTGATCCCAAAAAGGTTCGTCAACTAAATAAAGATCTGGCAAAACTAGAAGAAATTATTTTTAAAACAGAAGAAATAAAAAAATTGAAAAAACAGTTTCAAGAAAATCAGGAAATAACAGAGAACGATGAATTTGAAAAAGAATTAAAAGAAATAGCCCAAGATGAAAATGAAAAAATTGAAGAAAGAATAAAAAAACTGGAAGAAGAGCTTTCTCTTTTTTTCTTGCCTTCTGATCCTAATGACAAAAAAGATGTAATTGTTGAAATTAGAGCTGGCGCTGGAGGAGATGAAGCAGCTCTTTTTGCCAAAGATCTTTTCAGAATGTATTTTCGATTAGCTGAAAAAAACGGCTGGCAAACAAAAATAATTAGCTCTCATGAAAATAATTTGGGCGGATTCAAAGAAGTGATTTTTGAAATTTCTGGCAAAGATGTTTTTTTCAAAATGAAATATGAGTCAGGTGTTCATCGAGTTCAAAGAATTCCTGAAACTGAGAAACAAGGTCGCATTCACACTTCAACAGCTACTGTAGCGGTTTTACCACAAGCGGAAGAATTAGAGCTTAAAATTGATCCCAAAGATATTCGAGTTGATACTTTTGCTTCTTCTGGTCCGGGAGGACAATCAGTAAATACTACCAATAGCGCAGTTAGAATAACGCATCTTCCCACCGGCTTAGTTGTTTCTTGCCAAGATGAAAAATCGCAACTTCGTAATCGAGAAAAAGCTATGCGAGTACTAAGAAGCCGCCTATTGGCAATAAAGGAAGAAGAAGAACGAAAAAAACAGGGGGATGTTCGTCGCAGTCAAATTGGAACTGGTGATCGAAGTGAAAAAATAAGAACTTATAATTTCCCTCAAGATAGAGTTACTGATCATCGTATTAAAAAAAATTGGTCAAATATCAACGAAATAATGGATGGTGAAATAGAAGAGATAATAAACACTCTTAAAAAAGAAGACCAAAAGAGAACTCTTCTTGAAATAAAAAACAAAAATAAACAAAATTAAATCTGCTTTGTTTGTTTTTATTCATTTTGTTTTTATCTAACTTAAATCAAAAAGAATAAAAATTCATCACTAAATATTATCACCATAAAACCAAGTTAATAAATTCAAACGATTATTAAGTATAATTGTTTATTTAAAGAAAAAATTAAATTACTTTACTTTTTTCGAATTATTTTTTAGATCTAGATAAATTTTGTTCAAAGATGAATTTTGTTCAAAAAATTATTAAAAAAAATAATTCTCTTTCTAGGCTGGAAATAGAATTAATCATATCACATCTAATCAAAAAACCACGAGAATGGGTTATCGCTCATTTTGATGAAATCAAGTTAGACAAAAAACAACAAAAAAGATTTGCAGAAAAAGTAGCTCAATTAAAAAAAGGAAAACCTCTTGCTCAGATTTTGAAAGAAAAATATTTTTTTGGTAATAAATTTTTCATTGACAAAAATGTTCTTATTCCTCGTCCAGAAACAGAGTTGCTAGTTGAAAAAGCACTTAAAAAAATTCAAAAAAACCTCAAAAAAGGTTTTTCTAAAAAAATCTTGATAGCCGATGTTGGAACTGGTTCCGGTGTTATTATTATTTCAATAGCAAAAAATCTTTCCTTGAGTGAAAGAAAAAATTGTCTATTTTTTGGCATTGATATTTCAAGTTTAGCTCTTCAAGTTTCTAAAAAAAATGCCTCAAGAATTCAAGAAAATTGTAAAATTTATTTCTTAAAAGGAAACCTCATTGATCCTTTTGAAAAAAAACTAAAAAACTTTTTGGAAAAATCTGAGACTCAGAAAAAAATTCCCTCTGAAATTTTTTTTCTTGCTAATCTTCCCTATCTTTCAGAAAAAGAATTTCTTTCTGCTCATAAAAATGTTAGACTTTTTGAACCTAAGGAAGCTCTTTTCTCTCCTCAAAATGGCCTTTATCACTATAAAAACCTCTTTAAAAAAGTGAGAAAAATAACTCAGAAATACCCTTCCGTACCCATTCATCTTTTTATTGAATTTTCCCCTTCTCAAAAAAAAGAACTTTCTGATTTAATAGAAAAATTCTTTTCATCCACCAACAAAACTAAATTTTTATTTTATAAAGACTTAGCAGGAAAATGGCGCTTAATGGAAATAGAAATAAATCCCAGCAAGAAGTGAGTGGATTTAAAAAGATATTGATATTAGATAAAAAAGAGATTAGGTGAAAATGTTTCTTTTTTTCAAAAGATTTTATTTTTAAAAATCTTTACTAGAAAATTTAAATTTTTGATAGTTTTTATTTTTGTTCTTTTTTTATTAAAAGTTGAAGAAACTCTCTTTTTGAGTTATTATACAGTTAAATTTAAAAAAAAGTTTTTTCCATGAAGAAAATTGCTATTAACAAAAGAGCTCGATTTGATTATGAAATTTTGAAAAAATTTGAAGCCGGTTTGGTCCTAAAAGGCTATGAAGCTAAATCAATAAAAACTGGTCATATTTCCCTTAAAGGTGCTTTTGTGACAAATCAAAAAGACGAACTGTTTTTAATTAATGCTTCTATTTCCCTTGCTCATTTTTCTGCTAATATTAAAGATTACAACCCAACTGCTCCCAGAAAACTCTTGCTTAATAAAAAAGAAATAGCTTATTTAATAGGAAAAAAACAGCAAGAAAGATTGACAATAGTGCCTCTTTCAGTGTATAATAAAAATGGTAGATTAAAACTAGAAATTGCCCTAGCAAAAGGGAAAAAGAAGCAAGATAAGCGTCAAACAATCAAAAAAAGAGAGGCAAAAAAAAACATTCATCGTTTAATGAGAGGAAAATAAGTTTTCCTAAAAAAGTATAATTTATGGGGGTGTTAGGAATCGACAGTCTGCACATTTAAAAACCTGCAAGTCAAGTTTAGCGAACTTGTAAAAATCGCGAAAATCAATTAAGTGCAAACTTATTTGAAAAAGCCAAGAAGGTGATTGCATCTGCTTTCACTCCTTCTTATGCTGTTGCTGTGGCTTAAATGTAGCTTCAGCCCGCCACTTAGCTGATCCTCAATAGGCTAATAATGGCGACATATTTTGAGGTACAATCAAAAGTTTCTTTCAACTTTTGGTCAAGTTTAAATGAAAGAAAGCTCAAATGTTTTTTGCTTATTTTTTTAAGCATTTGCAGCTTTAAAGAAAATAAGCTAAGCTTGTAGAAGGTTTTTGCTTGTCAGGTCTGGACATGGGTTCAACTCCCATCACCTCCACCAATAATTCAATAATAATTAATTGTAAAGCAATAAAGACATCAAAATTTTTTAAGAATTCTAAAAATCAGAAAAATCGACTTAATGAAGCTATTCGAATTTCTCCTGTTATGGTAATTGACGAAAGTGGAAAAAAATTAGGAATAATGGAAACATCCAAAGCAATTGAAATTGCTCAAGAAAAAGGATTAGATTTAGTTGAAATTGCTCCCAATTTGCGTCCTCCAGTATGTAGAATTTTAGATTGGGGAAAATTTCAATATCAACAAGCTAAAAAACAACAAAAATCTAAAAATAATCAAAAGAAAATTGACATAAAGGGAATCAGAATAAGACCTACTACCGGAGAAAATGACCTAAACTTTAAAGCCAACCAAAAAAAAAAATTTTTGGCAAAAGGTCATAAAATCAAAATTGAAATTATCTTAAAAGGAAGAGAGAAGGCTTTTCAAAATGAAGCCAAAGAAAAACTTCAATCCTTTATTGACAAAATTGATCTTGAAACTAAAATAGAACAAGACATTAGTCGACAATTTAATGGCTTTTATGTCTTAATTGCTCCTCAAAAATGATAGTTTAGAAGAAACTAATAAAAAAATAATTTAGAAATATGCCAAAGCTGAAAACAAGAAAAGCTGTAATCAAAAGATTTAAAATTACAGCTAAAAAGAAAGTTCTTCACCGAATATCCGGACAAAATCATTTTAATTCTAAAGAACCCTCCAAAATTACTCTTAAAAAAAGAAGAGATAAAGAATTGAAAGGAAAATTAGCTAAAAACATTCTTCAAGAAATTGTTGATTAAAATTGATTAATTAAAGTCCTAAACCTAAATTAAATCTATGCCACGCGTAAAAAGAGGAACCATTGCTTCTAAAAGAAGAAAAAAAATAATAAAAGCCGCCAAGGGCTATAAATGGAGAAGAAAATCAAATTATAAAGCTGCTAAAGAAGCTTTAATAAAAGCAGGAAAATATTCTTATCGTGACAGAAAAGCCAAAAAAAGAGTGATGCGAAAACTCTGGATTATTCGACTTAATAATGCTGTCAGAGAACATGGAATGAAATATTCTGAATTTATTAGAGCATTAAAAAACAACAAAATTGAGCTTGATCGAAAAGTTTTAAGTCAGCTAGCAGTTGAAAATCCAGAAATATTTGCCCAATTTGTTGAAAAAATAAAAAGCAATTATAATTAAGCAAGAATTAATTATTGCATTTTTTGTTTCTTCTTATCTTATATTTTATAAAAGAGCTTTTATGAATTAATGGAAAGTTCTTTTGTTTTGTTTTTGAGAAATTTCTATTAGTTTTTCCCAATTATCGTTAATCGCCATTGTTATTTCTTTTCTTTCTTGGCATTTTTGACAAAGATGAATTATCCTCCATTGACCATTTTTCTTAAAAATTTCTTTTGGCTCCATTAATCCCTGGCAAGGATTTTTTCGATCTCCTGGCCAAATATCAACATGCTTTGACCACAAACACTTGGGACAATGATTGGTAAAACCATTTCCTTTAACCACTTGGCCACAAACTTCACAGATGAAATTTTCCAATTTTTTTTTAAATTTTTTCATTCTAATCCTTAACTTTTAGAAACCTTTTATTTCCTTTTTAATTGGTAATTGGGAAAAATTAATTGGTTTATTTTTCTTTGAGTAGTCCCAAATCAATTTTTGAGCAAATTTCTCCACCAATTGAATTTGAGAAAATCTTTTTTTTGAATGTATTCTTATTAAAGCAGTTGGTCCCAATTTATCTTTTCTTTTCAAAATTACATCTTTTAAAGAAGCTAACTGAATCAGTTTTTCATTTTCTTCTTTATCTCTCCCTAAAATTATCTGAAAATCATTTTTCCAAAAATGACGCCCTAGTCTTAATAGCTTAAAATCTTCTTGAGTAAAATTTTTCTCTTTTATCTGCAAAAATTTTTTCAACTTTTGAGAAAAATTCATCTCTGTTAAAATACATCCTCCAGCTGGATTAGAAAAATCTTTTATTCCCATTTTTTTTGCTAACTCTAGCTGATCTTTACGACTACGTCCAACAATAGAAAAAAGTTTTTTTCTATCTATAAATCCTTTTTCTTCATAAATAGTAGGAAAAAGTTTTCGAGCTGAAAGAGGCCGCAATATTTTTTTTTCAAGTTCCGTTTCTTTCTCCAATCTTTCTAAAGATTGACGATTTTGAGAAAAAGGCCTTTGTCCTAAAACTTCACCTGTGGCTAAAATATCAAAATTTCCTTTTTTAAAAATCTTCTTAGCTTCTTTAAGCATTAAAAGATGACAATCAAGACAAGGATTTAATCCTTTTCCATAACCAAAAGAAGGTTTTTGCACTATTTTAAGATGTTTCTGGCTAATATTTTTAACAATTATCTTAAGATCATTTTTTTCTGCTACTTGATAAGCTCGCAAAGCATCAAAAAAATAACTTTCAAAAGTTACTCCTACTACTTTAATTCCCTGTTTTTCAATTATTTTGGCACTTAGAATAGAATCTAGTCCACCCGAAAAAAGTACCAAAGCTTTAATTTTTTTTATCATCAATATTTTCAATCATTAAGCAAATCTTTAAAGCAAATCTTTATTATTTTCTAAAAAACAAAGTTTTAAAAAAATAATATTTATCGTAAAAACCAAAGTCCTAAAATTATTCCTGCCAAAATTAATCGATACCATACAAAAAAAACTAAACTTCTTTTTTTAACAAAATTTAAGAGTCCTTTAATTGCTAAATAACCGCTAAAAGCAGCTGAAAAAATTCCAGCTAAAACCAAAAAAAGATTAATTTTTTGACTGAAAAGATCAGGGAGACTTATTATGGACGCTCCCAGAATAATCGGTCCTGCGATTAAAAAAGAAAATTTAGCAGAACTTTCTCTATTAAATCCTAGCAGAAGACCTGCTGTTATAGTAGCTCCAGAACGAGAAACACCTGGCACAAGAGCAAAAGCTTGAAAAATTCCTATCTTCAATGCCATCATCAGAGAAATATTTTCAATTTTTTTCTCGTTTTGAGTTTCTCTCTTGGAACTAACAAGATCTCCAATAAAAAGCATTCCTCCCCAGAAAGCCAAATTAAGAGAAACCAACCAGGGAAATCTTAATTGTTCTTCTATCAATTCATTAAAAAATAACCCTATTGTTGCTGCAGGTAAAGTTGCTACCAAAATTGCCCAAAATAATTTTATTTTTTTATTTTGACTTTGTTGATTAGTTCTATTGAATTTCTTTTTAGTTTTCAAATAACTAATTACTGATTTTAAGATTTGCCAATAATCTTTACCAAAAAACATAATTAAAGCAAAAAGAGTTCCAAGATGCAAAGCAACATCAAAGTTAAGTCCAAAATCTTCTTTTTTTAATTGTAAAAACCACTCCAAAAAAACTAAATGACCTGAAGATGAAATTGGTAGAAATTCAGTAACTCCTTGAACTACTCCCAAAAAAATTACCTTTAAAACATCTTCCATTTTTTTGTTTATTTATTATAAAAAATTGAAGAAAATGTTGTTATTTTTTGAAAAAGTCTCTATATTCCTCCAGTTTCATCTCGAAAATTCTCAGAAAAACTTTTTCTCAAAAAGATTTTTCTTTTCACAATTCTAGCAAAATAGTTCACTTCTTCTATTTTTAGAAGTTTTCCAACTAATCCATAAACAACTAATCCACCTAAAAAAGAAACCAAAAATTGAGTTAAAATTCCCACTAAGGTTCTTTCTGGACCAAAAGGATCAACTCCAATAAAATATTTTAAAATTTGAATAAAAATTCCTGCCAAAAGGGAAGCAAAAATAACTTTAAAAACTGAATAAATTATTTCCTTTATTTTTTTATTTAGTTGAGAAGTTTTTGTGCCAAAAATTAAAAATAGCAAAAAAGCATTTATTATCGAAGAAATACTAAAAGCCCAAACTAAACCAGAAAGGCCCATTTTTCCTATCAAAATAAGAGCTAATATTATATTAATCGTTTCAACAAAAATTCCCACAAAGAAAGGGGTTTTGGTATCTTGAGTCGAATAAAAAGCTCTTGTTAAAAAAGGAATCATTCCTTGTGCAAACAATGAAACACAAAAAATGCCTAAAACATTTAATGTTGCCACAGTATCCTCCCAACTGAATTTTCCTGTTCCTAAAATTAATCGCACAATTTGTGCTCTTAGAAGAAAAATGAAAATTGAAAGCGGAATAACAAAAAAAAGAATCCGCCGAAAAGTTTTGGAAAATTTTTCCGCAAATTCTTTTTTATCTCCTTGTGCCCAAATACAAGAAAGTGCAGGAAAAGCAGCTACCGCATAAGAAATTGAAAATAATCCAATTGGAATACTTTGTAGATTATTGGCAAAATTAAAAACTGCCAAACTACCTGATTCCAAAGTTGAAGCTAAAATAGTAATAACCAAAAGATTAATTTGAGAAACTGCTAAACCCATTAGCCGCGGTATCATTAGTTTACCTACTTGATGAAGATATTGATTTTTAAAATCAAAACAAAAATTAAAACGAAATCCTGATCTTATTATTTCTGGAATCTGTATTAAAAGATGAAGCAACGAACCCAAAACAACTCCCAGTGCTAGTCCTTTAATCCCCCAAAAACTAGTAAAAAAAATTGCCCCAATAATTATTCCAATGTTATAAAAAACAGGCGCTAGTGAGTAGAAAAAAAATTTCTTAAATGAATTAAGAATTCCACCTGCAATTCCAGAAATTCCAAGAATAACCGGACTAAGAAGCATTATTCTAGTTAATTCCACAACAGCCGTTTGTTTTCTTTGATTAAATCCAAAAACAATTAGTTTTACAAAAAAAGGCGCTAAAAAATAAAGACTTATTGCTATAATCCCCAATAAAAAAATGCCAATTGATAAAATAGAATTGGTAAATTCCCAAGCTTCTCGTTCTTTTTTTTTGGTTATCAAAAAAGAAAAAACCGGAATAAAGGCAGCTGAAAGAGCGCCAAGAACTAAAAAAGTATAAATTAGATCAGGAATTTTAAAAGCAGCATAATAAATATCCAATTCATCACCCGCTCCATATTTAGCTGCCAAGATACGATCTCTAAAAAGCCCCAAAGCTCGACTAGCCACTCCCATAACAGCAATTAAAAAGGCTGATTGAGTAATAGAATCAGATGATTTTTCGCCATTAACAAAACAATTTTTTAAAATGGCAATCATTTTCTTTTTACTAGTTAGTTAAGTTTCTGATTTTTATTCCAAAAACTATTTTTTATGAACTTTTTTAATTTCGTCCACCAATTCTTGAGCATTAATTCCAAATTCCGAAGCAATATCTGAAATTTTCTCAAAACGAGCTGCTGCACAACCAACACAAGGTAAACCCTTTTTCATCATAATTTCAGCTGCTTTGGGAAAATTTTGAATAACTTCTATAATATTTGCATCAGGGGTCAATTCAAATTTTTCATCTTTTTTCATTTTAATGTTCATTATTAATTAATTGTAATTAAAAATTTTTTTGTTTTGCTACTTCATCATTGCTTCTATTATTAATTCAGCTGCTTCATCCTCAGAAAGACCTCTAGTCATTAATGCTTCTAGTTCTTTTTGATTAATCTTACCAACTGATGCCTCATGAGTAACTCTAGCACTATCATTACTAACTTTCACAATTGGAACTGCTTGAGCAACAGAGCCTTTACCAGAAACAATTTCTTGACAATCAACATGTCCTTGAGAATCTTTTCCTTCAGCATAAGTTTCTCCTTGCATAAAAACTTTTCCGCCGTCTTTTGCTGCTGCTCGCATCTTTATTAAACTTCGACTACCAGCTCCTTTTAAATAAACCTTATCTGTAATAGAAATAAAATCTTTTTCTCCTTTTCCAAGAACCTTTGTTTCAATCTTAGTCTTGGCTTCTTTTTTCAAAAAAGCTTCTAACTGAATATTCACTTTCCCCACTGTTCCTTTGGTAAGCAAAAAATTACTCAAGAAAAATCCCTTTTCATCAATTTCCACTCTCAACCTTGGCATCACTAAAGATCCAGATGTTTTTCCATGATAGTGATACTCTTCATATTCCAACATTGATCTTTGACCAATTCTAAAAACAGCTTTCATTTTATGAGAAATTTTTTTAGCCTTAGGAAAACTACAATGGGCTACAATTTTTACTTGAGAATCATCTTCCAAAATAATATTAGGAATAATAAATTGATTTTCTTTTTCACTTAAAATTCCAAAACAAAAAAATAGAGGTTCTTTTAATTTAACTCCTTTTTTTATCCTAACTTCGGCCTCTACTCCCCAAGCAGTTTCTTTTTTTAACATTTTAATTCCTCTAGGAGCAAAACTAGAAAGAATTTTATTTTTTTCTACATAAAAATGACCTTGATTGATTTGAGCTAGATGTTCAATAGAACAAAGCTTGGCTGTTTTCAAAAAAGCCGTTGGTAATTGATGAAATTTATTTTTTTTGATTGACTTTTTCATTTTTAAAAAGCAACTCAATTGTTGAATTTATTTTTCAAAAAAGTCTTCATTTCATAACAACGTTCTTTTCTCCCCTCTCTTTGACAATAGATTCTCATAATTTTTCTAAAAGGACCACTTTCAATTATCGTGCCATTTTCCATCAAGCTAGCTTTATCAGCAATTAAACCAGCTTCTTCACGATGAGTAATAAGAATAACAGAACAACCAATCTGTTTTTTAATTTTTAGTAAAAGATCATATAATTCATTGTAAACAATAATATCTAAAGAAGCATCTGGCTCATCTAAAATCATCACTTTGGGTCTCATTAAAATAACTGAAGCTAGCTCGATTCTCTTTCTTTCTCCTCCGCTCAATTTTTCATCTAATTTTCTTTCAGAAAATTCCTTTTTTAATCCTACCCATTTTAGAATTTGCTCTATCTCTTCTTTTTGTTTTTTACCAAAATTATTCTCACCACGCAGCTTTAAGCTCAAGAATAAAAATTCCTCTACTGATAAACCCTCAAAACGAGCTGGTTCCTGAAAAGCCATCGCCAAGCCCAGTCGTGCTCTTTGAAAAGTTTTTTGAAAAGTAATGTCCATTCCTAAAAAGAAAATTTTTCCTTTTTTTATTTCTATTCTACTATCTAAGCCCATAAGAGCATAAGCTAAGGTGCTTTTTCCGCTTCCATTCTTACCTAAAATAGAATGGATCTCATTTTTTCCAATTTTAATATTGATATCTTTCAGAAGATATCTATTAAAAGAAATTTTGTTCATTATTGAAATTTTTTGCTGAAACTCATCTAAATTCTCCTTGGGAGCAACAAAAAGATTTTTAATTTCTATCATATTAAAATATTTTAAAAAAAAATTAATTTTCTAGCTTTCCATTAAGTTACAATCAAAGCTTTATTTTAATTTCTTTTTCCAAAAACCATTTTTAGCAAAATAAACTCCGGAATAAAGCTCATCCGGAATTTTAATGGCCCCTTTTTCCATAATTAGCTTACCATCAAAAAAAAATGAGATCAATCTTTTTAAAGATAAACACTTTAATATAAACACCTTTTATCTTAGTAGTTTTTTTGAGCTAAAAGCATTTTCCTCGATTGTTGATGGCAGAGAGCAACTGCCAAAGCATCTGCAGCATCATCTGGACGAGGAATGTTTCTTATTTTTAAAACACTTTTTACCATTAATTGAACTTGTTTTTTATCAGCTCGTCCATAACCAGTTAGAGCTTGCTTTATCTGAAGAGGAGTATATTCAAAAATCGGAACTTTTTTTTGGCAACAAGTTAAAATTAAAACTCCTCTTGCTTGAGCAACTTTGATGGCTGTTTTAAGATTTTTGAAAAAAAACAAGTCTTCAATTGCCACTTCACTGGGATTATATTGAAGAATAATTGCTTCTAAATCCAATGCAATTTCTCTTAATCTTTCTGATGATTTTTTATATTTAGCTGTTTCAATTACTCCATAAGCACAAAGAATTGGATCATTTTTCTTTACTTTTATCACCCCCCAGCCAGTAGTAGCTGTCCCCGGATCAAGTCCAAGAATTATTAATGTTTTTTGTTTTTTATCTTTAATCATTCAGAAAAATTATTCCAAATTATCATAGATTTCCACTACATCATCTTGATCATCCAAAAATTCTAATAATTTCTCATATTCTTTTCGACTTTTTTCATCAATTTTTATTGTATTTTTAGCCCAAAAAATTAACTCTGCATCTTTTGTTTTTATACCTTCTTTTTCAGTTTTTTCTTGAATATTTTTAAGCTCTGAGGGAGTAGTGAATACATAAAGATCATTTTCTTTCCAAAGCAAATCCTTGGCTCCAAACTCTATTAATTTCAATTCTAATTCATCTTGATCTTTTAATTTCTTGGTTTCTTCTTGAGAAATACAAAACATTCCCACTGGTTCAAATTGCCAATTTACTCCTCCTCCTTCAACAAACTTACCACCATTCTTATTTAAGATATTCTTAATCTCAGAAAGAGTACGATTACGATTATCAGTGGCAACTTTTATCAACATTGCTACCTGACCCGGCCCATATGCTTCATAAACAATTTCTTCTATAGCAGCACTATCCCTTAATTCTCCGGTTCCTCGTTTTATTGCTCTTTCAATATTTTCCTTTGAAACATTGGCTTGTTTGGCTTTTTCGATTGCTAATCTTAGAGCAAAATTTGTTTCTGGATTGCCACCATTCTTAGCCGCTAAGGTAATATTTTTGGCAAGTTTTGCGAAAATAGCTGCTCGCTTAGCATCTTGAGCCATTTTACGATGCTTGATATTAGCCCACTTAGAATGTCCTGACATTTCTTTTCAAAAAATTATTTTCTTTTATATTAATTATATTTTAAAAAAATTCCGATTTTGGAAATAATAATTAAGTTTTATGGCTTTTTTTCTTGTTTTTCCTTCTTGCTATATTCATCAAAGTACCACTGATAAATTTCTTTTGTGGCAGGAACAGCCCAAGAGTGACCCTCACCCCCACCTTCTATTAAGACCACTAGAGCAATTTGAGGGTTATCAAAAGGAGCAAAAGAAATATACCAAGAATGTGTCTTATCTTCATTGCCAAATTGCGCTGTTCCTGTTTTTCCAGCCGTTTTAACAGGTAAAGAACTTAACAAACGACCCGAACCAGTTGGACCAAAAACAGTTTGATACATTCCTTCTCTTACTATTTCAATATTTTCTTTAGAAATAAAGTTTTTGTCAATAATTTCAGATTCTATAGGAATCTCTTGACCAGTTTCAGGATCAACTATTTTTCCTACCACTTTTGGTCGATAATATATACCTCCATTAGCAATAGTAGCCGTCATTGAAGCTAATTGTAAAGGGGTAACTGTTACAAAGCCTTGTCCAATTGCTTCATGATAGCTATCTCCAATGTACCATTTTTCGCCAAATTTCTTGAATTTCCAGTTTTCATTAGGAAGATTTCCTTTCAATTCTCCCGGAAGATCAATTCCGGTTGGAGCACCAAAACCAAACAATTTTCCATATTTCTCCATTTTTTCCACTCCTAATCCAGAAATTTCTCCCCAGCCTCCCCCCAAAGCATAGAAGAAAACATCACAACTTTCCGCAATCGCTTTTTTAACATCTGTTGGACCATGCGTTTTCCAATCAGGAAATTTCCACTTACCTACTGTTATCAATCCTTGACAATTAATGATAGTGTTTTCCTTAATTATTCCCTCTTCTAGTGCTATCGCAGCAATCATAGGTTTAAAAGTTGATCCAGGAGGATATTCGCCAGTTATAGCTCGATTAATTAGCGGTTTTTGAGGATTATTTACCAATTTTTCATAATCTTCTAAGTTTTTGATTCCTTCTGAGAAAAGATTGTTATCAAAACTAGGTAAATTGACCAAAGCAAGTACTTTTCCATTTTGAGGATTAATTGCCACTGCTACTGCTCCAGTGGCATCTTGATTGTCATCAATTATTTTTTTTAAAACTTCATAAATTTTTTTTTGTAATTTGGCTTCAATGCTTAAAACCAATTCTTTTCCTTTTTTGGGATTAATAACACCTAAATCCATCTTTATTGCTCCTTTTGAATTAACCTCAAAGTGATGCTGACCATACTGTCCTCTTAAAAGTTCTTCATAGGAAAATTCAACTCCAGTTTTGCCAATAGAATCAGTTAATAAATAATCAGGATGTTTTAAAAGTTCTTCTTCGGTTATTTTACCTTCATAGCCAATTATGTGAGAAAATGCTTCTCCTAAAGGATAATTTCTTCGAGCTGCCTTCTCAATAAAAATCCCCCAAAACAAATCACTTCTTTCAATTATTGCTAAAGCTGAATCATATTTTACATTTTCTTTTACTAACCAATTTTTATCAAAATTTTTCAATTGTTTTGGATCATTAGCTTTATCAAATAATTGACAAATCTCTTCCTTTTTCATTTCCAAAATCTTTTCTAATTCTTGGCAAATTAGTTCTCTTTGTTCCTTTTGTCGAGGCAAAAACTGAGGAATAAAAACCACATCAAAACTAGGAACGTTTTGAGCCAAAATTTCTCCATCAGCACTTTTTATGATGCCTCGAGGAGCTTTTATTTGCTCAATTTTAATTCTATTTCCTTCGGCTATTTTTTGATAATATCCACCTTTAACAATTTGAAGTTGGAAACACCGTAAGAATAACAAACCGAGAAAAATAAAAATCATCCCCCAAAACAGATTTATTGAAAATTTGTTTTCAATATTAAATGATTTGTTAATTTTTTCAGCCTCAAGATTTTCTCCAATGCTACTACTTAAAATTGAACTATCAACCTCTCCTCCAATTATTTTTTTTTTAAAAAATTTTTTCATATTAAACAAAATCAATCAAAGGTTATTTTCTATTTTTATTTCCGATTGATTAAATCCTAAAAAATTCTCTATTTTCAAAAGAAAGAAATTCCACCAATTAATCAAAACGAAAAAAAAGAAAAATTGACCAAAACCAAAAGAAAAATTAAGTTTTTCTTCTTGCGATCCTAGAACAAATTGGTCAAATAAATTAATTATTTTTATAAAAATCAACTTTGTTCCAAAGAAAATCACTGTCAAAAAAAATGCCAACACAATAAAATAACGTTTATTTTTTTCTTTGATTGGAGCAATTTTTTCTATTGTTTTTATCAAAAAAAACAAGGTCAAAAGAATAAACCAATAAAAACCAAAAGGTAAACTAGAAAAAGAATCCAATAAAAATCCACCCAAAAACATCCAAAAAATACCTTCTCCCAAATTTCTTTGAGAAAAAACTACTATTAATAAAGTAGTTATTAGAAATTGCCAATTCTCTCTCCAAAACCCAATAACTGAAAACAAAGATATTTGAGCAAAAAAAGTGACTATTAAACTAATAAAAATAATTTTTTTCATTTTCAATTATTTGATTTTTCACCTTTAATAACCCAAACAAATCTTATTTTTTCGTATTCAATTGGTAGTTCTAAAATAGCTTTTTGAAAAAGCTGATCTGTTGTAGCAAAAATTTCTTTAACATAGCCAATTAATAATCCTCTTGGAAGAAAACTACCTCCTCCTGAAGTGATAACTGAATCTCCTTTATTTACTTGTGCCGCTTGAGAAATCATATCCATAATAACAGAAGTTTCAAATTCTCCTCCAACTATCCCCTTGGCTTCAGCTTCTTGAATCTCGGCGCTAATTTTTATCTCTGAACTCGTCAAAAGTTCAATAACAGAGATTTTTTCATAAACTTCTTTTACTCGCCCAATTAAAATATTATCACCAATCACTACTCCACTATTTTTCTCCACTTTATCTTGCTTACCTCGATTAATAATTATTATATTCTTATCATCAATATCTCTGGCTACAACAAGAGCTGAAATAAGTTCAAATCTTTCTTTTGGATTCAATTCAAAAGCTTTTCTTAGTTCCTCATTTTCTTTTTCAATTTCATTTATTTGAGTCAATTTTCCTTTAAAAAAAAGATTTTCCTGAATTAATCTTTCGTTTTCTTTTTTAAGTTCACCAATTGAAGAGATAAATTCTAGTTTTTCATTTGTCCACCAACCAATACAAGCAAAAAATGACATTATTGGCCTAAATGGACTAATCCAACCATTTAAAGACTTGTTGTTATTTTTTACAGAAAAACCAACTATTACAAGAATTAATACAAAAAATATTATCAAAAAAATTACTTGATTTTTGAATATTTTTTTCATCGCTATGACTAGAAAAACAAGCTTGTTTTCTACTTTAATCTTTTTTTCTCAAGCTTTTTTTTATTTGTTGCTATTATTTTTTATTTACTAAAGAGATTATTTAAGATAGTCTCTTTCTTTATCTGGTTCAATCAAGATATCTCTAAGTTGATCAAGACTTTCCAAGACAATACCAATTCCTCTAATAACTGCTGTTAGGGGATCGTCTATTCTTCTGACTGGAATTTCAGCTTGTTCCGAAATTAATTTCCCTAATCCTCTAATCAAGCTGCCTCCCCCTGCCAAGATTATTCCTTTTTGCATAATCTCACCAATTAATTCTGGTGGAGTTTCCTCAATAGCTGATTTTACATTATTAACAATAATGCGAATAGAACGAAAAATAGCCTCTCTTATTTGAGTATCATTAACAATAACCTCTTTAGGCAAACCACTTATTAAATCTCTTCCTCTCATGGTTACCTCCAGTCTTTGTTTTAAAGGATAAGCACTCCCAATAGAAATTTTAATTTCTTCAGCTGTTCTTTCTCCTAACAGAAGATTAAAATTATCTCTAGCATAACGAATTACATCTTCATTCATTTCATCACCCGCTACTCTTAAACTGCGGCTAGTTACTACTCCTCCCAAAGAAATAACCGCCACTTCCGTTGTTCCTCCTCCAATATCAACAATCATATTTCCTGCTGCTTCTTGAATAGGAAGTCGTGCTCCAATAGCCGCTGCCATTGGCTCTTCAATCAAAAAAGCTTCTTTTGCTCCAACATTCATTGCTGCATCAATTACGGCTCTTTTTTCTACTTCAGTTACTCCAGAAGGAATTCCCACGATCACTCGCGGTCTTTTTAAAAAAGAAAAAGTATCTTCATGAACTTTCTGAATAAAATATTTCAACATCTGCTCTGTAATTTCAAAATCAGAAACTACTCCATCTATGAGAGGACGAGAAACAACAATATGGGAAGGAGTTTTGCCTACCATTTTTTTAGCCTCTTTTCCAATCGCCAGAATTCGACCAGTTTTTTTGTTGACAGCTACAACTGACGGTTCATTAATAATAATGCCTTTCCCTTTTACATAAACAAGAGTATTGGCAGTACCCAAATCAATGCCAATATCTTTTGAAAATTTTCTCCAAAAATTATTTAACAACTTTTAAAATTTTTTATTTTTTAATTTTTTGGAATCACAATTGCCTTTTTTTCTTTTATCCAGGAAATTATTCCTTCTTCTAAATTAAAAACATTTTTATAACCTTTATTGGAAAGATTTTCAGCAATAAAAGCACTCCGACTTCCACTACGACAATAAAGAGCAATTTTTTCTTTTTTTCCAATACCTAATTTTTCAAATTCATCTTCAAAACGAGTAGCCGGCACTAATTTGGCTCCCTTAATATAACCAGTATTAAATTCATATTTTTCTCGCACATCCAAAAGCCAAACTTTTTTATCCTTAATTAATTTTTCAAAATCAGCTGCTGAAAGATTATGAACCAAAGAATTCATTTTTAAAAATAGCTCAAAAAAATTAGTTTATTTTTGATAATTAATTGGAAATTATTTTTAATTCTTTGCTAAAAAAACTGTTCAGGTCTTTTTCGCTTAAGAAATAAGGTTCTTTTTTATTTCTGGCTTTTAATTCTATCTGCTTATTTTCTAGATTTTTTTTACTTACCACAATTCTCCAAGGAATACCCAAAAGATCACTTTCTGAAAACTTCTCTCCAATGCTTACCTCTAGCCGATCATCAAATAAAACTTCAACATTTTTTAAGGAAAGACGATCATAGATTTTTTTTGAAAACTCTAAAACTTTTTTTTCAGTTGAATCAAGTGTCACAAGATGAACTAGAAAAGGAGATACTTCTGTTGGCCAAATGATCCCATTTTCATCATGATAAATTTCCACAATTGTTCCCATTAATCGTTGAAGACCAATTCCATAACAGCCCATAATAACTGGCTTTTCTGATCCATCTTTATCTTTAAAAAACAATCCAAACGGATCAGAAAAACGAGTTCCCAATTTAAAAATATTACCCACTTCAATTGCTTTTTTAATCACAAGACCTTTCGAATTACATTGAGGACAAACATACTTTTGATCTTCAATTATTTCTTTATTAATCGCAACTTGACATTTTTCACAAAAGTAAATAATATCTTCTCCAGCTGTTGTTTCTGTTTGAAATTCATGGGAATATTTAGAAAAAGCTCCTCCGGAAGCGTAAGTTAAGTAAGTTTTTTCTCCAATTCCACATCTTTTAAAAATTCTTTCATAGGCCTTCCGAACCTTTTCATAATAATCATTCAAATCTTCCTGATTCGAATGAAAAGAATAAAGATCTTTCATAATAAATTCTCTTAATCGTAGAATCCCCGACTTTGATCTTTTTTCTTTGCGAAATTTATTTTGAAATTGATAAACATATTGAGGGAGATTTTTGTAGGAAAAAATTACTTTTTTTGCTAAAGGAGAAATCACTTCCTCATGAGTTGGTCCCAGAACTAAATTCTTTTTTTCTTCAAAACCAAGTTTTATCAAAACATCTACTTTCTCATCTCGTCCGGTTTTTTTCCAATTTTTCAATGGCTGGAGAGTAGGCATAAAAACCTCTTGTCCCCCAATTTTGTTCATCTCTTGACGAATAATTTCTTCTATTTTTCTAAGTGTTTTTAAGCCCAAGGGCAAGAAACTGTAAACTCCGGCCATTAATTTATCAATAAACCCCGCTCGTTCAAGTAACTGAGCATTAATACTGACTTCATCTTTGGGGTTTTCTTTTTTGGCTTTATAAAAAAGCTGACTTTGAAGCATTTGTTTTTTTTAGATATTAGTTCACAAAATTCCTTCTTTTCCCCATCTTATATAAAAAGAGCCCCTCTGTCAAAAAAACTTTTTCTAAAAAGGAGCTAGAATAAAACAAAAATATCAAAAAATATTTTAAGTTCTTCTTAAAAAATCTTATTTTTAAATAACAATTTTTTTAAAAAATTTCCAGCAAAAATAGATTAACAATTAAAAAAGAAAAATAAATGATTAACAAAAGATAACCTTCCTTTTTTTCTAATTTCTTCTGACTAAAACAAAAATAAGTAAAAAGAATTAAAGTTAAGAACAAAAAAATACCTAAAAAATAAAAATCAATTCCTTTTGAAAATTCTATCGGGTCTATAATAGCTAAAAAACCAATTACTGACACATTGGTAAAAGCTGAGCTTATTAGATGACTTAGAGAAAGTTCTGGTGATTTTCTTTTCCAAGAAGTAATTGCAATAATTGTCTCTGGCAAATTAGTTCCTAATGAAAAAACAATTGCCCCAACAATAATTTTACTTAAATTAGCCCTAGAAAGAAGATCTACAGTCATTTCAATAATCCAATGAGAAACTAAAAGTACTAGAATAATTCCCACAAAAGATAAAAAGAGAGCTTGAATAAATTTCCCTTTTTCCAAAATAATAGTTTTTTTTCTATTGTTATAATGATTTATTTTATAAAGATAAATTAATAAGAAAAGATAAAGAAAAATGATAATCAAACCATCTTCCATTCCATAATAACCATCAATTCCTAACAAAAAAGCAACTGCTATTATTCCTACAGAAGAAAAGAGTAAATTAAAAATTTCTTTTGTTTTAATTTTTTTATTCAAAACAAGACTTAAACCAATAACTAATCCCAAAATAACAATAATACCTCCAAAAACATTTCCAACTGATAGTGCTGTTACTTTATTGATAGCAGCATTTATTCCTAATGAAAGTTCTGGCAGAGTGGTTATTATCCCTAAAATAATCCCAAAAATAAAAACTCTTAGCTCCAAAAAAAAGGAAATTTTTTTAATGTTTTTCACAGTCAAATCTGCTGAAAGCCCCAGAAAAACAAAAAGAACGATCAGAGAAAAAAAATCAATAAAAATAATCATGATTCTTTTTTAATCTTTGTTTCTATCTTTTTTATCTTTGCTTAAATTTGGTACACTAATCAAGAAAAACTCCTTTCTCTTTTCAAACCAATTTGTAGAGAGTGTGTCAATTAAAATTCTTGTAATTATAATCGCTGTAAACATCGAAAGCAATACTCCCAAAATAAGAGTAATCGCAAAACCTTTTATAAAACCACTTCCAAAAGTTATCAAAATCAATGAAGTTAAAATGGTAGAATAATTTCCATCTCGAATTGATGGCCAAGCACGTTTAAAACTTTCTTTTATGGCTGCTTTTAATTGACGGCCTCTTTTTAATTCTTCTTTCATTCTTTCAAAAATCAAAATATTAGCATCTACAGCCATTCCAATAGAAAGAATAATTCCGGCAATTCCAGCCAAGGTTAAAGTTATGCCAAAGTTTTGAGAAAGAGAGGAAAGTTTTATTATTGAAACAAAAAAAGAAGAATATATCACTAATGCTACTACTGCTATCAAACCAGCTAAACGATAATATAAAATCAAAAAAACAGAAATAATTGCTAATCCCCAAATACCTGCCCTAAGACTTTTTTCCAAAGATTCCTTTCCTAAAGAAGCTTCCACTGTTTGTTGGCCAATTAATTTTATAGGCACCGGCAAAGCACCCGCATTCAATCTTTGAGCAAGTTGTTTTGCTTCTGTTATCGAAAAATTACCACTAATAACTGCCTCTCCATTTCTAATTACTTCATTCACTACTGGAGCTGAAATAATTGCTCCATCCAAAAAAATGGCCAATCTTTTACCAACATTCCTTTCTGTTATTTCTTTGAATTTTTGAGTTCCTTCAGTATTAAATTTTAAAGAAACTATTGGCTGACCAGTTTGATTATCAAAAATAAGCTGTGCTTTTTCCAGATCTCTTCCTGAAAGATTAGTGTTTTCAAATTGAGGTTGCTGAGCTTGCTGAATTAGAATTTCTTTCACTCTTTCTGGTTTTTCTGCTTTAATAAGAATATGAGAAGCTCTTATTTCTTTGTTTTCTCCTTCTCCTCTTTCTTCATTTTTTTTGATAATATGAAATCCAAAATCAGATTCTACAATCTCTGGATAGATTTCTCCTACCTTTAAATTCTCACTAAAAACAGCCTCTTCAAATTCCTTCACCATATCTCCTTTTTTGAAAAAACCTAAATCGCCTCCTTCTTCAGAACTGCCCGGATCATTTGATTTTTCTTTGGCGAGCTGAGCAAAATCTGCTCCTTCTTTAACTTTCATTAAAAGATTATTTGCTTCAATTTTTTTCTCTTCTCTCATTTTCTTGATTCCTTCTATTTGAGCGTCTATTTCAGCTTCTTTTTCCGGAGTTAATTCTCCACCACTTTCTTTTTCTTCTTTAAATTCCAAAAGAGGCGTTTCTTTAATTTGTTTTTTAGCTTTTTCTATATCTTTTACCCCAGCTAGTTCAACAATTATACGATATTCATCCCCTGCCAGAGAGGGCTGCACTACTGGTTCTGAAACACCAAAAGCATTTACTCTTCGCTCAATTACATCCTGAACTCCATTAAGAGCTTCCATTTCTTTTCCCTTTTCAATCTTAGACATATCTGCTTGATAAACTAAATGAACTCCTCCTTGCAAATCAAGTCCCAAATTAATTTTGGTTTTACTTATTAATTTATCAACAAAATCCACTCCTATTGGCTTTGGATAAGAAATGACGCCTGAAAAAAAGGCCAAAAAAAGAACAAAAAAAATCTTCAATCTATTTTTATTTTTTAATTTCATTTTTTTATTTTCAAGTTTGGCATCTTTGACCTATATTTAAATAAAATATTCTTTTTTTTATTCTTTTCTTAATAAAGTGACTCTCTGAAACTTTTTTAATTTTAATAATTTTTAATAATTTTTAATAAAATTAACTATTTTCTTTTGTTCAATTTTCTTTTGTTCAATTAATAATAATTGAAGTTGCCAGCCAATAGTTTTATCACTCTTTTGTGACTTATTTTAATTTAACTTTATTCTTGATTTAACTTTATTCTTGATTATCTCTCTGGGATTAATTTTTTTTGGCTTCAGCTAAATCTTCTTTTTCCTGACTTTTTTCTGAACTGTTTTTTTCCTGCTTTTTATCTGCTTTTTGAGATTGTTTAATTTTGATTTTTCTTTTTTCTCCTTTCAACACTCCCTCTTTGATAAAAAGATTATAAACAGAATCAGATATTTGAACACCTTTTTCGAGCCAATAAAGGATTCTTTCTTTTCTTATAAGAGCTCTTTTAAGGTGGGGATCATAGCTTCCTAATTGCTCAATAAAACGACCTTTAACTGGAAAGGTGTTTTCCGTCAGAACGATCTTGAAAGAAGCTTTATTTTTTCTGCCTGTTCTTGAAAAACGAATTCTTAGCATTTGATCTTAGTAAAAATGTTTAAAAATTAACTAAAAAGTGAATACAATATTTTCAACTCTTGCCATTTTAAGTTAAAATAAAGCTCAAGTCAAGAAGAATCCATTTCTTTTCTGAACTTATTAAAAAAACTTCATTTCAAAAAATAAAAGAAATGTTATAATAAAAATAAACAAAAATAACAAAGTAGAATTTTCAATTGAAGGCGGGAAGAGAGGAAAAGAAGATATTTATCTCATTCTTGATATGAAAGTGGATGATAAATATATTTATGTAGTAAATGTGATTGTAGATCTTGTAGATGGCTACGCCGGGATATACAAAATAAAAAAATTTGATACAAAAGGTAGATATAATAAAACCATATTTAGATATGTAAGAAGCAAAGAAGAAAGGCTGGGTAGAGAAGCTGAAATTATAGCCGGGACTCTTCAACTTATTGATAACGAAATATATTACGTATTTTACAAAAAAGAACCTGGTAGTGTATTATACAAACAAAACGTAGAAAGCGGGGAAAAAACTCCTGTAGTAACCATACCGGAAAAACTGGCTGCAATAAATGTAGCCGGAACAGAACCTGGCAAAATTTACTTAACAAAACTTAATGGAAGAATCTATCAGATAGATAAAAATGGCAAACCTGTGGAATACTTCTATTATTCTCCGGAGAGAAAAATCCTAAAAGCCCCATGGGGAATTTATCTTGATAGTGAA
>FWPV01003174.1_pt1 | contig 22731 bp, 11 predicted proteins | sample 2228371 | NCBI WGS metagenome assembly FWPV01 (sample SAMEA103939776, study PRJEB20133) | metagenome | reverse complement strand
TGAATGTGTTGCGTGCGGCAGGGATCGAGGTGCGGGGTATCAATTACCCGCTAGAACGGGAGCTGGATCGCACCTTCGATCTGCGGCGTTGGCTACGCGGGCAATCCCGCGCGCGGGTTATCCTGATTGATCTGCACTGGTATGAACACAGTTACGGCGCGCTCAGCGTGGCCAATATATGCAAGGAAGTTCATCCGCAAGCCTGGGTCGTGGTGGGAGGGCTAACGGCTTCGGCCTTTGCCCGTGAGATTTTGGAATGTTTCCCTGCCGTTGATTTCGTGATTCGCGGGGATGCCGAACAGCCCCTGCTCGCGCTGGTACAACATTGTCTGGCTGCCCCGGCGCCCTCCCCGGCGGAACTTGCCGCGGTCCCCAATCTGGCTTACCGGCACGCCGGAAAGGTGGTCGAGAATCCCATTACCTATTGCGCCGGCACGGCGGATCTTGATCGTCTCGATTACGCCGATGTGAGTTTTTTGGAGCATTATGCCGAGTATTTTGTTCATGAATATCTGGTCACCGACCTGCCGAAGGCGCGCGCCGCCCTGACGACGAACCCGTTTTTGGGGCGATGGATAGCTACAGCGCGCGGCTGCAAGTACGAGTGCTCTTATTGTGGCGGCTGCAAAAGCGCCCATGCGACCCTGGCCGCGCGCCCCGGCCTCGTGCCGCGCTCCCCCGTCGCCGTCGTTGACGAAATCGAACGGCTGGCTGCCGGTGGTCTGCATCAGGTTTCGCTCTCCTACGATATTGCCGAGTTAGGCGATGAGTACTGGCGCACGTTTTTCACGCTGCTGCGGCAGCGGAAAATCACCATCGGCCTTTACAACGAGTGCTTTCAACTTCCACCCCCGGCTTTTGTTAAACGTTTTGCACAGGTTGCCGATCCAGAACACTCATGCCTGGCCTTCAGTCCGTTGTCGGGTTCTGAACAGGTGCGCCGGCTCAACGGGAAACTTTTCGGCAACGGTGAATTGATCAACATCCTGGATTCCGTCACCCTTCAGGGCATCTTCGCCCTCGTCTACTTCTCGCTGAATTTACCCGGCGAGACCGATGCGACGGTGCAGGAATCCATCGCCCTCGCGGAAGAGGTCACGCGTCTCTACCCCACCTCGCGCATACGCATTTTGAATTCCTGCCACACCCTGGATCCCCTCTCACCGATGGCCGTTTATCCTGAGAAATATGCCATCAAGGTGACAATGCGCACTTTTAATGACTGGTATACTTATTGTAAGGCAACTCAGTTGGGCGGTGAGGAGGCCCGCACGGAGCTGCTGCGCGGCTTTGCGTTGCAGGAGCCGGCCGGCCGTTCTTTGAAGGCCATGGCGGATGCCTGGGACAAAGCTCGTCAAGGACATGAAGAATGTTGGTGGCCTATCCCGCCTAGTTGGTGATGAGGATGAGCCGTCAACTGCCCGGATTTTTACAGTTTGCTATGACTTTCAACCTGAAACTTGTAATCTGTAACCATTTCTCTGGAGGATATTGTGGACGAAGCGCCTGCGGCTCTCTATATTCATCCGGCCAAACAGGCCGTTGATCTTTACGATACACCGGCCCGCGCCAAGTTTGGCCGACCGTATGGCCTCATGCCGATGGGGGTGCCGGCGTTGATGAACTTGCTCTGTGACAACGGTATCCCTGTCAAGGGCGTTAACTTCCCGTTGGAGAAGAAGTTGAACAGTGCCTTCAATCTTCGCCAATGGTTACTTGATCACCGCCAAGCCCGCATGGTACTGATTGACCTGCACTGGTACGAGCACAGTTATGGCGCGATCAATGTCGCGCAGGTCGTGAAGCAGGTTCTGCCGGACGTGTGGGTTATTCTCGGTGGGTTGACCGCGTCCGCTTTTGCGGCTGAGATCATCAGGGATATTCCGGTAGTAGATTTTGTCATCCGCGGCGATGCCGAGCGTCCGCTCCTGGCATTGGCTCAGGCACTGATGCAGGGGGAAGCTGGCGTCATCCCCGATCTCTCCGAGGTGCCCAATTTGACGTACCGTCTGAACGGGCGCGTGGTTGAGAACCCGCGCACGTATTGCGCGCGTCCTGAAGATTTCGCCGACTTCAATTTCATTGACCTCCACTGGTTGGAACATGAGGACGCCTATTTCGTCCACGAGTATCTGGTCATTGATATGGAACTTGCGCGCCGGGCCCAAGAAGGCGCGGACATCAGCCAGTATCGGGGACGCTGGATTACCACGGCACGGGGCTGTGATTTTGAATGTTCGTATTGTGGGGGAGCGAAGAGTGTGCACAAGGCAATTGCCGGCCGTGATGGAATCGTGCCCGTACCGGTAGAGACCATTGTAAACGAGATCAAGCACTTGATCGAACATAAAGTGATTCAGGTGTGCTTTTCTTACGATCTGGCGGCCATGGGTGAACATTACTGGCGTTCTCTCTTCCGCACGTTGCGCAAGGAACAGATCAAGATCGGTCTCTATAACGAGTTCTTCCAACTCCCACCGCCGGGTTTTATGAAGGAATTCGTCCGCGCCGCCGATATGCAACATTCCAGTGTGGCCCTGAATCCCTATTCCGGTTCGGAACGGGTGCGGCGTCTCAACGGAAAGCGTTACAATGATGCCGAATTGATGAACGCTCTGGATGAGGTCAATCTCTACAATATTCCCATCATTGTTTATTTCTCGCTGAACCTGCCCGGCGAAGATGCCGAAGCGCTACAACAGACGATCCGGCTGGCGCAGAACATCTATGATATGTATCCGCATTCCAAGTTGAAGATCTTGAATTCATGTCACACCGTTGAACCTTTGTCACCGATGGAGCAACGCGCCGGTCGCTACGGGGTGGAGGTGCAATGGCATACTTTCCGAGATTGGTACGAGTATTGCCGAAACACACAATTTCAATTGCCCGGCGCGCGCACGGGCGAATGGCGTGGATTTGATCTCCTGCCGCCGGCCAGGCGTTCCATCGAGGCCATGGCCGATGCATGGGATGCGGCGGCCAAGGGGCGTGAGGCGACGTGGTGGCCGATTCCGCCTAGCTGGTAAGAAAACGGTTAGAGAAAGGTTTTCGGTACATCGCCGATGGAGGGTACGGTGTTTTTTAGACGTACATATTGAGCTTTGGGGAGGATGATTATGGAAGATCCATTGCTGCATAGGGCGATTGAGAACGCGAAGTTAGGATTTTATGACGATGCGCGCCGCCTGCTGCTCCAATTCATCCGTCAGGACCCGAACAATGTGCAGGCCTGGTTGTGGCTGGCCCAGGTCCTCGATGACCCGCATCGGCAGCTTGATTGTTTGCGTCAGGTACTGCGCCTTGATCCTCACAACCCGGATGCGTTAGCGGGTATGGAGGCCTTGCGTGTCGGTCGCCCCATGCCGGAGCCGGGGGGAGGTGTCGTCATTGCTCCCGAAAAAGAGCCTGAACCGGAACTGTATACACCGGAACAGGCATTGGAGTGGGGGGTATTGTTCACGCCGGAACCTGCTGCCCCTCCTCCGCCATCCCCTGCCCCGGACGTTCCCCCTGCGGCGGTGTATGAGGAGACGCCGCCATTTTTCGAGGAGATGACGCCGTCCACTGCCGGTGAGGCCGAGGAAGAGAGTTTTTTGCGGCGGGCCCGCCGTTTGCGCGCTGCTCGCCCCTCTGTACCGGCCGCACCTGAAGCTGCTCCCGTGAGCGTCGCCCAGCCACCGACAGCATTGCCCTCTGTCGAACCGCTTGCCGAAGTGGTCGGCAAAGTTCCTGCGCCGACGCCGGAGCGCAAGTTCCGCTTGTTCGATCGGCGGGTGTTCTTTAGCCTTTTGGGTCTCATTGAATTGCCGCTGCTGGTGGTGGTATGGCTCTTGTTGATGCGCAGTGGGGCTGCTCCTTGGCCGATCGTCGCACCGGCCGCCCGTCCTGTGCGCCCTGCTTCGAAAGTCTGTCGGGACCTCAACCTTGCAGATTTCACGAGGTTCGAAACTTTGGGAGGAAGCCTGACGACCGATACGTTTTTCACCGGCACCGTCATGATTACAGAAACCCTGGTGGTGCCGGAGGAATACCGCTTGTTGCTCTACCCCGGGGCGACGTTGGTATTTTCACCCGGCACGACGATCGAGGTGTACGGTATCCTCTATGCCTGCGGTCATGAGACGGCGCCGGTCACTTTTACGACCGCCGACAAAACTCCCGGTGGATGGGAAGGCATACGCTTGTACAATCCCGCCCAGCCAACAGTATTGAGCCAAGTGCGGATCGAATATGCCGGCGAGCGCGCCCTTTATCTGCTCGGTAGCGTTCCGCTCCTGTCCGATCTCACCATTGCCTACAGTGCCCTCTTCCCCATAAGCACCGATGGGAATGCACTGCCGGATATCTCTCAAAGGGTCAATCTGTTCGATAACCCCATCAAAGGTATTGAAATCCGCGCGGGCACACTGAAGAACCCGAACATCGTGTGGTCCATCACCAATGTGGCGTATGTGGTCTCCGGGGCGGTACAGGTGGATGAGCAGGCAACGTTGGATATTCGTCCTGGAGTGGTGGTGAAGTTCTGGTTAATGCCGCATGGATCGTTGCCGGGGCTGTGGGTGCGGGGGCTATTGAAGGCCGAAGGGGCTCAATTTACCTCGCTCTACGACAGCCACGCCGAGGTGGGCGGCGCCAGTTACCTGGAAGCTATTGATCCGCGACCGGGGGATTGGGGAAGCATCACCTTCTATCAGAGCAGTGAAAAATCGTATTTGCGCAAGGTCACCATCCGCTACGGTGGGCGCGTGACTGCGGCGGTCTTGTTGCGTAACAGTTCGCCGGAGTTGACGGAGGTGACGATTGCGGATAGTGCCGGCTATCCCTTGAATGTCGATATCAATTCATTCCCCCGCTGCACCATGATCACCTTGACCGATAATCGGGCGGGGAATGCCCTGGAGATTGAGGGCGGGACACCCATCGGCGGTGAAGAAGAGCGGACGTGGAGCAAACTCGGTGGCGAGACACCGCTGGCACGGGTGATCCGCGATACGATTACCGTAGGCCCTCAGGCCAAGCTGACCATTGAGCCGGGGGTGGTGGTCAAATTTGCGCCGACGGGCAAACTGGTCGTCCAGGGTGTTTTGTCGGCGGTAGGGAATAACACGCCGGCCGAGAAAATTATCTTTACCTCGTTGCATGACGATGAGTATGGGGGCGACAGCGATGGTTTAACCACGCCACGCGATAATCGGGCCTGGGGTGGGATCAGCTTAGAAGGGGTGGATGCCACGACGGTCATGCAACATGTGATTGTGCGTTATGCCCCTGTCACGCTGATGGATGCCGCACCCAAGCTCAGCAATGTCCAGTTCTACTCCCCGGCCGGCAGCGCGTTGCAGATGACGCCGCAATCGTCCCCCACATTTCAGAGCCTCCAGTTTGAAGGGGGCGGGATGGCCGGCGTGGCCGTCCTGACCGGTACGCTGGAGACCGATCATACCTGGACCCGGCTGGGGACGGCGACCGATCAGGTCGTGCGTGTCCTTGCCGGCGAGGTGACGGTCGGTCCCAATGCCGTGTTGGTCATCGATGCCGGCACGGTCATCAAGGCGGCGCCGGCAGGGAAGCTCAAAGTCAGCGGCCATTTGCGCGCTGTGGGGCGTTCCGATCAAATGATCATTTTTACCTCGCTGAACGACGATCGAGCAGGTGACACGAATGGCAGAAAGTTCAACGCCGGCGCCGGAGATTGGCCGGGCATCGAGCTGGAGCCGGAGGCCAATGTGCGTCTGGAGTATGTGGGCATTTATTATGCGCGGGTCGGATTGCTCATTACCGGCAAAGTCATGCCAACTATCGAAGGGCGGGTTCACATTGCGTATGGGAAGCAGCCCCTCTCTTGTAAAGCCAAGATGCAACTCCCACCGGCATTTCTTTTCGAAGATAATGAGGTTGCAGTGACCCGTTGTCCTAGCCCGTAGCGGAGTTGTGTTAGCAGACCCCATGAGCTACGCTCTCCGCCAAAGATGAAAATGGCTTGACAGGAGAGTTATTTTTCAGATTTCGTACACGGATTTCACGGAACACACGGATTTTTGTTTGTATCCGTGAAATCCGTGGCGATCCGTGTACTATTGGGGTTTAGGTGCGCAAGTGCCAACATCTGATGATCAGATGACTATGAAGGGGTGTAACCGAACCTGTGGTACAGCCCCGATAATGAAAATTCGTCTTTCAACTTTCAACCTGTAACTATATTCAGAGGAGACCGCTATGCGTTTTGTTATCGTTGGTGGAGGAGTGGCCGGCATCACAGCCGCATTGGAACTGGCGAGCCATAAACTCGGCACGGTAGAAGTCTACTCGGATGAAGAGTATCCGTATTACTATCGCCCCCAGTTGACCGAGTTCCTGGCCGGGGGTGTCACCCTGGAACGTTTGTTGCGTCGAGATTTGACGTGGTACAAAGGACGGGGCATCAATGTCTATTTGGGATGTAGTGTCAGCCGCGTTGAGCCAAACGCCAAGACCATCACGTTGGTTGATGGGACCACGGTGCCGTATGACAAACTTCTCTTGGCGACGGGCAGTGTTCCTTTTGTCCCCCCGCTGTCGGGGAGTGATAAGCCGGGGGTCTATACCTGGCGCACTCTGGCCGATACGTTGGAGCTTGAAAAATGGGCGTCGGCGTGCGGGAAAACGATCGTGCTCGGCGGCGGCCTGTTGGGGCTTGAGGCAGCGCGCGGCTTGCTGGGGTTCTGCGGCCATGTGACGGTCTTGGAGTTCTTCCCGCGTTTGTTACCCCGCCAATTGGACGCCGAAGGGGCGGCGGTGTTGCAGCGGTTTGTCGAATCCCTGGGGATCAACGTCATCGTGGGGGCGCAGACCGAGGCAATTCTCGGAGAGCGGGCTGTTAGCGGCGTCCGGCTCAAGGACGGCCGGGAGTTCCCTGCCGGCATGGTTTTGGTGGCGGCCGGCGTGCGTTGCAATGCGCGCCTGGCCCAGGAGGCCGGCTTGACCGTGGAGCGGGGCATCGTCGTGGATGACCGCATGGCTACCAGTGCCCCCGATATCTATGCCGCCGGCGACGTGGCCGTTTACAAGGGTTATTCCTGGGCCATTGCCCCCATCGCCCAGGCGCAGGGACGGGTCGCGGCCCTCAACATGGCCGGAGAGGAGACCCATTATGATGTGGTGGTGCCTTCGACAACGCTGAAAGTCGTCGGCATTGAAGTCAGCTCGGTGGGGACGGTCAATCCGGAGAGCGAGGATTATATCGAAATTCGCGCCAGGGATCAAGCGGCCGATGTTTACAAAAAGATCGTCTTGCATGAAGGCAGGATTGTGGGCTCCATTGTCATCAACAGCAAAGCCTTGGCGAAAGATTTGGAGAGTCGCATCGCCCAACGGCAGTTGATGACGGTGGATCAGGCCCGGGCGTTGTTGAATTAGCCTGGCAGTTGACAAGCGCCGGTTATGGTTTATCCCCGGTATGGTCCGGCTCAAGTGGGATGTAATTTGGCGATGGCGGTTGCAGAGCCTTGGGACATGGATGTGTTTTCAGAGAGCGAGCCGTTATTGTGTAGCGAGGGAGGTATGACTTCTGTTGTCGCGGAGAGCAATTCTCTTCACGAGTCTACCGCGGGGCAGACACCGCTTGAACACGACGCAGCGGAACGCACCGCGGCCCTTTATCGTCTGACCCACGCGTTGGTAAATTGTGAGAGCCTTTCCGTGCTCTTGCAAACCATGGCGGAGGGTGTGGGCGAAGTCTTGGCTGCCACCCATGTCTTACTGGTGGTGGGCGATGGCGAGAAACAGCAGATCATCGCCGAGGTGGCGGGAGGACAGGAAGCGGAGGCCGCCTTGAGTTTTTCCTTTGCCGATTGGTGGGCCGGCGTGGATTGGCTACGTCGGAGCCAACAAACAACGCTATTGCTGACGCCGGGGCATCTCGATGAGATAGCTGTAGCGTGGCCGGCCTGTCGCGGTCTGAGTCCCTATCTCGGCTCTGCCATTGTGGCGTTATTGCAATATCGCCATGAGGTTATGGGCCTCCTGGTGGTCCTTCGTTCCTCCCAGAAGGCCGTATTTGGCGCGTCCGATATAGAGTTAGTCTCCATGATAGCCGATCAAGCCGCTCTGGCGATGGCTAACTTACGCTTGTCGGACGCTTTAGACCGCGAAAAAGCACAATTGGATCTAGTTTACCGCCTGGGGCAACACCTGGCGAAGACTTTTGACGTTCATGATGTCTGCCGTCTGGCCCTGGAGGAAATCTGTGCGACGTTAGGGAACCTGTATGGATCGCTCTTTCTGCTGGACGAGGAGACCGGTGGGTTGCGTTTGATGGCCCAGAAGGGCTACGATTTGAACACCATTCAGTCACTGCTTCAGGATTTCAGCCATGGCAAGGGGTTGAGTGGTTGGGTGATGGAATGTCGGCAGACGGTTGTGGTGGATGATGTGAGCGCCGATCCTCATTGGATTGCGACGCCCGATACCTTTGAGGTGCGCTCTGCTTTGGCCGTGCCTCTTTTAAGTGGCCCCGAACTCCTCGGTGTCTTAACATTGGCCAGTACCCAGCGGGCCTTCTTTACCGCTGAGTATCGCGCTTTGGTCGAATCTGCCATGGCCACAATTGTCGTAGCAATTTTCAATGCCCGTTTGTTCGGTAAGATGCAACAGCGGGCCCTTGAACAAGAGTATATCAGCGAGATAGCGCGTGCCCTGAACCTGCGTGGTATATCCCAGACTTTTCCGGTACTCACGCGAATTCTATCGGCATTGGTTGAATGTGAATATGTGGCGCTGATCCTGGAGGAACAGGGAACCTTTACGGTTGCGGAGTCTACCATCCCTACGTTGCCGGTGGGAAGTGCCTTGTCTTTGCCGCCGGCGGTCATGGCGCGTCTGACGAGTGAGCAACCGTACATCACGACCGACCTCGGCCCCCAGTCCGATGACCTGCTGCTGCAAGAGCTTCATGCTCTGGGGGTCAATGCACGAGTTTTGCTACCTTTGCTGGTCGGTGCGGAAATGATAGGCATCCTGTATCTGGGAAGTCAGCGGGTCCCGACGGTCGCGCAACTTCTCATCTTACAGCAGATCAGCGATATGGTCGCCATTACTATAGAAAATGACCGTCTGTTCCGTGCTGAACAGCGTCAACTTGAGATTGCCGAGCGGCTTCAGGCGACGGCATTGACCCTCAACACGTTGGATCTGCAGAAAGTCCTTACGTTGATTATGGATCAATTGGAGAGTCTCTTCCCCTATGACAGTGGCAGTATCCAAATCCTGGAAAAGGAGGCCATGGTGGTCATTGCCACCCGTAATGCTCCTCAAGTCCCGCTTGGCTTTCGTTTCTCTTTGCAGGATCATCCCCACAGTCGTCGTTTGGCCGAAGGGGAAGTGCTCATTATTGAAGATGCGCAACAAAATGATATGGGCTGGATTCCTTTTCCGGAGGCCCTCTATATGCGTTCAACGCTGGGGATACCGCTATGGGTGCGCGACAAAGTGATCGGCGCGCTGGTCGTTGATAACCGCACGCCGCGTAGGTACACGCCCGAAGATATCCGTGTGGTGCAGGCATTTGCCCAACAGGCTGCGGTAGCGATTGAGAATGCCCGTTTGTTCGAGGCGCAACGCACCCAACGCGAGTTAGCCGAGGCATTGCAGGTTGCGGCCGCCGTGGTGAGTAGTGTGCTGGACTTCGAGCAAGTCTTAGACTATATCTTGGATCAGGTGGCACGGATTGTCCAGGGGGATACCTTCAACATCATCCTGGTCGAAGGTGAAGCAGGACGGATGATTCGCTGGCGTGGCTATCCGGAGCTGGGGATGGCGCTGCCCGAAAGTGGACAAGAGCGCATCCCCCTTCGGCAATACCCGAGTCTGGCACGGATGATCGAGGAACCGCAACCGGTGATGATAACCGATACGGCAAATGATCCGCGTTGGATCAGCTATCCCGGCCAGGAGAAAATTCGCGCTTACATCGGCGCACCGATTCGCATTGCCGGGAAGACCGAGGGGTTCATCAACGTGGCGAGTATGACGGCGGGGCAATTTGATGAACAGGACCTGGCTTGGCTGCAGGCTTTCGCCGATCATGCCTCGATCGCTTTGCAGAATGCGCGCCTATTTCAACAGACACGGCGTCATGCTGAGGAATTGGAGCAGCGAGTCCATGAGCGCACGGCCGAACTCGAAGCGAAGAATGCCTGGCTGGAGGCCATTCTCGGCAGTACCTCGGATGGCATCATCGTTACCGATAAAGAAGGTGAGATCGTGGACGCCAATCGCGTGGCTAAGCTGTGGTTGTACCATTCTCTCCCTCTGCCGGATGTCGAACGACTACGCACGTTGATCCGTGATCTGGCGCGCCGTGTTTATTCTCAGCCCGAAGCGGTGATCGAACTGACCGGTCTCGATCTGGAATTGAATGCAGCCCCGGTATTACACCAGGATACGGCAGGCCCTGCGGTCGTTATTGCCGCCCACGATGTGAGTTATCTCAAGGCGCTGGATCGCCTCAAATCCCAATTTATTTCAAATATCTCCCACGAACTACGCACCCCTTTATCTTCCATTCGTCTGTATTCTTCGTTGTTGCAACGTGGCTCACCGGAAAAACGGGCGCGCTATTTCACCGCCTTGGACCAGGAGATCGCGCGTCTCTCGAAATTGGTTGAAGACATTCTGCAAATTGCACGCATCGAATCCGGTCAAATGGAATTGAAACGCCAACTTGTTGATCTTTCCATGCTGACCGAAATGTCCACCACGGCCCACACCGACTTGGCCGAGTCCCATGGCTTGACCCTGACCATGCAAGGCAATGCGGGGAAAGCCATAGTCTCGGTTGATCGTGATAAACTTATGCAAGTTCTCAACAATCTCATTGGAAATGCCATAAAATATACGCCGCAAGGGGGGCACATCACCGTTGCTACGCAACAGCGCACAAAGGACGGCCGCCTTTGGGGAACGGTAACGGTTACCGATACCGGCATGGGCATCCCCGAAGCAGAAATGCCGCATATCTGCGAGCGTTTTTTCCGCGGAAGCCAACCGCAAGAGCTGCGTATTCAAGGCAGCGGTTTGGGACTGGCGATTGTCAAGGAAATCTTACAATTGCATGGCGGGGCGCTGACGGTCGAGAGCCAAGTTGGCGTAGGCTCGACTTTTACCGTGTGGTTGCCGCTCATTGAAGATTGAACGTTCTTCCGGCTCAGAATGGTGAGGATCTGCTCCTGTTCTTGCGGTATCCGCAGGATAGAGTATAACTAAAGAAGCTGGGATTGACTTTTGCTAACATCCGAACAATGGGGGAAAAATTTATGCAGAAGAAGAAGATCCTCGTTGTGGAAGATCAAGAAATGTTATTGATGGCCATCCGCGATGTTTTGGAGATGGAAGGGTACGAGGTGCTGATGGCCGGTGACGGCGTTGAGGCGCTGGAGGTCATGAAAACCTCCACCCCTGATCTGATTGTCGCCGATATTTCAATGCCGCGCATGGACGGTTACAAGTTTTTCGAGGTGGTGCATGCCCATCCGGAATGGGTACCGATTCCTTTCGTCTTTCTGACGGCACGGGCCGAGCGCGAGGATCGTCTGAAAGGCAAAGCAATGGGGGCCGAGGATTACCTGGTCAAACCCTTTGACCCTCAAGAGTTGTTGGTCGTGGTGCAATCGCGGATCGGACGGGCCGAAGCCATCCGTCAAGTCACCGAAGATGAGCTTGAGGATTTGAAGCAGCAGATCATTACCTTGCTGAGCCATGAATTGCGGACCCCTTTAACCAGCGTCTATGGGTACACCGAGCTTGCGCTTGAAGATGCGGCGCGCTTGCCGCCCGGTGAATTTCAACAATACCTCATGGGCATTCGGCGCGGTGCCGACCGCTTGCGCAACCTGGTGGAAGACTTGTTGATGATCGTCCGCCTGGATACCGGGCAACTGGAACGCGAATTCCGTATCCTGGCCACGACCGAATATCGCTTGGGAGATATTGTCGAGCGGGTGGTACGATTATACGGCGTGCAGGCGGCCAAAGAAGGCATTACCCTGGAAACCCATGTGCCTGCCGATTTGCCACCCGTCCAGATTTATGAGAATTTCTTCTCGGACGCCCTGGGACGATTGATTGACAATGCCATCAAATTTTCCCGCAGAAAGGGCAAGCGGGTTGACGTGTCGGCGTCTGCCGTTCAGGATTGGGTGGAGATAGCCGTTACCGATGAGGGGGTCGGGATTGCTTCTGCCAACCTATCCCATCTTTTTGAACGCTTTCGCCAAATTGATCGGGACAAAATGGAACAGCAAGGCACCGGTCTGGGGCTGGCCATCACCAAAGCATTGATCGGTTGCATGGGGGGAGATGTCACGGTCAAGAGCGTGCTCGGTGAAGGCAGCACCTTCACGATCCGTCTGCCGGTAGCGCGCACCCCTTAATCTTCAGGTAATTCCGCCCTTTACATATTGACCAGCACTTTCAGAGCGCCGGGTTGGGCGGCAGCGTGAAGCGCTGCCACAATCGCCGTGAAGGGATAACGGGCTTGGATCAAACCGGTCACATCAACCAGACCGCGTGCTAACAGGCGCAGCGCAGGGGCAAAAGGCCCACAGCGTGATCCCATCACGGTGATCTCGGCGACAACAACCGCGCTCAAATTTGTTTCTGTTGATCCGTGATAGGTGGACTTCAACACCAGGGTCCCGCGCGGACGCACCAGTTCACGCGCCAGGCGGTAACCCTCCGGATTTCCGGTGGCCTCTACGACGACATCGGCCGTGCCTTTGAGTGCTGTTGTTTCCTCTCTCATTCCCCGCGACAGAAGCTGGGTGGCGATTCCCCTTCGCCCGATAATCTCCAATTTTTCCGCATGATGTCCGAGGAGGGTCAGGTCACAGCCGGTGAGCGCGAGCACTTGCGCGCAGAGTAGTCCCAGTTTACCGTCGCCCAAGACGAGCACGCGGGTTGTGGGGCGGATATGGATCTGTTCGAGTATTTCGCAGGCTGCGGCTAGCGGTTCGGTGAATACGGCAATCTCATCGGGAAGGTCGGTGGGGACGGCATAAAGATTGCGGATGGGTAACGTCAGATATTCGGCAAAGGCGCCATCGCGCCCGGCAATTCCTAGCGTGGTGCGATGGGGACAGTGGCTTGGGTGGCCTGCCCGACACGTGGGGCAGACGCCGCATGCCGCGTTGATGTCGCCGACAACGCGCCGCCCCTCCCATTCTTTTGCGTCCGGGGCAGCCTCCACGACCCCGACAAACTCGTGGCCGGCCACGCCGTGGAACTGCATATACCCTTTGGCCAACTCCAGATCGGTATTACAGATGCCGGCCAGGCGCACCCGGATCAGCGCCTCCGCAGGGCGTAACAGCGGAGATGGATAATCTTCAACAAAATGCCAATCTTGATCAAAGACGAGAGCGCGCATCCTATCTCCTTTGAAGTCTTGAGTCGGCTAGGCTTTAGTCCGGTAGTCTGAAGTTCTATACTTGACGCCGACAATGCGCTGTGTATAACATAGCCATACGTGGTACAAATTATACTCCTTTGTGCAGGCTGTACCGGCGTCTAAATGGGCAGTATTGACCATGCATCACTTGTCTGGTGGAGACTATAGGCAATGAAATCATTATGGCGTTTGTTTGCGTTTATGAAACCCTATCGTTGGGAAGCCATCGGCGCATTGCTCTTATTGGTGGGGGTGGTTGCCGCCGATTTGGCGGTTCCGCGTTTGACCCAGCGGGTGATTGATGAAGGCGTGAAAGTCCAGAACATGCCTGTCATCCTCGGCACCGCCTTGCTGATGTTCGGCGTTGCCGTATTAGAGGCACTGATATCGCTGGGGAACATCATCCTCTCCGTGCGGGTAGGCATGAAGACGGCCACCGACATCCGCAGTGCCTTTGTGCGCAAGGTACAGACATTCTCGTTCGGCAACCTGGATCGCTTACAGACCGGCCAACTCCTCGTCCGCGCCACCAGTGACATCAGCCAGGTACAAATGATGATGATGATGAGCTTGCGCATTCTCACCCGGGCGCCGCTGTGGGCTGCCGGCGCCGTTATCATGCTGGTCACGACGGCGCCCAGTCTGGCCTGGCTGTGGTTGGCGATGCTGCCCTTCCTGTTCGGCATTGTGATATTTTTCCTTATCCGGGGGCGCCCTTTGTTTCTCATCGTGCAACAGAAGTTGGACAAGCTCAACACGGTTATGCAGGAGAATCTTGCCGGCATGCGGGTGGTGAAAGCCTTTGTCCGCGCCGAGCACGAAAAACGACGTTTTGCGCAGGCCAACGAGGACCTTATGACGCAGACCGTCAAAGTGCTCAACCTGGTTGTCTTTCTTATGCCGTTGTTGATGGCCGTCACAAATTTGGCTACCGTGGGGGTGATCTGGTTTGGCGGTAACTTGGTCGTTGCCGGCAAGCTATCTGTCGGACAGATTATGGCCGCCGTCAACTACATGATCTTCTCATTGTTCCCCTTAACAATGCTGATCAACATGATTGCGCCACTCTCTGCGGCTGAAGCATCTGCTGAACGTATTCTCGAAGTCCTCGATAGTGAACCGGAGGTCTTGCCCCCTGCCGAGACGCGCTTGCCGGCTACCGGCGTCGGGCGGGTGGTCTTTGAGGATGTGTGCTTTAGCTACAACCACGGCTGTGCGGATGCCGTCCTGACGGACATCAACTTGGTCGCCGAACCGGGCGAGACAGTTGCCCTCTTAGGGGCGACCGGTTCCGGCAAGTCCAGTCTTATTCACCTTATTCCGCGTTTTTACGATGTGGACAAAGGCCGGGTGATGATTGATGGGGTGGATGTACGGGATTGGTCCCTGCACGCTCTGCGTGCCCAGGTGGGGATCGCGCTGCAGGAAGCCGTGCTCTTCAGCGGCTCGGTGCGCGATAACATCCGTTACGGACGTCCGGACGCCACCGATGAGGAAGTGATCGCCGCCGCGCAAGCCGCCCAGGCTCATGATTTCATTTGCGCGATGCCGGATGGTTACGATACCCTCATTGGTCAGCGGGGGGTTAACCTCTCCGGCGGACAGAAACAACGTATTGCCATTGCACGGGCCTTGTGTGTTCGCCCACGGGTGCTCATCCTCGATGACAGCACCAGTGCGGTGGATGTGGAAACTGAGAGCAAGCTACAGGATGCGCTGGATGCGTTGTTGCGCACCCAACTGGCCCACCAAACTACCGTTTTTGTGGTTGCGCAGCGCATCAGCACCGTGTTGACGGCCGATAAGATCGTTGTGTTGGATAAAGGGCGCATCGTTGATGTGGGGACCCACACCGAACTCTTGCGCGATAGCCCTATTTACCGCGAAATTTATGTATCGCAGTTGGGCCATGAGGGATTAGAAGTGGGCAATTAGGAGCACCGAAACTATGGAACGACCACAAACTGCCTCTTCTGCTGATAGAACACGTCCGGTAGCGGATGCTTCCCGCCTGCCGGGTGGCGCTCAATTGCCGGGGCCCGGCGGGCGGCGCTTTGGCACCCCCATCGAGAAACCACGCGATGTGCGCGGAACGCTCCGCCGCTTGCTCGGCTATCTGCGCCCTTACCGCCTGACGGTGATAGCTGCGCTTGTGCTGGTCGTGGTGAGCACCTTGCTGGACTTGCTCGGCCCTTACCTCAACGGTCTGGCCATTGACCGTTTCATCATCCATCGTGACGTGCCGGGCCTGGGCCGCCTGGCCTTGTTAATGTTGGGTGTTTACCTGAGCGTGCTGGGGCTGCGGGTCGTTCTGGCGCAGATGATGGTGAAAATGGTGCAAAAGGTGATGCGCACCTTGCGGGAGGAATTGTTTGCCCATTTACAAACCCTCTCTCTCAGCTTCTTCGACCGCCACCCCCACGGTGATTTGATGAGCCGTCTGACCAACGACCTGGACGCTTTAGGGCGGCTGCTGGCGCAAAACGTCACCGATTTGTTCGGAGGCCTCCTTTCGTTGGGCGGCATTGTGGTGATGATGTTTGCCATCAACTTCTGGCTGGCCCTCGGTTCGATGTTTGTCTTTCCACTGATGCTATGGTTCACCGGTTATGTGGGCAGGCGTACCCGACAAGGGTTTCGCGATTATCAGCGGCGTATCGGGCAATTGAACGGTGAATTGGAGGAAATCTTCAGTGGCCAACGGGTCATCATTGCCTTTGGCCAGGAAGGTGCAACCCTGGCGAAGTTCGAACGGATCAATCAGGAAACGCGGGATGTGGGCATCCGTGCGCAAACCTACGCGACGTTGATCCCGCCGCTCATGGGCATCTTCAGCAACGCCAACATTGCCATCTTAGCGGGCCTGGGCGGCTGGATGATCATTCGTGGCTGGGCCACCGTCGGCACGATCCTGACCTTCTACAACTACTCGCGCCGTTTTGCCGGGCCGTTGCGCCAATTGGGCGATCTTTATAACCAGATTCAGTCCGCGTTAGCCGGCGCCGAACGTGTCTTTGAACTCCTTGACCAGATGCCGGAGATTCTGGAAGCGCCGGATGCCGTTGTGCTGGATCAAGTGCGGTGTGATGTCGTCTTTGACCATGTACATTTCAGTTACACCCCCGGCGTGCCGGTGATCAAAGACATGAGCTTCCACGCCGAACCGGGGCAGACGATTGCCCTGGTCGGGCCCACCGGGGCGGGCAAGACCACGATGATCAACCTGCTCTCGCGTTTCTACGACATCCAAAGCGGCAGTATCCGCATTGATGGGGTGGACTTGCGCGCCTACAACAAAGCCAGCTTGCGGCGCAAACTCGGCGTTGTGTTGCAAGATACTTTCCTCTTCTCGGAATCGGTGCTGGAGAACATCCGCTATGGACGCCTCGAGGCGACCGACGAGGAGGTCATTGCGGCAGCACAACTGGCGAATGCCGATCAGTTCATCCGTCGTCTGCCGCAGGGGTATGCGACGGAGCTCTCAGAACGGGGCAGCAATCTTAGCCAGGGACAGCGTCAATTGCTGGCCATTGCGCGCGCCATCCTGGCCGACCCCGCCATTCTCATCCTCGACGAAGCAACCAGCAGTGTGGACACCCGCACCGAGCAACACATCCAGGAAGCGTTGCTGCGCCTGATGAAAGGGCGCACCAGCTTTGTCATTGCCCACCGCCTGAGCACGGTTCGCGGTGCGGACATGATCCTGGTGATCAAGGAAGGGGAAATTGTCGAACGCGGCACCCATGCAGAGCTGTTGGCACAAGGGGGATTCTATCACCATTTGTATCTGAGCCAATTCAAAGGGCAAACGGTCATGCAATCATAACCCCTCCTTACCCGGCTTCTGCCTTTCAATCATTGGAGGAACAACTGGCGATGAAACCGAACCTGATGAAGGCGAAAATCCAAGCCGGACAACCGGCATTGGGTGTAGCGGTGATGTTTCCGGCGCCGCAGATTGTGGAGATGATCGGCGCGTTGGGTTTCGATTGGGTGTTGATTGATTGTGAGCACGGCACGATTGACGTAGAGAGCGTGGAACTGCTGGTGATGGCGGCAGAGGCAAGCGGCATCACGCCGATTGTGCGCCCGCCGAGCCGCGACCCGGCGGACATCCTGCGCGTGCTGGACCGCGGTGCGATGGGCGTCCAGGTCCCGCACGTCAACACCGCCGAGGATGCCCGCGCCGTCGTCGCAGCGGTGAAGTATCACCCTTTGGGCAAGCGCGGTTTGGCGGCGAGCACGCGAGCGGGCAATTACGGCATTGGCCTGACGGCGGCGGAGTACGTGGCCCAGGCGAACCGCGAGACGCTCGTCTGCGTGCAGTTGGAGGAAGGCGAGGCACTGAGCAACATCCATGAGATCCTCAGAGTGGAGGGCATAGACGTGTTCTTCGTCGGGCCGGCGGACCTGGCGCAGTCGCTGGGATTTCCGGGACGCCCCGATACCCCGATCGTGCAGCAGATGATCCGTGCGACGCTCAACGCCATTGTCGCGGCGGGCAAAATTCCCGGTTCTACCGGCTCGGACGCCGACATTGCCGACTATCTCCGCCAGGGTTGTCGTTATACCTACACCCATATTCCACGCCTGTTGGCTGCCGGGACGGCGGCCTTCAGGCGCGCCACCGACACCATAAACAACAATCTCCGCCGCGGATGAAGTTGCCTTGCCGGACGTGCTAGACATGTCACCTGCTCCATGGGCCGCTTGAGCAACGCATGCACGGCGAGATGGAGCGAAATGCCGGTACTGCAGGCCGATTGTGTCCGGTAACGGGACTTGCCAAATCGCATGGATGGTGATAGTCTGGAGTTGACATAACTTGCGATTTTGTGCCGTTCCGTGTGAGCAGCTCAAGCAAGCCTTTTTCTGTATTGTAGCAGGCTGAAGGGGCCTATGCATAATCTTATCCAGAGCCATGCTTATCGTCGTCGGCGCCCTACCATTGGGGTATTGGCCGGCTGGCGTGTGTATACCGGCACGCTTGACACCTTCCTCGGCCCGGTCTATCAAGGGACGCGGAGCGCGGCACAGGACCTGGAATGCAATCTTATGCTCTCGTGTAGCGTGGACCTGGGCATCGCGCAAGAAAGCCCGCGCCCGGCGTGGGCCGTTCCTTTGCCCGATGTTGACTTCATTCCGGTTGGCCCCTGGAACGTTGACGGCTTGCTCATTGTTGGTCGGTTTACCTCAGAACCCACCGCCGCTTATCTGAGGCGGCTTCTCGATGAGCACTACCCGCTGGTGTTCGTCGGCGCCGGTGAGAAAGGGCCCACGGTAATGGCCGATAATGAGGGTGGCATCCGGCAGGCCATGGCGCACTTGGTGGCGCATGGCCATCGGCGTATCGCCTTCATTGCCGGTTACCAAAGGGATACCGATGGTGATAGCGCGCGCCGTATCAAGGCTTACTATGCTGCCGTCGCCGAATACGGTTTGGACGATGACCCCCGCCTGATTGCCTACGGTTCCCACAGTACCGGCGGGGGGCGGCAGGCCATGGAACAGATTCTGGCTTCAGGGGTGACCTTCACCGCTTTGGTGGCCAGCAATGATCTCTCGGCCATCGGCGCTATGCAAGTGCTCAACCGCGCCGGCTTGCGGATTCCTCATGATGTCGCCGTCATCGGTTTCGATGACCGGCTAGAAGCGGCCGCTCATGTTCCACCGTTGACTACCGTGCATTATCCGGCATTCGAGGAAGGCTATCAAGGGGTAGCGTTGTTGCTGGAGTATATCGAAGGACGCGCGGAGGGCATCAAAGTTATCCAGATTCCCACGCAATTGATCGTGCGTGAGTCGTGCGGGTGTTTGATCGGTGCACCGATCGTTGCGGCGGTTCCTTCCATATCCGGTATGATGGGCGAAGAACCGCCTCTCAACCGCGTAGTGCAGATGATGATGGCGACCCTGGCGATCTACTTGCAACAATTGAACGCGGAGCAAGTGGAGAAGTGGTGCCGGCAACTGGTGGAGGCTTTCATCCTGGCTGTGGAGCGTCAGGATGGGCCGGTGCTCTATCAAACCTTGCGCCAGATTTCTCAACAGATCGCAGCGCTAGGGGGGGAATTGAATGCGTGGCAAGCGGCCATCTCGCTCTTACGTGACAACATTTCGACGCTTATCGAGATCGTTGTTCCCGAAACGCAGCGTTATGCCGAGGATCTTCTCGATCGGGCCAGGTTGGTGATCGCCGAGGCGGTCCACGAACAAAATACACGTCACCTGCTACGGCAGATCAGCATGGCTGACCAAATCGGACGTATGACGGCGCGTTTTCTGGCCGCCCACGATGAGGCGGAGATCTTCGCCATCTTACGCCAGACTTTGCCCACCGTCGGTATCCAACACGCCGTGGTGGTCTTCTATGCGCCGGAGAATGATGATCCGGTTGCGTGGAGTGTGATCCAAACGCCGCCGCTCGGCGAAGAAGCGCACCATCGTTTTCCCAGTCGGCAATTTCCCCCGCCGGGCCTTTATCCTGAAGAATGCCCTTTCAGTCTGGCGTTGCTGCCTTTGCGGATCCAAGACGGCGCATCCGGTTTTGTGGCCTTTGAGTCCGGCAATTTGGAGCCATGCGCCGACATTGTGCGTCAGTTGACGACCGCGCTGCGCAGTTTGGGGCTTTACCGGCAAGCGGTAGCCGCACAGCGCCTGGCAGAAGAAAGAAGGCAAATCGCCGAAGAAGCGAATCGGCTCAAAAGCCGTTTCCTCTCTATGGTCAGCCATGAATTGCGTACCCCGCTTAACCTCATCTCCGGCTTGAGCGACCTGCTCCTCCATGAATCTGAAGGGGGGACGGGGGCTGAGAACGATAGCCGACGCGAGGACTTGGAGCGTATTTATATCAATGCCCAGCACCTCGATGGCCTCATCCGTGATGTTTTGGACTTGACCCGTTTCGAGGTGGGACAATTGCAGTTGAGCTGCACAGTCCTCGATATGCTCGAAGTGTTGAGTCCGGTCATGGTGATCGGCCGACAACTTGCCCAAGATAAGGGCTTGGCCTGGCGGGTCGAAATGCCCGAACAGCTTCCGCCCGTGTGGGGAGATCGCCTGCGTTTGCGCCAGGTGGTCCTGAACCTGGTGAACAATGCCGTCAAGTTTACTGCTCAGGGTGAGGTGAGATTGCGTGTCTCCGTAGCTGACGATACGCTGACGATCAGCGTACGGGATACCGGTCTGGGCATTCCCCCGGAGGAACAAACGCTCATTTTTGACGAATTCCGTCAGTCAGAACGCACCACGGCCCGGGGATATGGCGGCTTAGGGTTGGGCCTGGCGATTTGCAAATTGTTGGTGAACATGCACCAGGGCAGTATCGGCGTCCATTCCAGCGGTGAAGAAGGTCAGGGGTCCGAGTTCTACTTTACCCTACCGGTGTTGAAAGCGCCGCCTTTGCCGGAAGTGGCCGCTTTGACGTGCTCGGCTGCGTTACCGGAAATCTGGCTGTTCACTGCGGATAAAGTGCAGGGACGGCTCTTGCAGAAACATTTTGTCCGCCAGGGCGTCGAGGTTGCCATGCGTCTGATGGCCACGGAGGAGGACTGGCAGGCGTTATTGCATGAGAAAACGCCGGATGTGGTCATTTTGGATCAAGCCGTGACGGCTGCCGGCGGATGGGAAATCTTGCGTACCTTTAAGGAAAACCCGCGTACCTGTAACGTCCCGGTTCTATTTTACACCTTGAATCACGATGAGGACACCGGCACATTGCTCGATATTGACCTCCTCGTCAAACCGATCAAAAAAGCACTCATGACCGAGGTGTTACGAGGCCAGGGCCTGTTGGAGCAACCGCTTTCTGCTGTAGAAAGTAGAAAGATTCTCGTCGTGGAAGACGATCTCGATACCATGGCCATGCATACCCGCCTTGTACAGGCACAATTGCCTGACTATCAAGTCTTACAGGCCCGCAATGGGATTGAGGCTTTACAGATCATCGCCCAGGAACGCCTTGCTTTGGTGCTATTGGATTTGATGATGCCGGAACTGGACGGTTTCGGCGTATTGGAAGCGATGCGGGCCGATCCGGCGAGTCGTCACATCCCGGTCGTTGTCCTGACTGCCCAGGTTTTGACGGAAGAGGATATGGCGCGGCTTAATCGCGGCACGGTCAGCATCTTGAGCAAAGGGCTGTTCAATGCCCAAGAGACTTTGCAGCGTATCGAAGCCGTCTTGTCTCGCCGCCGCAAAACCGCTTCGGACATGCAGCGCTTGGTCCATAAGGCTATGGCCTTCATCCATACCCACTATATGGATTCACTCACACGCGCCGAGATTGCCGCCTATGTTGGCCTGAGCGAGCGGCATCTTACCCGTTGCTTTCAACAAGAAATGGGGATGACGCCGATGACTTATCTCAACCGTTATCGTATTAAACAAGCTAAAACATTGCTCGAGGCCGGAGAATTGGGGATCACCGAAATTGCTATGGAAGTTGGCTTCTCCAGCGGTGGCTATTTCACACGCGTATTCCGTCAGGAAATGGGCGTATCGCCGCGCGCCTATCAGAGTACTCCTTCTGCTGCCGGGAAACTGTCCGAAAAGTGCAAAAAACCGTCCGAAAAGTGAAAGACTTTTTTCTCAGAAGGTGCTAGAGTAAAGATCAGGGATTGGTGGCCGGTAATTGGTGAGTAGTTGGTGATTGATAGCTGGTAACCGGTAAGGCGATCCTTACCGATTACCAATTACAAATCACCGCTTACAAATCACGAGGATAGGTATGTCTCCGCTTTTGTCGCCTCTCATGGTCGTCGGCGATGACGCGAGTTTTCGTTATTTGATCCAACGGTATGCCAAAAAGGCGGCCTATCCTGTGCTTCTGGCACGTTTCTCCGAGGATGCGGTCGGTATAGCTGTGCGTCAAGCGCCGCTGGCCGTGATTGTGGAGCTCGACACGCCCGGCGACAAGGGCTTAAAATTGTTGAATGCCCTCAAGGCCCATCCCCGCACCTGCTCCATCCCGATCATTTTGTGTTCCTGGACCGATGAAACCGAGCACTGTCTGGATGAAGGGACGGCCTTCTATCTGCGCAAGCCGATTCTCTATGACGATTTTCGGGCGGCACTGACCAATGTGGGCCTGGATGTACAGTAAGCAGTAAGCAGTAATCAGTAATCAGTAATCAGTAACCAGTAATCAGTAATCAGTAACCAGCAACCAGCAACCAGTATCCAGTAACCAGTAACCAGTTACCAGTTACCAGCAACCAGTTACCAGTTACCAGCTTCCAGCAACCAGTATCCAGCAACAAGCAACCAGTATCCAGCAACAAGCAACCAGTATCCAGCAACCAGCA
>FWPV01004210.1_pt1 | contig 22734 bp, 16 predicted proteins | sample 2228371 | NCBI WGS metagenome assembly FWPV01 (sample SAMEA103939776, study PRJEB20133) | metagenome | reverse complement strand
GGAATGTTGCAGAATTAGACAAGATGGCCTTACCACCTTGCCATTGCCTCTTTCAATTCTATGTGGCAGATGAAAAGCTGTCTTGTCAGCTTTATCAGCGCTCGGCGGATGTGTTTTTAGGCGTTCCTTTCAACATCGCTTCGTATTCTTTGTTGACGATGATGATTGCACAAGTTTGTGGCTTGAAAGTGGGTGAATTCATCCACACCTTTGGAGACGTTCATCTTTACCTGAATCACATTGAACAGGCAAAGTTACAACTAAGCCGCGAACCTTATCCTTTGCCTGAAATGCGAATCAACCCACAAGTTACGGATATTTTTTCTTTTCAATACGAAGATTTTGAGTTGATCAATTATCGCTCACATCCGCATATTCCTGCTGAGGTGGCTGTTTGATTCTGTCTATCATTGTCGCGATGGATCAAAGAGGGGGCATTGGCATACACAATCGTCTGCCATGGCACTTGCCCGCTGACTTAAGACGTTTCAAACAGCTTACGATGGGCCATGCGTTGATCCTCGGTCGAAAGACCTATCAGTCAATCGGAAAGCCTTTGGTGGGCAGGAGAATGATCGTTCTTTCGAGACAATCCAACCTAGAGACACCCCATGAGGTGATGGTTGTTTCGAACTTTGAGGCTGCGCTGGATATTTGTCGTCAAGAAGGGGAAGAGGAAGCCTTTGTGGCTGGGGGAGCGGAGGTCTTTAAAGTTGCCTTACCGCTTGCCCAAAGATTGTACCTGACAAGGATTTTGGCGGTTGTGGAGGCCGATACCTTTTTTCCAAAATGGGATGAAAGCGAGTGGAAGGTTGTCTCGTATATTGAACATCCTGCAGATGATCGCCATCCTTATTCGTTTTGCTTTATTGATTACCAGCGGCAGAGCCTAAGCTAGCTATGAAACAAGATGCAGGGGTACAGAATACTCATGTGATCTTCATTGAGGAATATTAGCCTTTTCTTCCGATTTATCCTTGACAAGAAAACAAATGCGGATATAATGGCGCACAATTCAATTAGGTAAAACGTTGACGAGGAAAAGTAGGCTTTTTACGGCTTTTCAGAGAGCAAGGGATGGTGTGAACCTTGTAAGCACGAAAAAGCTGAATGGTCCTCTGAGTGCGAGGTGAAAAGGAAATCCTGAGTAGCCACAGCCGGCGCAACCGCCGTTATCACGGGAAAGGGTATCGGTTATTTCTAACCTGTACCCGTAAAGGAGTGAGGCTGGCCTATTTTTATCCCGTTGCAACACCAACGGGATTTTTTATTAAGGCTGCCTAACCGGGGTGGCACCGCGGACAGCGCGTTCGTCCCCATGTTGGGATGAGCGCGTTTTTTATTTCATCAATAAACTTATTACAAAAAAGGAGGCCTAAGATGACTGAATCTACCCGTTTTCTGCTCAGTGAGAGCGATTTGCCAAAGTATTGGTACAACATCAATGCAGATATGCCCGTTCCCCCTGCACCGGTTTTGCACCCACAAACCTTAGAGCCGGTGACTCCTGACTTCCTAGCAGTGCTCTTTCCTATGGAACTCATTCTTCAAGAAGTCAGCACCGAACGATATATCGAAATTCCCGAAGAGGTGCGTGAGATATATAAACTATATCGCCCGACACCGTTAATTCGGGCTCGTCGATTAGAGAAAGCTTTACAAACTCCTGCGCATATCTATTACAAATACGAAGGAGCTTCGCCAGCCGGTAGTCACAAACCAAATACAGCGATTGCTCAGGCGTATTACAACAAGGTAGCCGGCACCCATGCGCTAACAACGGAAACCGGCGCGGGTCAATGGGGGTCTGCACTGGCTTTGGCGTGTAATTTCTTTGAGCTTGACCTCGAAGTCTATATGGTGAAGGTTTCTTATCATCAAAAGCCTTACCGCCGCATTATGATGGAAAGCTATGGGGCAAAAGTGTATGCCTCTCCTACCGATTTGACGCAATTTGGCCGTTCCGTACTGGAAAAAGACCCGAATTCCAATGGTTCTCTGGGAATTGCCATATCAGAAGCTGTGGAGGTTGCTGCAACTTCAGGCGGAAAGAAGAAGTATAGCCTGGGAAGTGTCCTGAATCATGTCCTGCTGCATCAAACCGTCATTGGGGAAGAAGCCCTGAAGCAGATGGACCTAGCGGGAGAATACCCTGATGTGGTCATCGGTTGTGTGGGCGGAGGCTCTAATTTTGCCGGCATCGCTTTTCCTTTTCTGCGAATGAATCTTCAAGAAGGGAAGAAGACACGCATCGTTGCTGTTGAGCCGGCAGCAACGCCGTCCTTAACCAAAGGAGTTTATACGTTTGATTATGGAGATACAGCGCGCATGGCACCGATTGTCAAAATGCATACGCTCGGTCATACCTTCATGCCTGCTCCGATCCATGCGGGGGGTTTGAGGTATCACGGTATGGCTCCAACTGTCAGCGCACTTTACGATGCTGGATACATCGAAGCCGTAGCAGTAAAGCAATTGGCGACCTTTGAAGCTGCCTTACAATTTGCACGTGCAGAGGGGATCATTCCAGCACCTGAGAGCGCGCACGCCATCCGAGCGGCGATTGATGAAGCCCTGGATGCCAAAGAGAAGGGCGAAATGCGGGTTATCCTGTTTAACCTCTCTGGGCATGGGAATTTTGATATGTCTGCTTATCAAGCCTACCTAGACGGCAAGTTGGAAGACTTTACCTATCCCGAAGAAGAAGTTAAAAAGGCGATGGAACATTTACCAAAAGTCCAACTGACTGCCTAGCCCTTAGCTGCTTTCTCTTTCGTTCGGGATGCCTAATCGGGAGTTTTGCTTTGCTCCGAATAGGCATCCCAATATCGTTGATGGTCATCTAATCAAGAGATACGACCGGGATCGTGAAAAAGAAAGTTGTCCCGACACCAATCTGGCTTTCGAACCAAATTTTTCCTCCTTGGATTTCAACGAGGTATTTCGTGATGTTTAACCCAAGGCCTGTGCCAGGATTTTCACGTACTTTTGGATCTTCTGAGCGGAAGAACTTTTGGAAGATTTTTGGTTGGTCTTCTTCGGAAATTCCCACTCCTTGATCGCTGACGGAAGATAAAACGACTTTCTGATTGATTTGTTCTTGTCGAAAATCATTAGAGAGCATGCACTTGACTTTAATAACGGCTTCGGGAGGCGAGTACTTGATGGCGTTGCTAACTAAGTTGTTGTAGATTTGTATTAATCGATTACGATCGCACCATACAAGCGGCAAATCAGCAGGAATATCGAGAAGAATTTGCTGTTTCTTCTCCTCCACTTGGGTAGACACGGTGCGGATAACTTCTTCGATAACGTCTTGAATAGAAGTAGCTTGGAATTCAAGATGGAGTTTACCGGCTTCGATCCGCGAAACATCTGCTAAATCGGAGACCAAGTTTGCCATGCGGTTGACGTTTGCTCGAATAGTGGAAAGGAAGTTTGCCTGCACTTCATTTATTGGACCAACTGCTCCTTGTGCAATCAAGTCTGCATAGCCCTTGATGGCCGTCATGGGGGTTTTTAATTCATGGGACACGAGAGAAACAAATTCACTCTTAGCACTGTTCGCTTGCTGTACTTCTGAATATAAAATGGCGTTCGATAAAGCCATTGCTGCGTGTGAACTGAGACGAGAGAGAAAAGACTGAGTATCTGGGGGACAGAAATCGGGGCGTTTGCTTTCGAGGATCAATAAGGCAATGATTTGACCTTCTCTTTCCAAGGGAAAGATAACCGTTTTCTTTCCGCTTTCTAGAAACAATCCTTGTTCGATAAAAGCTGCGTCGCTATTTGTGTCCTCAATCGGTAACTCGGTTGTTGGTATGGAGGATTGCAAAGGGTTTTGGTAACCGACCCAATGTAAAGGTAAGAATTGCTTTTCTTTTATTAGCCCAATACCACCTGCTTCTGCTTGGGAATGCTGAATTGCGTGGTGTAAGGTGATGGCGAGAGTTCGCTCGATCTCTAAGCTGGCGTTGAGTTCGCGGTCGATCTGCTGAAGTGTAGCCAGTTCATTTAACCGCATTTGTAAGGCTTGATCGGTTTGGGCGTATTTGAGGGCATTGGCGAGTGCAATGGAAACTTGGTTTCCTAATGTAGTAATAAGTTCCTCATCATCGGATGAGAAGGTTTCAAGGTTCGACTGTTTTCTAAGAATTAAGAGTCCGATGAGTCGTTTTTCGATCAACAGGGGATTGATCAAGTACTGGTTTGGTTGTTGCTTTTCTACCCCCGCTTCGGAACGTTCGACGATGGTTCTCTCTAATTTAATCGCTTTCTGGATGGCTTCATCGATTGCAGCATCAAAATGGATTTTTTGTAGGCCATGTGAAGTTGGTTGCAAAAAGCCACTGCTCGTTTCATCTCTTATCAGTGCTAACCATTCGTCACAGGGAATCAGTTTTTGACCCTGTTTTTGAACGATATCCAAAATTGTATGCAAATCTAAAGAAGCGGTCAATTGGCGCCCGATCTCGTTTAACACCGTCATGCGTTGTGCTTGTACCTGTGTTGCCTGTAGCAAGCGTGTCTTAACCAGAGCAGCCGCAGTTTGATCGGAGATTGCTTGAAGAATCTGCAATTGTTTGCTTGAATAGGTCACGCCGATTGAACGATGACCAAGGCTGATTGTGCCCAAGGTGTCCTTACCGGATAGGAGGGGGACGCACATCCAAGATTGAATTGCTTGACGCTTGGGTGGAATGCCATTTAGGCGAGCGGTTTGGTTGTAATCATCCGTTTGCAGGGGTTTGGACTTTTGAATGACCAGTTTTTCTAGATGTTCGTCGAGGTTCAGAGGGATGTTCTCTTGATCAAATTGACGTTCTCCATCTTCGACCACAAAGACAAACGAGAAGCGTTGTGTCTCAGGGTCATAGATGGATAACCAAAAATCGGTAAGCGGAAGGATGTGCTCAGTCTGGGCAAAGATTAATTCCAGTAAATCATCGAAATGTAAGGTGATATTAATTCCCTGAGCAAGTCGATTCAGGGTTTCCATTTGTTGAATTTGTTGTTCAATTTTTTCTTTTTCAATGAGATGGTTAAGGAGAAGGGATGAAAGACGGCAGATTTCCTCCATAAAAACGTGATCTTGCCGCAAGTATTTCTCTTTTTTGGATGGCTGCCCTAGACTGAGAAAACCAATGAGGCGATCAGCAATTTGTAGGGGATAACAGGCATTGATATCTAGTAGGCTTAGCTTGGCGCGATCGGATTGAGATAATTTCGGTAGCGTTTCATCGGCAAACAGAGCAATTGATCCTTTCTTTTTACTAAGCAATTCAACAAAAGGAGAAGTGTCTGGAAAAGCGATTTCATTTCTTGAGTTGTCGTCTGGCGAAAAAAGGCAGTAATTTTGGGTGTCTTCTTTGTAAAGAAAGAGGTAGAAAAATTGCGGTGCCGTGGTTGCAGTTAAGGTTGTTTCGAGACAACGGTAGTATTCCTCTAAGTCTTTGATATTGCCTAAACGATAAGAAAAATCTCGAAGTGCAGTTTGGTATTTCTCGTCGATAGATGGTAAGAGAAGTTTGCGAAGTGAATTAGGAGAGGATGATTTTATCGAGATCATTTGACAACAAGATCAACTTTATAAATTTTCTGCCTCCACAATGAATTAACATACCATAAAAGTTGGACTTTGTAACTTTCAAAATAGTTAACCCAGAAGGTATAATACAGAGCAAGGCTATCCGAAATTGTAACAATCCTTCTAAAAAGCGCATCTAATACTGTGCAAAATAACTCTTGGCAAGAAAGGGTAAAAGGATGAAAATTAGTATCAGTGGCATTTCGCCTATCTCTTCTGCAGAGGATACAAAAGTCGAACGAGTAAAAGTGTTGATCCTTGGCTCTGGCCCGGCGGGGTTGGCTGCTGCGCTTTATGCTGCTCGAGCAGATACCCAACCAGTGGTCCTAGCCGGTATGGAAATGGGAGGGCAAGTTTCTCTGACCTATATCGTGGAAAATTACCCCGGTTTTCCCGATGGTGTGGGTGGTCAAGAGCTAGTGGAATTGTTCCAAAAACAGGCTGAACGCTTTGGAGCGAGAATTGAATTTGACCTAGCGACCGAAGTGAATCTCGGTGAACGTCCCTTTGTTGTGAAGACTTACTCAAAGACATATCTAGCTGAAACATTAATTGTTGCTACCGGCGCAACTCCCAATCACTTAAATGTTGCGGGTGAAAAAGAATTCACCGGAAAAGGAGTATCCTATTGTGCAACCTGTGATGGCTGGTTTTTCAAGGATAAAGATGTGATTGTCGTGGGTGGGGGTGACTCCGCATTGGAAGAAAGTATTTTTTTGACACGCTATGCAAAAAGTGTTACGATCGTTCATCGTCGAGATACACTGCGTGCGGGGGCTATCTTGCAGAAACGAGCGATGGAAAATGAGAAGATTTCATTTATCTATAACGCAGTTGTGACAGAAATCCTTGGGGAAGATTCAGTAAGACAGGTGCGTTTACGCAATGTTCAAACCGGTGAGGAGTGGGTGAAAGACACTGATGGTGTCTTCATCTTTATTGGACACTCCCCCAATACGCAACTGTTTGAAGGGCAACTTGAGATGGACGCAGGTCGCTACTTGGTGGTTGATCAGCTCATGCAGACAAATGTGCCGGGTGTATTTGCTGCTGGAGAGGCGGCAGATCCGCATTTTCGTCAGGTGATCACTTCAGCAGGGATGGGAGCAGCCGCTGCTATGCGAGCGATTCACTACCTGCAAGAACATTCGACCGAAACGGTTAGCGCTTAGGGAGGGCAGACAGTATGAGACCAAAAGTATCCATTATTGGGGCGGGAATGACTGGCGCGACGACAGCGCATTGGTTAGCCGAGCTTGAGATTGCCGATCTTGTCTTAATCGATGTGGTCGAGGGATTAGCGCAAGGAAAAGCCCTCGATTTGCAACAGGCGATGCCAGTTGTTGGAAAAGATGTCAAAATTAGTGGGGGAACATCTTATGAGCTCACTGCAAATTCAGATATTGTGGTGATTACTGCTGGCTTACCGCGCAAGCCCGGTATGAGCCGGGATGATTTATTAGCAGCCAATGCGGAGATTGTCCGCCAAGCAGCACTAAATACGATTCAGTATTCTCCTCAGGCAATCTATATCATCTTGACCAATCCACTTGATGTCATGACTTATCTGACCATGAAAGTAACCGGCCTACCACCCCAAAGAGTATTTGGGCAAGCTGGCATTTTAGACTCAACCCGCATGGCAACCTTTGTGGCTGAAGAACTAGGGGTTAGTGTTGAAAATGTGCACTGTTACGTGTTGGGTGGGCATGGAGATGAAATGGTGCCTCTAACCCATCTTTCCAATGTGGCGGGCATTCCTTTGGATCAAATTCTCCCGCCAGAGAAATTGGAAGCAATTGTTGACCGGACTCGCAAGGGAGGTGGCGAGATCGTTAGCCTATTGAAAGTGCCTTCTATGCTCCAGGCGTGGCTGTCGCTAAGATGGTCGAAGCAGTTCTGCGCGACAAGCACCTGATTGCTCCTCTATCGGCTTATCTGCAAGGGGAATATGGTTTGAACGATATTTACTTTGGCGTTGTTGCCCAACTGGGACGTGTCGGTGTTGAGAAGATTTACGAATATTCACTCACAGAGAGTGAAATGAAAGCTTTGAAGGTGTCTGCGTCAAATGTTGCAGAAAATATCGCAAAGCTGAAATTATAATGATTTGGAGCGAATGATGAATCTTAAGGTACAAATCGAAGAGCAACTTCCTGGGTGGAGAGCGCGTCTTAAACGACTAATCAAGGAATATGGCGATGTAAAAGTAGATGAAATTAAAATCGCCCAAATTCTTGGCGGTATTCGCGATGTCAAGGCACTGGTAACCGATATTTCGTGTGTTGATCCCAACCAAGGCATTCGGCTAAGAGGATATACTATACCTGAATTAATCGAACTGCTTCCTAAGCAACCGGGCAATGAGATGCCATTTTTGGGAGGCTTATACTACCTGCTCTTGGTTGGCCGTATTCCAACCTTTGAAGAAGGGATGGAAATCGAAAAAGAGTGGAAACGAAGACAGGATGTGCCTTCCTATGTGTACGATGTCATCCGTTCCATGCCCAAGGAAACCAGCGCAATGACCTTGTTCTCCCTTGCTATCCTTGCGATGCAAGGTGAGTCCCATTTTACCGAAGCATATGATCAGGGTTTAAGCAAAGAAGAATACTGGATTCCAACCCTTGAGGATAGTCTTGACCTAACTGCGAGAGCACCAGCAATTGCGGCTTTTATATACAATTACAAATTCCGAGATGGGCAAGTTATTCCTCCACATCCCGACTTGGATTGGGCGGCCAATTTTGGTCACATGATCGGAATCGATCACGAACAATACTATGAGCTTTCGCGTTTGTATTTCATGATTCACTCTGATCATGAGAGTGGCAATGTCAGCGCACATACAACGTACTTGGTCTCGTCAACGCTGTCCGATATATATTACGCTGTTTCTGCTGGAATTAATGGTTTAGCCGGACCCCTTCACGGACGGGCGAACCAAGAAGCCATGGAATGGTTGTTGGATGTCTATCAGAAATATCAGGGCGTTCCTACCAAAGAGCAAATGACCGAATATGCGTGGGAAACATTGAACGCCGGCAAGGTTATACCGGGATATGGTCATGCAATCTTACGTATCACCGATCCGCGTTTTACTGCTCAACTAGAATTCGGCGAGCGAACTATGGCGGATTATGACTTATTTCGCTTGGCGAAATTGGTCTATGAAGTAGTCCCGAAAGTATTACGTCAGCAAGGGAAGGCAAAAGATCCCTGGCCGAATGTTGACGCAATCAGCGGCGTATTACAGAGATATTATGGAGTTTTAGACAGTCAGGATAACGATCGCGGTGGTTTTTACACGGTACTGTTTGGCGTCAGCCGAATTTTAGGCGTTACAGCCAATACAGTATGGGCAAGAGCGCTTGGAGCGCCGATTGAACGCCCCAAATCGGTGACAACCCGTATGCTAGAGAACATTGCTGCTGAACAAAAAGGGATACAAATTCCCCTAGAACAAGCCTACAGCCACGAAAGAGGTTGTGGTTAGCAGCCTTGACAATCTACCTACGGAGAGGGTGTGCCAGCCACGCCACTCCAGGTGAAAACTCGTTGTTCACTGTTGGCGCCGGCTGGCTCCCAAATCGGGTTGCCATTTTCATCCGTACCAACCTGACGGACGGTTGTTATCCACCAGCGGATGACATGAGGTCGTGAATCATTGGGACGGAAACTGGTGGGGATAATGTATTTTGTATCGGTCACGTAGTCGATAATTTTGCGCTCGTTGTTTTCCGTCACATCGACAATGTTGACTTGATAGGCTTCGTTTTCGCGTAAAACACCGATTGAAGCCCATTGTAAGGTTACGGTTTGGTCGGCTAAGGTGAAAGGTGCCCCGTCTTGCGGGAGTAGTAGACTGGGGGGAGGATAAGGTGGTGGAGGGGTGAAGGTAGGTGTTGGCCCGGGGGTGCCGCGGCGTTCACAGAGGGGGATGAGTAAAGGCTGGCCGGAGCGAACGATATCACTGACTAATCCATTGTAAGACTTCAAAACGGCAATGGGAACGTTGTAGTTTGCGGAAATTGTGCTGAGCGTGTCATTATCTTGAACGATGTATTCGATCTTTGTACAAGCTGCTTCTGTAGCTTCAGCAGGGCTGAGCGTGGCTGTTGGAAATGGCGTTGGGGTGGGTGTTGGGTGCGGGATCAACAAGGTTTGCCCGATATAAAGCGTGTCACAAGTAGCCGGCAAGTTATTTAATAAGACAATACTTTGAATCGAGACTCCAAATGCGAAAGCGATCGACGAACAAGTATCATTTGCTGCGACGCGATAACTGAGCGGCGTTGGACTTGGTTCGGGTGTATTGGTGGCGGTAGGGGTCAATGGGGTTTGGGTAAAGGTGGCTGTTGGGGTAGTCGTTAAGGTTGGTGTTTGGGTAGGTTCGGCTACTTGACCAGTTTGTTGCAGTGCAATGTATACCAATCCGGCACCAATTGCTAGAAAAAGAGCTAAAAAACCAATAGCAGCCGGTAAGGTTAATGTAATTTCAGGCATCCGCGAGCCCTGGATGGGTTGTGGGCTGCTTGTGGTTTTGGCTTGGGATTTGATCACCGTACCACAAACCAGACACCGCTGGGCATGTTCGGCTAAACGTGTTCCGCAGGTTGGACAGATTTGAGTTGGTTTAGAAATTGATTCGCTACTCATATTGTTCTATTTGAATTTTTCAACGCACGGGGATTATACCAACCTCTTGAATGTCGTAAAGGGGAAAGAAATTAAAGCTAATGATATACTCATCAAGGATGAATACCAGCGTTTACATCCATTTTCCATTTTGTGTTCGGCGGTGTACGTATTGTGACTTCAATACCTATGCTGGTTTAGACACGTTGATTTCACCTTATGTTCAAGCGCTTTGCAAAGAGATAGAGGTACTAGGAATACAACTCCCCCAGATATTTCAGGGTAATGTCGCTACGATATATTTTGGAGGAGGGACACCTTCCCTGATTTCGCCGAAAGAATTGAAGCTAATTCTCTCATCACTTGAACGCCATTTTGGATTTGGTAAGAATATAGAGATTAGTTTGGAAGCGAATCCTGGGACTTTATCTTTACAAAAGATGCGTCATTTTTTGGATTTGGGAGTCAATCGTTTGAGTATTGGATTTCAATCTGCAAATGATGCCGAACTAAAACTCTTAGGACGCAAACATACCCTAGAAGAGGTGATCCAAGTGGTCAAGGACGCTCGATTAGCGGGCTTTGGTAATCTCAACTTAGATTTGATTTATGGGTTGCCGAATCAGACACTCGATGCTTGGCGAAACACCTTGAATGTTGCTATATCCTTGGGGGTTGAGCATCTTTCTCTCTACAGCTTGACGGTCGAAGAAGGCACCTTATTGGATGAATGGGTGAAAAAGGGAGCTCTGCCTTCTCCTGATCCAGATTTTGCTGCCGATTGTTATGAGATTGCCAGAGATGCGCTTGCCAAAGCGGGGTTTTTGCATTATGAAATCTCCAATTGGGCAAAAGATCATCAGGGAGAGGATAGGCCTTTTATTTGTCGTCATAACCTACAATATTGGAAAAATGAAACCTATTTTGGTCTCGGTGCAGGAGCGCATGGCTTTGTCAGCGGTTATCGACTAGTCAATCTCGCGCATCCGTTGATGTACATTCAGAGAATGTTCTCTGCCGAGAAGCCTGCGTTTCCACTTTCGCCTGCTACAGAGGAAAGCTATGCCGTGAGCATCGATGAACAAATGCGCGATACGGTGATGCTCGGTTTACGATTGGTGGAAGATGGGGTAGGCGAGGAGGATTTTTTACGGCGTTTTGGTAAACCATTGCTTGACGTTTTTCCAAAAGAAATTGAGCGCTTGCTAAGAAAAGGATTAGTAGAATGGATAGAGACCGACCAACGAAGATTGAGACTGACCCGATCTGGTCAATTGTTGGGCAATCAAGCATTTTTGGAGTTCGTTTGAGTTAAACCCTATTGGATTCTTTGGCTCATCTGGCTGGTCAGTAAATGTAGCGCATGAGCTGCTATTCCTGTTGGTTGTGCAGCGTCAAGTTCTGCAAGGGCGCGTTCAGTAAGACGGTGAGCTTCTGCTTGAGTGGCTGCTTTAATTCCCTCATCTTCTAATTGTTTTGCAAGTGTAAGAACTTCGTCAGGTTGAATGTTTCCCTTTCGCCAGCGTTTTGCAAAATCGCCATTCGATTGAAGCCCTAAGATGACGGGATATGTTTTCTTGCCGCTAATTAGGTCAGAGGAGGTTGACTTTCCGATGAGTGCTTCATCACCCCAAATTCCCAGTAGATCATCCACGACCTGAAAGGCAAGCCCTAGAGCTTTTCCGAATTCACGGTAATGCATTTGATGAGTTGGTTCGCATTTTGCGATGAGCGACCCTAAATGAGCGCAGGTAGCGAAAAGGGCTGCTGTTTTTCCCTCGATCATGGTTACGTATTCGTCCAAAGAGATTTCAGCCAGTGCTTCAAATGAAATGTCGAGGAATTGTCCTTGGGTAAGCTGAAGACAAGTCTCAAGGAGGAGTTTGGCGGATTGTAATACAATATCCGAAGGTAAATGGTTAGCTAAGCGATGGATAGCTAAGTGACTGATGGTGAATAAAGCGTCTCCTGCGTTGACACCTTGTGACAGGCCCCATTTTGCCCAAACGGTCAATCTTCCTCGCCGATATTGGCTATTATCTTCAATATCATCATGAATTAACGAGAAGTTATGTACGAATTCGACGGCAGCCGCCGCAGGCAAAGATTTATGCCAGTCCTCTCCACTCGCAGCCGTACAGAGCAATAATATCGTGGGACGGATACGCTTTCCGGCTGCTTTTGACCCTACTCCTTCTCCAATCCATCCCATGTGATAGGCTAGCATTTCATGATATATCTCATAGGGTGGAGTGTTAAAGCTATCGAGATTAGAGTGTAGCTCTTCCTCAAGGGCTAATCTCATACTTTGAATTAATGACTCAATTTGATCCATGCTTCATCTTTCCTTGAGAGTAAGGTTTTTTATTTCAGGGATGGATTTTACACCGGCAGCGAACATGGTAATTTGAATTTCTCTTTTCAGTTCATTGATTGTTTCAATGGTGTCATTCAACGACCGAGCAGCCGCTTTGAGAAAGGGGGAAGCCAATGCTCCTAAATTTGCTCCCAGAGCCAAGCATTTTGTGATCTCGATTCCGTTGCGGATTCCGCCCGATGCGATGATGGGAAGCGAAGGATGCATGGCACGGATATTCTTGATACATTCAGCAGTTGGTATGCCCCAATCCACAAAATGCGATGCGATGCGAGCTACGCTTTCCGATTTTGCTCGATACATCTCCACTTGTGACCATGAGGTACCTCCTGCGCCTGCAACATCGATGGCGGCTACTCCAGCTTCGATCAACATCTTGGCAGTTTGCCCTGAAATCCCCCATCCAACTTCCTTGACAATCACCGGGACAGGCAGCTTCTGGCAGACCATTTCTATTTTTCCGATCAAATTCTCAAAACGAGTATCCCCTTCGGGTTGAAGAGCTTCTTGGAGAGGATTGAGATGCAAAACAAGCGCGTCAGCCTCGATCATCTCTACAGCTTGCTTACATTCATCCAAACCATAACGGTAATTTAATTGAATAGCGCCTAAGTTTGCAAATAGGAGGATATTAGGAGCAACGTGTCGAACCTTAAATGTATAAGCCAGCTCGGGATGTTCGATTGCTGCTCTTTGCGAGCCAAGACCCATGGCGATTTGAGTGCATTCGGCTGCTTCTGCGAGCGTAAGGTTTATTTGGGCTGCTTCTTGACTCCCTCCTGTCATTGACGAAATCAGAATCGGGGCAGCAAGGGGTTTGTTCAAAAAGCTGGTTTGGATGTTTACATCTTCAAGGTTGCATTCCGGAAGAGCTTGATGTTCAAAGCGATAATTTTCGAGGCCGGTCGTTATTGCTGATTGAACATCTTCACGGAGATTAATCCGAATGTGATCCGATTTGCGTTGACTAATGGGCGTAACTTTCTTCATGGGGTGGTGTTCCTGATAGAGAGAGAATACCTGTCTTGGTTAACGATTTTTCTTGAGAACTTGACAGATTTGAAGCAGGGTATACAATACCCAAAATTCTTTTTGGAGGAAGTATCCATGTCCGATACATACGAAAAGGTCAAAGAGATCATCGTACAACTGCTAGGAGTAGATGAGTCAAAGGTCACTCCAGAAGCGCGTTTTCGCGAGGATTTAGAAGCTGATTCGCTCGATTTAGTTGAACTGATCATGGAATTCGAGGATAAGTTTGGCGGACAAATTTCTGACGAAGACGCCCAAAAGATTACGACAGTGGGAGAAGCTGTTAAGTACATCGAAGAGCACATGGAAGTTAAGTAACCCTTACCATTAATATCGATTCAGGGCTGTCCAAAGCAAAATATGGACAGCCCCTTTTCATAATTCATTTCAACTAGCGCTTAATAAATTCGGAATCTCTTCAGGATGACGGGCAACTTTGACACCTACTTCTTGAAGGGCGCGAATCTTGTCCTTCGCTAAGCCGGAGCCACCTTCGATAATTGCCCCTGCATGCCCCATGCGTTTCCCTGGGGGTGCTGTTTGTCCGGCAATAAAGCCAACCACAGGTTTGGTCATGCGGCTGGCAATATATTCAGCGGCTTTCTCTTCATCTGTGCCCCCGATTTCACCAATTAGAACAACTTGTTCCGTGTGGGGGTCGTCTTCAAACATCGATAAAACATCGATGAAGTTGGTGCCATTGATGGGATCTCCGCCAATTCCAATGCAAGTGCTGACTCCGATGCGATGGATCTTAAGGGCGTAGAGCACTTCGTAAGTAAGCGTACCGGAGCGAGAAACAACACCGACGTTGCCAGGAATCGAAATGTCACCTGGAATAATCCCCACTTTAGATTGACCGGGTGAGAGCAACCCTGGGCAGTTTGGTCCAACCAGACGACATTTTTTCTGGTCGAGATAATTCCGAACACACATCATGTCCTGAACGGGTATGCCTTCGGTAATGCAGACAATAAGGGGAATGCCGGCGTCGGCAGCCTCGAAGATCGCATCCGCAGCAAAACGGGCGGGAACAAAGATCACACTGGTATTCGCGCCGGTGGCTTCTACTGCGATCCGAACGGAGTCGAAGACGGGGATTTTGCCATCCAAAACCCACTCTCCACCTTTGCCTGGGGTTACGCCAGCCACCACATTCGTCCCATAAGCGACCATCTGACGGGTGTGAAACATCCCTTCATTTCCCGTGATGCCTTGAACGAGCAAGCGGGTTTGGTTGTTGATTAAGATACTCATTGGAGCTCTCCTTTCGAGGCGGCAACAGCTTTTTGGGCGGCGTCAACGAGGGTTTCGGCAGTGATCATTTTTGCGGAAGCCAGAATTTCTCGTCCTTCTTCGGCATTTGTACCAACGAGGCGTACCACCATCGGGACTTTGGGTTTGACTTCTTCCATAGCTGAGACAATACCATGAGCAACTTCATCGCAGCGAGTAATACCACCAAAGACATTCAATAAAACAGCTTTGACATTTGGATCGCTGAGGATAATGCGAAAGGCGGCTGCCACTTTATCAGCGTTTGCTCCACCACCGATGTCTAGGAAGTTTGCCGGGTTACCACCAAAGAGCTTGATGATGTCCATGGTGGTCATGGCAAGCCCAGCGCCGTTGACCATGCATCCGATATCGCCATCTAACTTGATAAAGGATAAGCCATACTTTCGGGCTTCAATTTCAGAGGGTGCTTCGGCATCGAGATCGCGCATCTCGGAAAACTCAGGATGACGGAACAAGGCGTTGTCATCGATGATCATTTTGCCATCCAAGGCAATGAGTTGGTTCTCAGCGGTGATGACGAGGGGATTGATTTCTGCAAGTGTAGCGTCGCATTCCGTATAGACTTTCCATAGCCCGTGGGTGATCGAAATAAAGCTTTTCCAATGCTCGCGGGGTAAATCGATTCCGGCAGCTACGTCTCGGGCTTGGTAATCTCGCAAGCCGAGCAGCGGATCAACATGAACCTTGATAATTTTCTCGGGTGAAACTTGTGCCACTTCTTCGATATCAACTCCGCCGGCTGAGGATGCCATGATGACCGGCTTTCGCGCGGCGCGATCATTGGTGATGCCGAGATAGATTTCACAGTTGATGTTGGCTGCTTCATCGACTAATACTTTGCGCACCGGTAACCCTTTGATTTCCATCGAGAGGATTTGAGTAGCGACTTCCTCCGCTTCAGATGGGCTTTTGGCAAGCCGAATGCCACCTGCCTTACCTCTGCCTCCTACCAGAACCTGAGACTTAATCACTACCTTGCCGCCTAGTTCTTCTGCGATTTGTTTTGCTTCCTGGGCGGTCGAGGCAACTCGACCCTTTGGGATGGGTATCCCGTAACGGGCAAAAAGTTGTTTCGATTGATACTCATGTAGCTTCATCAAGATTTCTCCATTGGATCATTTTTTTTGCGCTCCCTGTCACTTATATTATAGCTTCATGGGATTGAAAAATGCAGAATTCGACCGCTACCTGCATCGGTTACCCATACCCCACCAGAGGGATCAATCGCAATCGAAGCTGGTAAAGTAAAACTGCTCGCATCTTGGCCAGCCTCTCCCCAATACTGCAGAAAATCACCATTCAGGCTAAATTGCAAAATTCGAAAACCTTCTGGGTCGGTTGCATAGACAAAACTGTTGTCGACAGCTAAATAAGGCTTATTGTCCAGCGATTGACCATACCAGCCGAAAATTTCCCAGCTTGTTTGGAATATGAAGTTCAATTGGTCGTCAATACTGAACACTTGAATGCGTTGGTTCCATGTGTCAGCAACATAGAGGCGTCCATCTTGACCAATGGCTAAACCGACGGGTTCATCGAATTCACCCGGCAGTAAGCCCGCCTGTCCATAAGAAGCTAAAAAGTTGCCATCGGTATCAAAGACAACAATACGCTTATTGCCTGTATCAGAGATAAACAGGCGATTGTTTTTATCGATGGCGATATCGCGGGGCCCCCAAAAAGCAGTTGGGGCTTCGGCTTGTCCGAAATATCCCCATTGAGAGATAAAATTCCCTTCACCATCGAATTTTTGAATGCGATGGTTCCAGGTGTCTGCTACATAAACAAACCCTTGCTGGTCGATTGCGATCCCCCACGGTTGGTTGAAGGTGCCGCCAGCAGCCTCGCCGATCGTGACATCGCCAAAGCTACCCCAAATGTGTAAGACATTTCCTGTAGGATCGATATGCTGGATACGATGGTTGTCGGTATCAACAATGTAAAGACTTCCATCCGATGCAACAGCGAGATCGCGTGGACGCTGGAACAAGCCGGGATCACTGCCGCTTCCGCCTAAGATTTTATCTGCTTGGATTTTTGCCTGTTTTCCTTCATAGGGATCGGCTGGAATACTGATCTCAGCAGGCATACTGCCATAATTCCACAAAGAGGCGACGAGGTCTTTGCGAATGTAGAGACGCATGCGGCTAGAGGGATACCAGTTGGTCAAGCTCATGTCTTTACCGGTAAGTTGACCGTAGCGAGTATAGTCGCGATTGAGCCAAATTTCAAAAATGGCTTGGCGCATGGAAGGATTGCTCAATGCGTCGCGAATTCTCTGTGGAGTGAGGTCAAAATAATCTTGGTTAGGCCACCACAAACGGATAAAATCGAAGCGATAATAAGCTTGACCAACCACGGCCTCGATTTTTCCATAATTCTTTTCGCCGACAAGGATAATGGGGGCATTGCGAAGTTCTCGGGTCGGTGCATCCCCATAATACTGTTGATTGGGGTAGTTGCGGAAGTACCACCAATACGGATAAGTGGTTTCATCATCGTACGCCACGCGGATGGCTAGTCCACCGGTCGTGCGTCGAGAGATTTCCTCGATTTGTTCAAGAATATCCTTTGGTCCTCGTGCGGAATGCGCATAGACAAGGTATTCGGTGGCATCATCGTAGTTGATAAAGGACGCTAATACACTGGTGCGGATTGTCAAGATGCTCAGGATAATGAAAATGGTTATCACACAGAGTTTCAAGGCTTCAAGCAGTTGCCAAGTGCGAAAGGACCAGTACAAATACCCCGCGGAGAGAATGGTGAAGAAAAGAGCGCTTAAGAAGGATGTGGTTGACTGGAGTTGATCTAACTCTTTTCCCTGGAAGGGAGGTGTTTGCCCTAGAGCTAAATAGAAGGTCATGGAGAGAGAAACGATAAAAACTACAAAAATCAAGCTCAGGAGCCATCCCTTATGGCGGAGGACATATTTCCAACGGATGGACTCCAGTACCTTGCCGATAGCCCAGGAAGTTAACAGGATCATCGGTAGCGCAATGTGGAAGGTCAACCAGGGCATTTTTTCCCCTGCAATGGTGAAGGCAATATAGCTGGTCAACGACCAGAACAGGAAAAATGAAAAAGTCAATCGATCCGTTGGGGTTAGGTGTTGTTTTTTCGACGCGAATGGATCTACAGCATCGTTTGTATTTTGGGTTTTCGTAGGTTGAGTACGTTGTTTCCAAAGAAAATAGAGTACTGCAAAGATACAGCCAATTAAGGGTAGATATTCGTAAATTGGGATTTGTATCAGCCCGTAGTAATACCAGGGTTGACTGCCACGTTGGACCCCTTGCTGATCGAGCCAGTATCCTAGCGAGCCTACTAAGCCGGTGAAAATTCCGAAGCCGTTGGTAAAAATGGTCGAGTAGAACAAAATAAAAACGGAATAAAAGATGGAGGTGTTGATTAGCCAGATTTTGGGACGCCAAGCCAAACCAATGGCAATGGCTGCTAAACTCAGTAGGACGACAAAACTGGCAACAAATAGGATATTTTGCGTGGAACTATAATCAATTGGATCGCGTCCAAGAAACTTAACTGGAAAGGGTGCAAGCATCGGTAAAACTTGAGTACCTAACAGAATTGCCAGATCAAAAGCAGGTTCTTTCAAGAGCGCTGCCCACGAGAATCCTCGTATGACGATAAAAATGCTGGAAAGTATTCCGAAGACCGCGAGACCGATTAATGCTATTGAAGCGGTAGAAAGAGGAGGTGGAGAGGTTTGCCCTTCAAGGTTGTAAGTTGGTGCTTGGAGAGCGGTTTGCGAATTTCGCTCTAAGATTGCTATGCCTACGGCAAGCGATAAAAGGAGCAAGGACGCAATTAGGGTACTGAGGAATAAGGTGCGATAGGACTCGATCTTCCAGGATTTCTTGGTAACTGAATAGATGAGATAAATAACAAAAAAAATCAAGGCTTGAGCAGTATAGATAAAAGCGGTCTCTTTAGAAATAAAATGCAATACCGAGGCGATTGTTACCCAGATGAGATAACGAGGCTCTGGTGTCTTCAGGTAGTTTATTATTCCCCACCATAGGAGTACGGCGAAAAAACCAATCAAAGCTTCATTGCGGGCGTAACGTCCATAGTAGAGGATATACGGCGAAATGAGCAACAAGAATGCGCCAACTAGGTAACCGAACCTTCCTAAAATCTTTCTGTAATACCAGAGGAAGAAGACCGTTAGGACACTTAGGGCAGCAGCGGGTATCCTGGCGGTGAAGTCGTTATCGCCAAAGAGGAAATAGCTCAATGCAATTAGGTGAAATTGAAGCGGACCATGGGTGATGGGGTCATGTCGATACCCTTTGCCTTGAGATAGGAGCCAGGAAAAGTATACGTGCGATGTCTCGTCATGACTCATGACGCGGAATCCTAAAATGTAAAACCGTGTAAATACGGTGAGCGCCAAAATGCAGACGATCAAGATAACTTCCCAACGGCCTAGGTGATAGGATGGTGAAGGATTAGGAGTGGTTGTTTCTTGATGATCGGATTGGGTTGGCAAGGACATTGTTATTCCTCAACTCAAAAGTTCACGCCTCATTTTCAGCGAGTACAATGATTTTATCCTGATGGGTAAATTGTATCAATTGATTTTTGGTTGGGTTTAGATAAACCCCATAATGAGCTGTTGGGTCATTTGCTTGAGCTGCAATACGATAGCCGATTGCCACTTCATTGCGACGTTTGGCAGCTTCGGTAAGGGTAAAGAAAGAAACGGGTTTTGTTATATGAAGATAATGGTCAATGGGTTTTAGATAGATTTCGACGCCTTGGGGATCAAACAAGTCTTGGAAGACCGAAGCTAACTTTTGGTTTTCGGATAGTTGGGAAAGCATGAGGCTGATCAGTTTTTGACTGACGATAAAGTCATCTGCCTTGGCAACTTCGGCAAGTTCACGATTGCGACTGTCAAGCATCTCGGACACAATCGAAAAGGCATCCTCGCATTGGTTAGCTATCTCTCTGAGGTGAAGGAGGGTTATCAGAGTTTGGGCGTCCGCCTCTTGAATATCCTCTAAGTCCGAATAGCTGAGGAGAATCACATGATCATAGTCTGGTACTTTGACAGCGTCCAATTCGTTGCGTTTAGTCGTGTCGGCTTGGATGAATTGTATGGATTGGTTTTGCAAGTGCAAGAAACGACAGGCTTGTTGCACGGTCTCCAATGAAATTTTGGACATCACGGTTATTAATGAGCCAGGTGCAACATAACGATCAAGTTCTTCAATTAGAAAAGGGGCGCGTTCGTTCCATCCCAAAATTAGCGTTCTTTCAGGTCTGATATCCAAATGGGGCGGATGAACAATGAGGCTTTCTTCAATCTCGATATAGGGGTCGACAGAAGCGATGATTGCGTCATCGTCTTTGGCTATAAAGATTAATTGATCGCTCGCCTGAATGATTGTGTCCGCTGGAGGCGCGAGCGTAATTGACCCATAGGAGCGACAAATGCCTATTAAAGTCGAGTCGAGATAGTGCATCTGAACCTCGCCAAATGATTTGCCACTGAATTGAGGCTCGCTTTTCAAGTAAATTTCACCTCCACTAAAGTCCAATAGTTCAGTATAGACGACAGACAATCCCGACTGACGGCAGGTCTGTGCAGTGATGCGAGAAATCAAATCATCGGCGAGTACAATTGTGACTTCATCTTTGCCGATTAGCTTGGTGATATCGAGATTCTGTTCATCGTGTATGGTGGACACGATGTGATAATACTCAGCGGTTCTGGAAGGATTATGAACGATTGCCAGCAAGGTTTTGATGACAAAGGTATCGGGTTGTTTCTGATCGGGAGGAAGGATGATGATCGAACGCGATGAATCGAGATTGGTAATGCTGAGATCGTTTGGGTCTAAAGGGTTGCCTCGGCGGCAAACAATTTGAGTGGTCTTGCGATCGGCAATCCGCTCTGAAATCTCATCCTCCATCTCAACTTTATCTTTGTCAGCCAAAATGACAATGCAGGCGCGTTTTTTGTTTTCGTTGGCGGTGATGATCTCAGAAAGGATATAGAAGATTTGGGAAGACCAGCCAAGAATCACCGTGTGGTTCTCTTCGAGAACAATCGATCGCCCTTTCCTGAGTTCGGAGAGTTTTTGATCAAAGCCGGTAGTGAGAATCCCGATCAAGGTTCCGACCATGAAAATCCCTCCGATAGTTACGGTCAACATAAGGAAAAGAAAGGCATAGCTTCCTTCATCGCCTCCCATTGTGCCGGGATCCAACGTTCGCATTAATCCCATCCAAATTAATTGGATAAAGGGGATTTCTCTGCCTTCCGGAGTCAATTTGGCGAGCAGTCCAATGGTAATTAGCATCAGAATTGTTGCAAAAAACAACCACAGCAAAAGGGCGGTGGTGCCTTTTGACATCACGTTATCGAACCAATATTGAAAACGTAGGGTGACCTTTCTCATGTTTCTTTCCTTGACTTCTCGAATGAATGCGACGTGCGGCGTGGTTGGTTTGCCGAACTCAACTTTTTTACCTCAGCGGCGGTTAAGTAACGCCATTGCCCAGGCTTAAGATTTCCCAGTGTAACTTCCCCAATGCGGGTGCGAATGATTCTGATGACGGGTAAGCCGGTAAGGGTACCCATCTCACGGATTTGCCTTTTCCGTCCTTCACGCAGAATGACCTTCAACCATGCACCTTTAGGGGTCGTTGATTCGATCTGAACTTGAGCGGGTTGTGTCCGGTAACCATCTGAAAGGACCATTCCCCGCCGCCATGCATTCAGTTGTTCTTCATCTGGACGCCTACCGACAAAAACACGATATTCCTTCTCGTGGCCATAGCGGGGATGCGAGATGCGATTGGCTAATTCTCCATCGTTGGTGAGAAGGATCAAGCCTTCGCTGTCAACATCTAACCGCCCGACAGGGAAAAGACGGGTGCTGATTTCGACTAAATCGCAAACCGTCTGTCTTCCCTCCGGGGAATAAGCAGCGGAGAGGACTCCCCGGGGTTTATTGAGGGCAATATAAATATGGGGGGTTTTTATCACAACAGGTTGATTGTCGACCAGAATTTTATCTTTTTCTGGATCGGCTTTAGCCCCCACTCCGATGATATTGCCGTTTACCTTGACTCTTCCTTGGAGGATAAGAGTCTCGCATTGGCGTCTAGAACCAAAGCCGGCACGAGCAAGGATTTTCTGAACGCGTTCTTCCATGCTCAATCCTCGGAGTCGTTATCTGTTTCTTCTGCATCCATTGGGTTAATGGATTCTTCTGTTGCTTCCGCATGCCATGGAGGCAGTTCCTCAACAGAATTAAAACCAAAGTGTTGCAAAAATTGCGTGGTGACTGCATATAAGATTGGCCGTCCTGGAGCTTCCGCTCTGCCGATTTCCTCAATCAAGCCCTTGCTAAGTAATGTTTTTATCACGCTGTCGCTATTGACGCCACGGATGGTATCAATTTGAGGACGCGTAATGGGCTGTCGGTAAGCGATGACTGCTAAGGTCTCTAACCCTGCTTGGGTTAAACGGCTGGTAGTTTCTAGCCCTAAAAACTTTTCTACGAAAAGGGCAATCTCAGGCGCCGTAGTTAGTTGATAACGTCCCTGATGTTTTTGGAGTCGTAGGTAAGAATGAGGGTTTGTCGAGGAAAGCCTTTTTTCCAACTCTTGGAGTGCTAAATCAACCTCGGCGACTGGAATTTCCAAGGCAGCGGCTAGTTGGTTTGGACTCACTGGTGTCGCTGAAACGAATAACAAAGCTTCAATCAAAGCGGTAAGATCAAAAGGATTCGATGATTGGGTCTTCATGCTGTGATACAATTTGTCC
>FWPV01006334.1_pt1 | contig 22735 bp, 20 predicted proteins | sample 2228371 | NCBI WGS metagenome assembly FWPV01 (sample SAMEA103939776, study PRJEB20133) | metagenome | reverse complement strand
ATTGGATTGAAGTCTTAATAAACAAATTTCTCATTATTTGTTTCTAAGCAATACTCCAAATAATTGCCATGGCTTTTATTTGGAGTATTCTTAAAATTTAAAAAAGTTATGTGGAAGTTAAATCCCTACCCTTTTTCAATTAAAAAATGTGCACGTCCCTATTTTTCTTCCCGATGTCCTAATTTGATCCTTGACCTTTTTGAGAAAATTTTGTTAAATAAGGGTAGCTCTTAGGAGGTGAGATAATGGGAAAGAAAAACTGGATTTTGGTTGGTGGCATCGGCTTTGGCCTGTTGATAGGGCTCCTTTTAGTCTGGGTTTATTTTGGATGGCCTAGCTCCGAGAGGGTTATCCAAAAGACCACCGCTAAATTGGAGGAGGTGAAGGCTCAAGCGGAATTTGCCGAAATTCATGATCTCCTTGAAGGGGCAATCGGGTTCTTTAGAGAAGTTTTGGAAATCGCAAGAGAGCGGAAAATTAAACTTGGCAAAGAATTTTGGCTGGTCAGGGGCACAATTTTGGATCTTATCCGCTTAGTAAAGGAGATGAAAGAGATTGACCGGCAGGTTAGAGAGACACTGGGGCGTTTGGAAATTGAAAGCCAAAATCTCATGGAGAAAGTTTTAGAAGAATTGGGGGATTGAGATGGTAATGATTCTCGCTCCATCTAGGGCTGGTCAGCCAGCCCTTTTATTTTCTTGAGATTCGGTGTATAATATCAAGTTACCGTGGCCAAAACTTATCTTAAAATTGAGGCAAAACAATTTAAAGATATGGAAGAAAATGTAATAAAAGTTAGAGGGGCTAGAGTCCATAACTTAAAAAATATCAACCTTGATATCCCAAAAAATAAACTGGTTGTCATTACTGGTATTTCCGGCTCTGGCAAATCTTCTTTGGCTTTTGACACTCTTTATGCTGAAGGGCAAAGAAGGTATGTCGAGAGTTTATCGGCTTATGCCAGACAATTTTTAGGGGTGATGGACAAACCCGATGTTGACAAAATTGAGGGAATTTCACCAGCCATTTCCATTGACCAGAGAAAAGGAGCCCATAATCCTCGTTCTACCGTTGGCACTATCACGGAGATATATGATTATCTCCGTCTTTTGTTTGCTAGAGTGGGCAAACCCCATTGTCCAAAATGCAAAAAAGAAGTTTCGCGCCAAACAATTGACCAGATAACCGAGCAGGTTTTAAAATTGCCAGAAAAAAGCGAAATTACAATTTTAGGTCCTGTTATCCGAGGAAAAAAAGGAGAGCATCGGGGCATTTTAGAAGAAATTCAAAGGGCTGGCTTTGTCAGAGTGAGGATTGACGGAATCATTTATCGAATTGAGGAAGCTTTGGAAAAGAGCTGGGAAAGATATAAAAAGCATAATATTGAGGTAGTGATTGATCGATTGGTGATTGATAAAGACCTGGATAAATCGAGATTAGTCGATTCTTTAGAAACTGCTTTAAAACTTGGCAAAGGAATAGTAATTATCAACAAACGACAAACGACTAACGACAAACGACTAAAAGTTGTGAGTCGTAAGTTGTCAGTTGTAAGTTCTGAAGACCTCGTCTTCAGCGAGCATTTTGCCTGCGAAGAATGTGGAATCTCTTTGCCAGAATTGGAGCCTCGACTTTTCTCTTTTAATTCTCCTTATGGCGCCTGTCCGGCTTGTCAAGGCCTGGGAGAGAAATTAATTATTGACCCCAAATTGGTCATTCCCAATCCCAATTTGTCAATTGCTGAAGGAGCCATTTTCCCTTGGGCTCATGCTTCCCATAAAGTGGGCAGACAAAGATTTTTCTGGTATATGTTAGAAGATTTGGCTGAAAGGGAAAATATTGATTTATATTCGCCGGTCAAAAATCTACCAAAAGAAAAAATTGATAAAATTTTATATGGCGATGGTATTTTCGAAGGGGTAATTCCCTGGTTGGAAAAGAGATATCATGAAACCGAGTCTGAATATACCAGAGAGGAAATTGAAAAATTTATGGTTGAGAAAAAATGTGAGGTTTGTAAAGGAAAAAGATTGAAACCAGAAGTTTTGGCGGTGACGGTGAGCGGAAAATCAATTGACCAAATTGTTGAAATGGAGATTAGCAAGGTTAAAGAGTTTTTCGAAAAAATTTCTTTCAAGGAGTTTAGCTCCTTAAAAATTGCCCAGCCCATTATTAAAGAGATAATTAATCGACTCCAGTTTTTGATCGATGTTGGATTAGATTGTTTGACTTTAGACCGAAAAGCAGCCACTTTGGCTGGGGGGGAAGAACAGAGAATTAGATTGGCAACTCAGATTGGCTCAAAGTTGACTGGGGTATTATATATTTTGGATGAACCTTCAATTGGTCTTCATGCTAGAGATCAAGGAAGATTGATTGAAACTCTTAAAAAATTAAGAGATTTGGGAAATACAGTAATAGTAGTAGAGCATTCTAAGCATGCAATTAAGTCAGCCGACTGGATAATCGATATCGGTCCAGGAGCAGGAAAGCAGGGCGGAAAAATTGTTTTTCAGGGTACACCGAAACAACTTTTGAAAAGCCATACTTTAACTGGAGATTATTTGGCGGGAAGAAAGAAGGTAGAAATTTCGAAAGTCGTTAATCGAAATTCGAAAAACGAGTTTTTAATAATTAAAGGCGCCCAGGAACACAATTTAAAAAATATTGATGTCAAGATTCCTTTGGGTAAATTTGTTTGTCTTACCGGCGTTTCTGGCTCAGGTAAAAGTTCGCTGATGAACGATATTTTAGCTAGGGCCCTAATGAAAAAATTTTACAAATCAAAGGAGGAACCGGGAAAACATAAGGCAATTTTGGGGACTGAAAATTTAGATAAAGTAGTTTTGGTTGATCAATCACCTATCGGGCGAACACCCAGATCAAATCCAGCCACTTATACAGGAGCCTTCTCTTTCATCCGCGATCTTTTTTCAAAAACTAAAGAAGCCAGAATCCGTGGTTATCAACCAGGCAGATTTAGTTTTAATGTTAGAGGTGGTCGCTGTGAGGCCTGTGAGGGGCAGGGGGTAAAAAAAATTGAGATGTATTTCCTGCCTGATGTCTACGTTCAATGTTCCGAATGTAAAGGAAAAAGATTTAATAAAGAGACATTGACCGTCGAGTACAAGGGAAAAAATATCGCCGAGGTTTTAGAAATGACAGTTGAAGAGGCTCTCGAGTTTTTCAAAAATATTCCAGGTCTTTATCAAAAATTAAAAACCTTAAATGATGTTGGTTTAGGTTACATTCAACTTGGTCAGCCCGCTCCCTCTCTTTCTGGCGGTGAAGCCCAGAGAGTGAAATTGGCCACCGAACTTTCAAAAAAGGGAACCGGCAAAACTTTATACATTTTAGATGAACCAACCACCGGTCTTCATCCTGATGACATCAAAAAACTTCTTTATGTTTTGAAGGAGTTGGTGAATCGGGGCAACACCGTCATTTGCATTGAACACGAATTAGATGTAATAAAAAACGCCGATTATATAATAGATTTAGGTCCAGAGGGAGGAGAAAGAGGTGGCGAGATTATAGCCGAGGGTAGCCCTAAAGAAATAGCTAAAAGCCGAAGATCTTATACCGGTAGATATTTGAGAGAAATTTTTTCCGGTAAAATTCTTTAGCTTTATTAACAAGGCTATAGCAATTTCCGTGAATCCTTAGTAATAACGCTTTCACCTCTTGACAAGGCTTTTTGGCTGAGTAATATAAAAATAGAAATTAGCAGTCAAAGGTCTCGTTTGCTAATAATAAGCTAATTAAAAATTTATGAAAATAAAACCACTTTCAGATCACATTCTAATTGAACCAATCAAAGAAGAAGAGAAAACCAAAACCGGGATTTTGCTTCCTGAGACAGCGGAAAAGGAAAGGCCAGAACAGGGAAAAGTGGTGGCGGTTGGTCCTGGTAAAAGATCAGAAAAAGGAGATATTATTCCTATTTCGGTAAAACCCGGTCAAAAAGTTCTATTTAAAAAATATGGACCAGACGAAATAAAGGTCGATGGCAAAGAATATCTAATTGCTTCAGAAGAAGATATTTTAGCAATTATTGAGTAAATTTGGCTACGAATTACGAAAAACGTACGAATATACGAAAATGTTTTCGTAATTTCGTAAGAAATTCGTAATTCGTAGAGAATTTCATGGCAAAACAAATTTTATTCAATGAAATTGCCAGAAAAAAATTAATGGCTGGCATTAATAAACTAACCAATACTATGAAGGTTACCTTGGGACCAAGAGCAAGGTTGGTTGTTTTGGATAAAGGTTTTGGAGCGCCGGATATCTCTGATGATGGAGTTTCTATTGCCAAAGAGACGGAATTGGAGGATAAAGTTGAGAATTTGGGGGCCGAAATTTTGAAAGAAGTGGCCGAAAAAACCTCAGATGTGGCTGGTGATGGTACCACTACGGCTGCCGTTTTGACTCAGGCGATAGTTGCCGAAGGTCTTAAAAATGTAGCTGCCGGGGCTGATCCCTTGTCTTTAAAAAGGGGAATCGAAAAAGGAGTTAAAGCGGTGGTTGAAAATTTAAAAAAACTATCTAAACCAATTTCAAAAAAAGAAGAAATTGCCCAGGTAGCGACTATTGCCTCTTTGGATCCAGAAGTAGGCAATTTAATTGCTGAGGTTTTCTCCCAGGTCGGAAAAGATGGAGTGATTACGGTTGAAGAGTCAAAAAAATTTGGTCTAGAAAAAGAGATTGTCAAAGGATTGCAATTTGATCGGGGATATGTTTCACCTTATATGATTACTGATCCTGAAAGAATGGAAGCCATTTTAGAAGAGCCTTACATTTTGGTTACTGATAAAAAAATTTCCGCCCTTACGGAAATCCTGCCGGTGATGGAAAAAGTGATTCAGACTGGAAAAAAGGAATTAGTTATTATTGCCGAGGAGGTTGAAGGGGATGCTTTAGCTACTCTAGTTGTTAACAAATTAAGAGGAATATTCAATGCCTTGGCAGTAAAGGCGCCGGGTTTTGGTGATCGAAAAAAAGAAATGTTGCAAGATATTGCCACTGTTACCGGGGCTCAGGTGATTTCGGAAGAATTAGGATTGAAATTGGAGAATATTCAGTTGAATCAATTGGGAAGGGCGAGAAAAGTGGTAGCTGAAAAAGAAAAGACGACTATCATTGAGGGTAGAGGAAAAAAAGAAGACATTGAAGCCAGAATCAAACAAATTAAAAACGAATTAAAAACCACCGAATCGGAATTTGACAGAGAAAAATTGCAAGAAAGATTGGCAAAATTGGCCGGAGGAGTGGCAGTGATTAAAGTAGGAGCAGCCACTGAGGTTGAGCAAAAAGCAAGACAGAAAAAAGCCGAGAACGCTTTAAATGCCACTCGGGCTGCCATCGAAGAGGGAACTTTGCCAGGAGGTGGAGTTGCTCTTTTAAGATCAATCCCAGTTTTGGAAAAAATAGAGTTGGTGGGCGATGAGAAAACGGGATTAAATATTTTAAAGAAAGCCCTTGAAAAACCAATTCGTCAGATTGCTGAAAATGCGGGTATGGATGGAGCGGTAGTAGCTGCCAAGGTGAAAGAGGGGAAAGATAATTTTGGCTTTAATGCCCAAACTCTTAAATTTGAGGATTTGGTTTTGGCTGGTGTCATTGATCCAACAAAGGTGGTTAGGACCACTTTGGAAAATGCCGCTTCAGCTGCCTCAATGTTGCTCACCACTGAAGCGGTAGTGGCAGAAAAACCAGAAGAAAAGAAAAAGGAGATTCCGCCAATGCCAGAAGAGTACTAGTGGTCATACCAAGATTCTCGCTCGCCCTTTTCCTTCGCTCGCTATCGCTCGCCCAGGCGCTTAGCTTCGCCTCGCTTCGGACTCACTCTTTAAAAACCCTCGGTTTTTAATATTTTCCTACACGGGAGAACCGAAGTGTTCTCCGCCCCTTTCCGATTAGGGATTTCTGAAGCGAATAGATGCGAAAATAAATCCGCCCTCAGTGGCGGGTTTGTTTTTTAAAAAAAATGCTAAACTATAATATTCAAATTCGAAAATTTGAAACGGGATTTTTTTCAGTTCCGCTATGCTAAATTTCAGCCTCCGTTCTTAACTTCCAAATTGTTACCTTAATTTAGCCATGGCATTGTTAAGGTAACAAATTATTTGGGGTGGTGGAAGGGGGGTTTTATTCGTTTGTGAAACATTACTAAATGGTTTTGAGTGGCTTTTGATCAAAGGCGATCTGTGACTATTCCCAAAATAAATTTGTTGAACCTATTCCATTTTCTATAAATTTTGGTAGAATAAAATATCAAGGTCGAAAAAATAATTTAAAGTAAGAAAAATTTTTTATGGTTCAAGTTCTTATCCTCATTACAGTTTTAATAATTGGCTGGGTAGTTTTCACCCACAATCGCTTGATTACTCTCAAAAATCGGGCAAAAGAGGCCTGGTCAGATATCGATGTTCAGTTAAAGAGGAGATATGATTTAATCCCAAATTTGGTCGAGACAGTGAAAGGTTACGCTGTTCATGAGAAAGAGGTTTTTGAGAAAGTGACTGAAGCTAGAGCAAGAGCAATTTCAGCCGAAAAAGCCGGTCACCCAAATGAAATTGCCGAAGCGGAGAATTTTTTGGCCGAAACTTTAAAGACATTATTTGCGGTTGCTGAAGCCTATCCAGATTTGAAGGCCTCAACCAATTTTCTGGAATTACAAAGAGAGCTCAGAGACACTGAAGACAAAATTCAAGCCGCCAGAAGATTTTACAACGGAAACGTCAGGGATTTGAATATTATGATTGAAAGTTTTCCCGCTAATCTTGTCGCCAATCTTTTTGGTTTCAAGAAAATGGAATTTTTTGAGATTGCCGAAGCCGCCGAAAGAGAAGTTCCTAAAGCCAGTTTTTAAAGACAAAAATTGCTGTTGGACATAGGTTTGGCCCATGAATTCTTGTATTCGATTACTACCAAGAAGAGCCACAAAATATTGCTCAAGAGATTATGAAAGAAGATGTCCTTAGAAGGGAGAAATTCTAAATATTGTCCTTTATCTCCTTTAATAGTTGTTAGAATGGGATAAAACTTTTTGATTTTCTGATAATTTGTTAAAATAAATTGAGATTGTTGAATTCAATTTGGAGATAATTTTCTCTTAAAGAGCTTCTAAGAATAATTTTTCAACGGTCTCAAAATATAAAATCCTAAAAATTGTGGAAAGGATTACTTTTCAGAAAATCAAAAAGGTTAGTGATTTAATTGCCAAAAAGTTCAAGCCAGAAAAGATTATTCTCTTTGGCTCTTTTGCCCGGGGAAAGCCAACAAAAGGAAAAATAAGGAAAAATAGGGACGTGCACATTTTTGAATTCTTTTATGGCTACTCTCTATACTTTAGCGGAAAAAAATGTTCGTAAGACCTGGATTTTAATGACTGGTTTTTTGGTAATGATTATCTTTTTTGGCTGGCTATTTTCTCAGCTTCTTGAGAGTCCCTTCTTTTTGTATCTGGCAGTGATTGTTGCTTTCTTTCAAAGCTTTTTGAGTTACTGGTATTCAGATAAAATTGTCTTGGCAATGACCGGGGCGAAATTGATTAAGAAAGAAGACAATCCTGAATTATATCGCTTGGTCGAAAATCTCTGTATTACAGCTGGTCTCCCCCTGCCAAAAATTTATATTTTAGATGAAGCCCAACCCAATGCTTTTGCCACTGGCAGAGATAAAAACCACGCAGTAGTAGCAGTCACCAGAGGGCTTTTGGAAAAACTAGAGAGAGTAGAATTAGAAGGAGTAATAGCTCATGAATTTTCTCATATTGGCAACAAAGATATGTTATTACAAACAGTAGTGGTAATTTTGGTGGGAGTGATTGCTTTGCTCTCTGATTTCTTTTTAAGAATTAGTTTTTGGGGCAGAAGTCGAAGCAGAGAAAGGGATTCTAGGGGAGCAATTTTAATGTTTTTTGGAATCATTGCTGCAATTTTAGCTCCTTTTGCTGCTACCCTGATTCAATTAGCCATTTCCAGAAAAAGAGAATTTTTAGCCGATGCCTCAGGTGCTTTGCTTACTCGTTATCCCGAAGGCCTGGCCCGAGCTTTAGAAAAAATTTCGGCCGATCCCAATCCTTTAAGAGTTGCCAATGATGCTACTGCCCATTTGTATATTTCAAATCCTTTTCGTGGAAAACAAAAAACCAGCTGGTTTGCTAAATTATTTATGACTCATCCACCAGTCGAAGAAAGAATTAAAGCCCTAAGAGAACTGTCAATCTAACAATAACATAAATGAGCAACGACCGCTTCCTTTTTATGCCATTTTTTCTCTTCCAATATGGAGAGGTCGCATAGTGGTCGAGTGCGCGGCGCTGGAGACGCCGTATACCCGAAAGGGTATCGTGGGTTCAAATCCCACCCTCTCCGCCGACGGAAAATTTAATAAAAATTAAAAATATTATGAAACTTACCCTTTCTATATTGCCTGAAAAATTAGGCATTTGCCATTTTGATAAAAATAGCCCAATTCCTAATTGGGCAAAAAAGATTAGCTTTTGTTCTATCACCAGAACCTCAGATGAGCTTTCAATTGTTTGTCCTCAAGATAAAATTCCAGCCGGAGTTTTGGTCGAGAAAGATTGGCGAGCTTTCAAGGTCCAAGGGCCTTTGGGTTTTTCTTTAACTGGAGTAGTTTCTTCTTTATCAACCTCTTTAGCCAAAGCCGGAATTAGCATTTTTTATATTTCAACCTATGAGACCGATTATCTTTTAGTTAAAGAAGAAAATTTGGTTAGGGCCAAAAATATTTTGAGTAAATTTTGTAATATCAAAAAATAATGGACATTCAGAGTTTTTCCCAAAATTTAGTTTCCTGGTTTTCGTCTCACGGTTTGAGAGTTGTTTTGATTTTGGTTGTGGCCGCCCTTTGCCATCGGTTTTTAAAAACTTTTATTGAAAAAATCATCTTAGCAAAGATCAGAGATAAAGTTAGCGAAGAGGAAAAAAGAAAAAGAGTCCAAACCCTGATCAGTGTTTTCGGAGGTACTTTAAAATTCATAATCTGGATTATTACTCTTTTGATGATTCTTCCTGAATTTGGAGTAAATATTGCCCCAATTTTGGCTGGAGTTGGTGTGGCAGGTTTGGCCATCGGTATGGCAGCCAGGGATATCATTTCCGATTTCATTTCCGGCTTTTTTATTCTTTTGGAGGGCCAATATTATGTTGGTGACAAAGTGAAAGTGGCCGGCATTGAAGGCAAGGTCAAAGAGATAACCTTAAGAAGGACAATTATTGAGGACGAAGCCGGCTTTTTACATTCAATTCCCAACAGCCAGATAAAATTGGTCTCCAAAAAACTTGAATAAAAATGCTCTTTGATTACTTCAAAAAAGAAAAAATAAAGAGGAAGGTCTTGTTGGAGATTCGAGAGTTAAAAGACAAAAAAGGTTTTTTGAGGGCCGGTTTACCAAAATATAATCGGCTTTTCGGTAGAGATTCTTTGATTTCCGCCTGGCAACTTTTGGATTGGAACCCTGGGATTTGCCAGGCAACATTAGAAATTTTATCTCAATATCAAGGGAAAATAGTGCATAGTGAAAGAGAAGAAGAGCCGGGAAAAATTCTTCATGAAACTGATTTGAAATTAAAATTCCATCCCCAGGGCTACTTTCCCTTTCCTTATTATGGATCGGTTGATTCCACTCCTTTATTTTTAATTTTATTTTCTCTTTATTACAAAAAAACAAAAAACTTCAAATTCTTAAATACTCATTGGGAAAATATTTTAAAAGCTTTAAACTGGATGCAAGAATATGGCGACAAAGATAAAGATTTGTTCTTAGAATATCAAAGAAAAAGCGAAAAAGGTCTTTTTCATCAAGGATGGAAGGATGGATTTGAAGATCATTTAAAAATTGACCCGCCGGTGGCAATTGTTGAAGCCCAGGGATATCAATACCCCGCTTTAAGAGAAATTGCTCATTTGGCTGAAATAAAAAAGGATTGGGATTTAGTTGATAAATTAGAAGAAAGGGCCTGGGAATTAAAAAAGAAATTCGACAAAGACTTTTGGATGCCAGAGAAAAAATATTTTGCCTCTGCTTTGGACGGAAAAAAACAACAAAAAAAATCAATTACCTCAAATCCAGGTCATTTGCTTTTTTCCGGGATTTTGAGAGACGACAAAATTGATGCTGTTGTCAAAAGACTTTTTGAAGAGGACTTGTGGACTCCTTTTGGGATTAGAACTCACTCCACTCTCGAGCCAGATTTTGACCCCAAAAGTTATCATTTAGGCTCAATCTGGCCTCATGATAATTGGATAATAGCCCAGGGATTAAAAAAATTGGGCTATGAGAAAGAATATCAAAAAATAAAAAATGCCATTTTATTGGCTTTTGAAAAAATAGGTTTTCTACCAGAATTTTATGGGGTCATAAATGGGGAGCCTGTTTTAGAGATGGAAGAGACCCCTTGCTATCCTCAAGCCTGGGCCTCTGGGGCTCTACTAAATTTTTTAATTTCTAGATAAAATTTGGCAGAATGCTTTCTCATAGTTTTTCACCATTTTTTCGATTGTAAAATTTTTTTCAACCCATTTTCGACAATCCTGGCGTGAAATTTTCTCAATTTTTTTAATTGCTCCTACCATCTCTTTTAAATTTTTGACCACAAAACCGGTTTTCCCGTTTTTTACTATTTCTTTGGCCGAACCCTTATTAAAAGTAATAACCGGAGTTCCACAAGCCATTGATTCGATAAATATTAGTCCAAAAGGTTCTTCCCAGCGATGGGGATACAATAATCCTTTTGCCTGAGAATAAAAATCTCCCATTTTGAGATAATTTATCATTCCCAGATATTCTATATCTTTTGAGAGGTAAGGTTTAATTTTTTTCTCGAAATATTCGCCCCTGGCTGGTCCTCCAGCTATCTTTAATTTCACCCCTGCTTTTTTAGCCGCCAGAATGGCTAAATCAATTCCTTTTTCCGGAACAAATCTACCGGCGGCAACAAAATAATTTCTTGGTTTTTCATTGAATTTGAATTTTTGGATATCGATGCCATTGTAAACCGTTGCAATATAGTTTAATTTTGGCAAGGGTTTTCTTTGGGCATTTGAAAGAGAAATTAAAAAAACTTGAGGAATTTTTTTTGTTAGAGCAATTTGATGTTTTGTCCAGTCCTTTAAAGGATCATGGATGGTAATCACTGTTGGCGTTTTAGTTAGAGGAGCAAAGGGAATGATCCTTCTGTAAGGATGAATATGAATGATATCGAATTTTTCTTTTTGATTCATTTGATAAATCTTTGAAATCATCAACTGTTCATAAAAATTAACTACCGCTTCGTTCATTCGTGGCAAAAAGGGTAAAAGTTTTTTATTGTATTTAATAGCTGGCATTCTAAAAGAAACCAGTTTGGCATACTTTAGTTTTGAATCTTTAGAGCCAAAATAAAAAACTTTATGTCCTCTTTTTGCCAAGCCCTCAGCCTCATAAAAAGCAATCCACAAAGGAGCGTAAAAAATGTTTTGGGGTGGGGGAGCGGGCCACTCATTGGTACAAAAAATAGCAATTTTTAATTTCTTTTTCATCTTAGGCGTTAATTAAAGTCTCAAAATCTTTGGTACAATTTTCCAAAAGCTTGAGATAAAATTTCCTCCTTTTTTCCAAAATTTTTAATTTTTCTCTTTCTTTTTTATACTCTATCCCTCCTAAAGAAAGATAAGAAACTACCACCGGTAAAAGTTTTTTAAACTTAGTTAACTGGGTGGAATTTAAATTTTTTAAATATGATTTGATAAGTTTTTTTCTGAACTCTCTCTTTGCTTGCCACAAGTGAGCCCACAAATAACCAATATCGTAGGCAAAATTATTAAAATGGATTAATTCCCAATCAATAATCCAAATTTCCTTTCCATCTGATAAAATATTTCCTAAGTTTAAATCTCCGTGAGAAAAATAGTGATTCTCTTTTTTCAATAAAGGGATAAGTTTTTGAATTTTTTTTGAACTTTTCTGAAATAAATCAGCCGTAATGATTTTTCTTTTTAATAAATTAACGTAAGCCCCTGGAGCCAAATAATTTCGATAGTTAAATTTTTTAAGGGGAATGCCAGGCAAATTTCTTGGTTTTAATTTCGAAATTTCAAAAATGGCTTTAGTTAATTCAGCAATAATTTTGAGAGAAGGTTGCTGAATTATACTTCGGCTGGTACCCAAAGGTGGAGCCCTGGGATATTCTCTGACCAACCATTCAAAATCTTTCTCTAAACCAGAATTTAAAATTTCAGGCATTAAATTTTTGATTTTGATTTGACTTTTCTTTACCCATTCTAAAAATTCGATTTCTCTGATAAATTTTTCTTTGGCATCCAAATTATCGTGAAGCCTAGCATAAAAAGCAACCATTTCTTCCCCTTTTTTACAGGGACTAAAATAACGATGTTTTCCCCCACCGTGAATCTCCAAAAATTCTTTCGGAGAGACCTTAGGTTTTAAATTCAATTCTTTTAATTTTCTTTCAATTTTTTTTTCAATTCCAACAATGAGAATTTTTTCATTTCCCATACTCTTTTAGATTAAAATATAGTTTTTCATAATTTTTTACCATAATCTCGGTGGTGAAATTTTCTTCAACCCATTTCCGACAATCTTCCCTTTTGATTTTATCAATGTTTTTTACCGCTTTTACCGCTTCATTAATATTTTTCACCACAAATCCAGTTTTTCCATCTTTTACAACTTCCGGAACTGAACCCATTTTAAAAGCAATCACCGGCGTTCCACAAGCCATTGCCTCTACCATATTTAATCCAAAAGGTTCATGCCACTCTATTGGATACAAAAGCGCCTTGGCCTGACCAAAAAAATTAGATTTTTCTTCTCTGGAATACTCTCCAATAAATTTGATTTGTTTTCCCAAATGAGGTTTTATATTTTTTTCAAAATATCCTTTTTGGCCAGGATCAAGCCTTCCGGCTAAAACCAATTTCACCTTTGCCCTTTTTGCTATTTTGATTGCATTTTCTATTCCTTTATATTTATCTATTCTAGCGCACCAAATAAAGTGGTCCTTTGGCTTTGGATTAAAATTGAATTCCTCAATTCTGATACCATTGTAAATTGTCCGTGCTTTTATTTTTACCCTTGATGATTTTTTTTGAGAATTAGAGATGGTGACGAAATTATTATTTTTAAACTTTTCCAAAATAAAGAGTCGAGAATCTCTTTTTTTATCTGAATATAAGGGATTATGAATAGTATGCAAAACAGGAGTTTTTACCAGTTGGGGAAAATACCATTCCCATAAATCTACATGGGTATGGATGATATCAAACTCTTTGGCTCTTTTGAAGGCGACACTTAAATTTAAAAGATTGTAGGTCGGATCATACCAGGAAATACCGGCTTCAGTTAAAGCAATAGGATAAACCGAAACTAATTGGCAGGGGACCTTTGAATCACCAGAAGCAAAGAGAGTGACATTATGACCCAATTTGGTTAATCCCTCACACAAATTATAAACAATCCATTCAATTCCACCATATTTTTTTGGTGGAATAGAAAACCAAAGCGGGGCAACTTGGGCAATTTTTAATTTTTTCATAGCTTTACTAATTGATAATAAATTTTTTCGTATTCATCAACCATTTTTTCCATTCGAAATTTTTTTTCCACCCATAATCGGCAGTCTTCTCTCTTAATTTTATCAATTTTCTTGATTGCCTCTATTAATCCCTGGATGTTTTTTCTTCCCTTTTTGTCAAAAAAGGGAACAACAAAGCCGGTTTTTCCATTTTTTATTACTTCTTTGGCTGAGCCGAGGTCAAAAGCGATGACTGGAGTTCCACAAGCCATTGCTTCTACCATAGACAACCCAAAGGGTTCTTGCCATTCAAATGGATACAAAAAGCAAATGGCTTGACCGTAAAAATCAGAAAGTCCTTTCTGATCTAGCTCTCCCAGATATTTAATTTTGGAATTCAAATAAGGTTTAATTTTTTCTCGAAAATAATTTTCATACTGGGGCTGCAATTGGCCGGTCAAAATAAGCTTCATTCCGATTTTTTTAGCAACAAAAATGGCATTTTCAATTCCCTTTTTTTCACAAATTCGACCAATCCAAATTAAATGGTCTTTTGGTTTCGGGTTAAATTTAAATTGAGTAAGATCAATTCCGTTGTAGATAACATATTCTCTTTTAAATCTTATTGGTGAATTCTTCTTTTCTTTTTTTGAAATAAAAACAACGTTAGAATCCCTTTGATAGTTTTTAAAAATCCTCCAGCGATGGTCGGTTTTTACTGGAATGTTATGAAGGGTATGTAAGACAGGAGTTTTGACGAATCTTTGAAAGTACATTCCCGGGGGGGTCCAGTGAGAATGAATAATGTCAAATTTTTCTGCATTCTCAAAAGCCAAGGAATAATTTAAATTGTTCCACCACCAGTCCTGCCAGCTTATTTTTTGGCCAATTAAGTGTTCTTTAGTGACGGAAATTAAACGGGCCCTGGTTTTTGAGTCGCCGGAGGCAAAAAGAGTGACCCGGTGACCTCTTTTGACTAATTCCTCAGTCAAAAAATGGATAATTCTTTCTGTTCCTCCATATTTTTCAGGAGGAACGGGAAACCAAAGGGGAGCAATTTGAGCAATTTTTAAAGGTTTTTTAAGTTTTAGCATTTTTTTTCAAAATTTTTTTGTAAAGTTTCTCATATCTATTGACCATTCTTTTTAAATTAAAATTCTTTTTTACATATTCTCGGCAGTACTCTCGGGAAATTTGGTCAACCTTTTTTAAGGCCTGGCAGGCCTCTTCAATGTTATTAACTAAAAATCCGGTCTTTCCATCCTCAATCAATTCTGGCATTGAACCTTCTTTAAAAGCAATGACCGGAGTACCACAGGCCATAGCCTCAATCACCACCAAGCCAAAGGGTTCTGGTCTTTTTACTGGAAAAATAGAAGCCTTGGCATTTTTTAATAAATCAATTTTTTTGGGAAAATCAGAGGCGCCAACAAATTGAATTTTCTTTCCATCAATTAAGGGTTTAATCCTAAAATCAAAATAATCTCCATATTCAGGGGGGATATTTCCTGAGATAATTAAATTTTCTCCGCTTAATTTGGCAATATCAATCGCTTCGGCAATTCCCTTTTGGGGCATAATTTTTGAAAGCCACAAAAGATAATTCTTTGGCTTGGGATTAAATTCATATTTTTCAATTGGTAATCCATGATAAATTGTTCTGACAATGTTTATTCCCGGCCCCGATTTTCTTTGATGTTTTGAAATCGCTACAAAATTCACATTGGGGAATTTTTTATAGAGAATAATTGTTTCTTCGGTCAAGGGATGATGGAGGGTAGTAATCACTGGCGGTTTTAAAAATTTTGTGTAGGGCATGGTGTAAAATTCGCAATGATCGTGGAGAATATCAAATTGATCTTGTATTTCAATGAGTTTTTGATAGAGCAAAGAAAAAACGGCATGGGGGGTTCTCAATTTCGCCCGCCACAAAGACCTTGGCCAAATGGGAATTAATTTTGCCTTGGTTTTTGAATCGCCAGTGGCAAAAAGGGTAACTTCATGACCCCTTCTCACCAATTCATCGCAAAGCCAAGAAATAATGAGTTCAGTTCCTCCATAAGTATAAGGAGGAACGGGAATCCAAGGTGGAGCTAATTGAGCAATTCTCATACTTTTACAAATTTTTACAAATTACTACGAATTACGAATAATCAAGCTTTCTTTTTTGATAAAATTTTGCTAATATTTAATTATAGCAGATTATGTTTAATTCGCCAATTGACGAAATTAAAAACAGATTAGATATTGTCGAGGTAATTAGTTCTTATATTAAACTTCAAAAGGCGGGGGCAAATTACAAGGCGCTTTGCCCATTTCATTCAGAAAAAACTCCTTCTTTTTTTGTCTCCCCAGCCAGGCAAATTTGGCATTGTTTTGGCTGCGGCGCTGGTCATTCTATTTTTGATTTTATAATGAAAATTGAAGGCGTGGAATTTGGCGATGCCCTAAGGATTTTGGCTCAAAGGGCTGGAGTAGAATTAAAGCCAATGAGGCCGGAATTAAAAACGGCAAGGCAAAGATTGTATGAAATTTGCGAACTTTCTTGCAAGTTTTTTGAGAGACAATTAGAAAAGAGTTCGAGGGGGAGAGAGGCAAAGGAATATCTTTTGAAAAGAGGAATCAACGAAGGTTCAATTAAAAAATGGCGTTTGGGCTATGCGCCAGATATCTGGCAGAGCCTGAGCGATTTTTTAATCTCTCGAGGATATAAAAGAGAAGAAATTGAAAAAGCCGGCCTGATTGTTAAAAATGAAAGTGGAAATTTTTACGACCGCTTTCGGGGAAGAATCATTTTTCCCGTTTTTGACTTAAACTCCCAAGTAATTGGTTTTGGCGGTCGAATCTTCCGCCCAGATTCCTCTGACTCTGCCTTGAAAGAGGCCAAATATATTAATACTCCCAATACCTTATTATACGATAAGAGCCGAATTCTTTATGGCTTAGATAAAGCAAAATTAGAAATCAGAAAAAGAAATTTTAGCATTTTAGTTGAAGGTTACACCGATACCATTTTAGCCCATCAGGCTGGCTGGGAAAATGCGGTCGCTGTTTCTGGTACCGCCCTTACTCCCTATCATCTCTCAATCTTGAAAAGATATACTGATAATCTCTTTTTAGCCTTTGATATGGATATTGCCGGTGATTCTGCCACCAAAAGAGGGATAGATTTGGCCCAATGGCAAGGTTTTAATTTAAAAATCATTATCTTGCCCAAAGAGAAAGATCCAGCCGATGTTATTTCTCAAAATCCAAAAGAGTTCCAAACTTTTATTGAAAATAGTTTATCAATTTTGGATTTTTATTTTCAGGGAGCATTTTCCAAATTTGACAAGAATACTCCTGAAGGCAAAAAAGCCATTTCAAAGATTTTACTTCCGGTCATAAAAAGAATCCCAAATAAAATTGAACAATCATTTTGGATCGCCAAACTAGCAAAACAACTGGAAGTTAAAGAAACGGATGTAGAAGAAGAGTTAAGGAAAATAAAGTTAGAAAAGAATTTTTTCGGTCCTAAAGAATCCTCAGCCCCAAATTCTTCTCCCAAACCAAGAAAAGAGCTTTTAGAGGAAAAATTGATTGCTCTGATTTTAAAAAAACCAGAAAATTTAAACCTGATTGAGAAAGGCCATTTCAATTATTTTTCTCCCATTGGGAAGGAAATTTTATACAATTTAAAAAAGGATTTGAAATTTTCGGAAGAAAAATTATCCCCACAAGCGAGAGAGAAATTTGATTATCTTGGTTTGAGGTCTGAGGTTGAAGAGATTGAAGAAAAAGATATTCTTTCTGAAATTCAGTTTTGTTTGAAAGAAATTCAGGTCTTAGAGATTAAAAATAAACTCAGCGAAATTTCAGAAAAAATTAAAAAGGCAGAAGAGGAGAAAAATCTAAAAGAAATCGAAAAATTAACTCAAGAGTTTAATTTCCATTCTAAATTACTTTCAGGATTGGACTACAAAATCTAACTCTATGAAGAAAAAAGCTCGCAAAATTTTAAAAAGAAAGAGGAAAAAAAAGATTTCTTTACCTCGAGGGAGGCCGAGAAAAGTTTTCCGGGAGGAAAAAATTCAACAACTTTTAGCCAGAGGGAGAGAAAAGGGTTTTGTTACCCAAGAAGAAATCTTGTATTTTTTTCCGGAAATAGAAAACGACCTCGGGGGCTTAGAAGAACTTTTTGGAAGATTAGAGAGGGAGGGGATTGAGGTTAAGGAGCCAACAGAGCTTTTGGCGCCAGAAGAAGAATTAATTGAATTGCCGGATACCAGGATTGATTCCGTGCAAATGTATTTAAAAGAAATTGGTCAATATCCTCCTTTGACAGCCGAGGAGGAAAGAGAATTAGCCAAAAGAATTGAAAAAGGTGACCTTGAGGCTAAAAAGAAATTGGCTCAGGCTAATTTAAGGTTGGTGGTTTCCATTGCCAAAAGATATATTGGCCGATCACCCAATTTAACCCTTTTGGATTTAATTCAAGAAGGAAATTTAGGCCTTTTCCGAGCAGTGGAAAAATTTGATTGGCGAAAGGGTTATAAATTTTCAACCTATGCCACCTGGTGGATCAGGCAGGCGATCTCTAGGGCTTTAGCTGATCAGGCCAGGACAATTAGGATACCAGTTCATATGGTAGAGACACTTTCCAAATATAACCAGGCTCGGAGAAGATTATTGCAGGACTTGGGTCGCGAGCCATTACCTGAAGAAATAGCCTCAGAAATGGGAATTGAACCAGAAAAAGTTCATCATTTAATGCGCATTTCTCAAGAGGCAGTTTCTTTGGAGACCCCGGTTGGCGAGGATGAAGAAGATTCGCTTTTAGCCGAATTTATCGCTGATGAAAAATCGCCCCCACCCTCTCTCAAAGCCGCCCGAGCCCTGCTCAGAGAAAGATTAAGAGAGATTTTGGTTGATTTAACACCCCGAGAACAAAAAATTCTCTCGATGCGATTTGGTTTGGAAGATGGAATTGTGAGAACCTTAGAAGAAGTTGGTCAGGAATTTGGGGTGACTAGAGAAAGAATCCGTCAAATTGAAGCTAAAGCCCTAGAAAAAATCCGTCAACACCGTGATTTGGATAAGCTAAAAGGTTATTAAAATTAAAAATAGAAACTTCCTTTTTTAGTTTCCGATTATTCAAAAATTAGTTTTGATTTCTCAGGAAAAAATTGATAATATAGTAAAAGATTGCCCTTAATCTTGAATTTTAAACTGCGAAATTCCGGGGTAGCTCAACGGTAGAGCTACGCGCTGTTAACGCGGAGGTTGCGCGTTCGAATCGCGCCCCCGGAGCCCTAAAGCAAAATTTTTTGCTGCCACATTTTCGCGGCTTTGTAGAATAATGTAGAATAAAGAATATGTTCGAAGGAATAGAGAGGGGGTGGAATTTAATAAAAGCTTCAATACGGGTATTTAACCATCATCCGTCTTTTATAATACCCATTCTTGTTGTTTGGGTTATTTATGGTTCAGTTATCTTGTATTTAGATTATGGATTAAACTGGGATCTATTTACCCCCGCTCAAACTTTGCTGATCATTATTGGCGCAATTTTCTTATTCGCTTTTTTACTCTCTTTTTCCTGTTCAACGCTTTTAGGGCTAATACAGCAAATAGAATCAGAAGAAAAAGCCAGCTTATCAAAAGCATTTTCACATACTAAAGCCCATCTAACTGAATTTGCCACCGGTTTCGTTCTCACAACTTTAGCCGCGACTGTTTTATATTTACCGCCAGCGATTCTTTTTTATCTCTCCGACGAGTTAAGAATAGATTTCCCCAACTGGCTTTGGATAATTTGTATTATTTATATTGCCTTTGCTTGGAGTTATACAATTTATCTTGAACAGATGTTTGGAGCCGAGTTATATTTGTGGAATATGAGATGGGAAAGGGAAATTATGAAAAATCCGGAGAAAAATTTAGAATATCTTACCGCCGGACTTAAGAGCGTCGAAAAACCCTCTCTTTTAGATGAGACTCCTGATTTATTAGAAAAATAATTTTTTAATATAATTCAACTACCCCTTTTGATGGTTTGATTAAAAAATCAACCAACGCCGGTCAAAGCCGGTATTTTAATTTGTCTAATTTATTTTTTTTGATAGTATAAAATATATGGAAAAAATTGGTATTATTACCGATGAGGCAGCCGATTTACCCCGGGAAATAATAGAAAAATATAAAATTTCGATAGTGCCGGTAAAATTGGATTGGCCGGAAATAGAAAATTTGCCCGGGGAAAATACTTTCCAAAAAATGAGAGAATTAGAAAAACGGGGAATTAAGAGTTTTGGCAAAACCTCCCAGCCCTCGCCAAAAGATTTTATAGAGAAATACAAAGAAAAATTAAGGGATTTTGAGAAAGTTCTCTGCATTACTATGACTTCAAAACATTCTGGCACCTTCAATTCAGCCTGGCAGGGCAAAAGCTTTCTCTTGCCCGAAGAACAAGAACGCATTTTTTTAATTGATTCTTTACACGGTACTGCCAGCCAGGCCCTTTTGATTTTAAAAGCAATTGATTTCATTGAGAGCAAAAAAGAGGCAACAGAGATCGTGAGGGAATTAGAGAAATTCCGTGATAAAATTCGCTTTTTTGTTATATTGCCAGATCCTCAATGGATGGAAGCCTCGGGGAGAATTTCTTCTTTGGTGGCTAAAATTTTGAGGAATTTAGCAAGCAAAGGAATTAGAGCGATGATAACTTTTAGAGAGGGGAAATTAAAGCTCGGCGGTCTTAAAATTCGGGCTACAGATATAGTTTCAGTTCTTTTTAGGCAATTTGAGAAAGAAAATCAAAAAATAAAAAACACAAATAAAAAAATCAGGGTGGCTATTACTCATGGCGATGATTTGGCATCGGCCCAGAGGTTAAAAGATATGATTGAAAAAGAATACCAGAATGCCAACGTGGTTTTCATTAACATTATCAACAATATAGTTGGTGCGGTAACCGGACCCAATACTTTAGCCCTTGCCTGGTGCGAAATTTAATTTTTGAAATAGTGAAGACAATTTTTTATTCTTGGCAATATTTCTTTAAGGTATATAATAAAGAAATATGGGAAGGCATTTAAAATTCTTGATTTTAATTAGCGGAATAGTTTCAGCCGCTTTTTTAATTTTTGAGGCGAGTTTTGTTAAAGAAGAAGCCCTCCTATTGAAACTGCCACCAAAACCAAAAATATCGTAGAATGAAAAAATACAACAAATGACAAAAGAAAATAAATTTAAAATTAAAGATTTGCCGAGGGTGGAAAGGCCGGGGAAAAGTTAATTTCAAAAGGACCACAAACCTTAAAGATGAGGAACTTTTGGCTATTTTGTTAGTGACGGGCACAAGGGCTTTAAAAGTAGGGGAGGAGACATTGCTAAAAGTGGAATCAATCAGAGTGAAATTTTTGAGCAGGCCATTTTGCATCACGCCAGCTCAATAAATTTAGTTCATAATCATCCTTCAGGCGATCCTGAATCCTCCAAAGCCGACCTCGAAATCACCAAAAGAATTTTAGAAGCCGGCAAAATAATGGGAATAGATATTTTAGATCATATTATAATTACCTAAAATAAAACCTTCAGTTTTAAAGAAAAAAAATTAATTTAACTCTTGACAAAATGTTTGTTTCGAATAATATAGAAATAAGCCCATTTTTTAATTTGAAAATTCGAAACTATGACTAAAAAAGAAATAATTTGGCGAGAAATCCTTCATCAAGCGATTGAAAATAAAAAAACTGAATTTACCCAAAAAGAATTGGCTCAAAAATACGGCTTTTCCTTGAGTACAGTTTTTAATGCCTTAAAGGCGCCGAGAGGGGGAAGTGCTATCGAAGGTAAAAGAGGATTTAAAATTCGAGATCTCGAAAAATTTTTGTATTTGTGGGCAACTTTTAGAAAAATTAAAAAAGAGATTATTTATCAAACAGCAGTTAAAAAAGGAGTTTTTGAAATTGAAGGAGAAATGCCGCCCTCAATAATTTTTGGCGCCTATAGTGCTTTTTTGAAAAAATACAAAACAGCCCCAGCCGATTATGATAAGGTTTATGTTTATATTGAAGAAAGTAAAATCGATGAGATAAAAAAACGTTTCCCCCCACAAAAAGGGTATCAAAACTTAATTGTTTTAAAAGCCGACCCCTGGCTCAAAAATTTTGGCCAATTAACCCCTGATTGCCAAACCTTTGTTGATTTCTGGAATTTGCCCGAATGGTATGCCAAAGATTTTTTAAATGCCTTAAAAGAGAAAATTTTAAAATAAAATGGCAGAATTTTATCACGATTTCATAACTGGAAAGAGTTTTAAAATACTCCAAGACTTAAAAAGAAAATTCGATTTTATCCTTATTGGTGGCTGGGCAATTTTATTATATACAAAAGCATTAAAATCAAAAGACATTGATATTATTATTGATTACGACGAACTCGAAAAATTCAAAAAAGAATTTGATATTTTCAAAAATGAAAGATTAAAAAAATACGAAGCGAAAGTAGAGGAAATCGATATTGATATTTATCTACCATATTTTTCAGATTTAAAATTTCCGATTGAGGAAATTGAAAACTATCTTCAATCTATCGAGGGTTTTAAAGTTCCCATCCCCGAGATACTGCTTATCTTAAAAGTTAAAACCCATTTAGAGAGAAAAGGAACAACAAAAGGTGAAAAAGATTTTTTAGATATTTTTACTTTAATCTCAAATGAAAAAATTGACTGGCAAAAGTACAAAGAAATAATTGAAAAATACAATCTCAAAGAAATCAATCAAAAACTAAAAGAGTTAATTTCCTCAACCAAATCCATCCCCGAATTAAATCTCTTAAACCATCAAATTTCCCGTTTAAAAAAGAAAATTTTAGAAAAAATCTAACTCTTCCAGCAAAACCAAAATTTGGCAAAATAAAATATATGCCCAAACCATTTTATAAAGGAAAAGCGAAAGTTGTGGTAAAATAAAAAAAGATGGCAAAAGCAACGCCCTAGAAAAAAAGGAATTTTAGAAAATTAAAAAGATATTGGGAAAAGAAGAGGTAAAAACGATAAAATAATAAAAAGGGAAAAATTATGGAAAAATTATTAAATCATTTAGAAAGTTTACTTAAAAAAGATGAGCGGCTTGTTAGCGAAGGCGGAATTTTGAAAAATAAAGTTATTGAATTGGCAATAAAGTTGGATAAAGAGCTTATTGAAC
>FWPV01003847.1_pt1 | contig 22737 bp, 17 predicted proteins | sample 2228371 | NCBI WGS metagenome assembly FWPV01 (sample SAMEA103939776, study PRJEB20133) | metagenome | reverse complement strand
GTCGCGCCGCCATCCTGGCCGTCGCCGGCCAAACCACCCCGGACGGGGCCTTCACGCCCGTGGCCGTGACTGGCTACAACGCCGATGCCATCGTTGAAGCGGCGGGGACGCCACGCTTCCCCAACGCGCTGTTGACAGCCACGACCGTATCCATGGACGGCGGCACCAACAACACGGGAAGTACCTGGATGGAAAAGGGTTACTACGCCGCTATGCCGAACTCCGGTTTGCCCGCCCCCGGCACCATCATCAGCAGCCTCACCCAGCCGGACCACCATTACCAAATGCCGGCCAGCTACACGGCCAACAATTGCGTGTTTGTGGATTCCGTCCACGCCGAAGCGAACCTGACACCGGCCACGCCGGCAACCTACTCCGCTTTGTCGTTCTTGAGTGCGACCGCGAATAATAACGTAACCAACGAGGTCGTCATGCAGTATGCGGATGGGACGCAGGAGACCAATACCTTCGTTTCCCGCGACTGGTTCAACAATACCCCATTCGCCTACACCGCTTTGGGGCGGGTGAATCTGGACACCCGCCTCATCGAAGCCGACCCGGGCCGAACGACCACGCCCAATCCGCGCCTTTATGAGGCCCAATTCGCGCTGGGTAACACGGCCAGTCCCCTGACCAACATGGTCCTGCGGTTCCTCGGCGCGGTCAATCCCACCACCGGCCGCATGGTCGTTCTGGCTGTCAGCGGCACGGCCGGCGCCGTCCCGCCCATCATCAGCACCATCTCGCCGCAGAACATTCCGACCACCATTGAGGGCTCGAACATCACCTTTACGGCTACCGTCACGGGCGGCACCGAGCCCATCGCGTACCGCTGGCAGGTGGGCACCAATGGCGTGTGGGTGGACCTTAACGATGGTGGGCCGTTCTCCGGCACTACCACCACCACCCTGACCATTACCAGCATCGGCTGGAACAACGCCGGCGATTACCGCATGGTCGCCACCAATATTGCCGGCTTCGGCGTCAGCCCCACCGCCACCATCGGGCGTGTCCTGTCCGGTCTGCCCGACATCACGCTGCCGGGGGATCCCATTATCGCCTACCAGCCCAATGGCGGCAGCTCTCCGGCCAACGAAGCCGTCGAGCACGCCATTGACAACCTGACCTCGAAATACTTGAACTTTGGCACCGGCTCGACGCCCTTCACGGGGCCGGCAGGATTCATCGTGAAACCCTTGCGCGGCGGCACCATCGTCAGTGCGCTGCGGTTTTACACCGCCAACGACGCTGAGGGCCGAGACCCTGCCAACTACCTCCTGGAAGGCTCGAATGACGATGGCACCACCTGGACCACCATCGCTTCCGGGCCGCTGGCCTTGCCGGCCGGCCGCAACGCGGGCGGACTCGCCTTGGACCCGCTGACCCAAAACTTGCAGGAGGTGCGCATTGCCAACACGGCGGGCTACACCTCCTATCGCGTGAGTTTTTCGGCCGTCAAAGGCAGTGGCGATGCCCTCATGCAGATTGGCGAAGTCGAACTGCTGGGCGTCTTGAACCCCAATGCGGTGCCGACTATCGTGACCGCGCCTGCCAACACCACGGTCAACGAGGGTGCCACGGCCACGTTCTCCGTCACGGCCATCGGGCCCGGCACGCTCAGTTACCAGTGGTATGATGTGACCGCGGGCGACCCGGGCACTCTGCTGGCGGGCAAGACTGCCGCCACCCTCGCCCTGCCGAACGTGACTGCCGCCATGAACGGCAATGCTTATCGCGTCGTGGTCTCCAATCCCTACGGCTCGGTCACCAGCCCGGCCGTCGGAAATCCCGGCGCCCAGCTCACCGTGATCGGTGGCCCGCCGGTCATCGTCACCGACCTGGCCTCCGAAGGCGTGGTCTATGCCGGGCGCACGGCCTTGCTGCCAGTGATCATCAACGGCACCGAACCGTTCACGCTGCAGTGGCAGAAGAACGGGGGCAACCTGACGGACAATGATCGCATTATTGGCTCTCAGAGCAACGTGCTGGCCATTATTAACTCGCAAACCGCCGACAGCGGGAACTACCAGTTGGCGACCATCCAGAACAGCCAGGGCAGCGCCCAGAGCGCCGTCCAGGCCCTCACCGTTCAGAAGGTTCCGGCCTTCACCCTTAACGGCGCGGGTTGGGCGCTCAATGGCCTTCAAGGCAGCACGCCGTTCCCGGCCACGATGTTCAATGGGGTGCTGGAACTCGCCGCCAGCCTGGGCAGCACCGCCCGCAGCGCCTGGTACAAATACCCGCTGTTCATCGGCGCCTTCAAAGCCTCCTTCGTCTATCAGGACGTCGGCGGCGGCGGCGCGGATGGCGCGGCCTTTGTGCTGCAGAACGATCCGCGCGGGACGACCGCGCTGGGCGGCTCGGGCGGCAGCCTGGGCTATTCAACCATCACCCCCAGCGTTGCCCTGCAGATCAACATCTACGCCAACAATACCCCGGGCATCGCCTTTAACACCAACGGCATTACCGGCGGCTATGTCGCCACGGGTGACGTGAATGTGAGCAGTGGCGATCCGATCAAGTTTGACCTTACCTACATCGGTGGGGTGGTGTACCTGACGTTGAGTAACACCATCACGGCGGCAACGTTCTCGACCGTGTTGCCGGTGGGCAGCCTGCCCGAACGGCTCGGCTCTGAGCTCGCCTGGGTCGGCTTCACGGGCGCCGACGGCGGCACTGTGTCCACGCAGAACATCAGCGAGTTCAGCTTCATCCCGTTGCCGACCATGATCGCTCAGCCGGTTGGCGCCGACGTGGTGTTGTCCTGGCCCGGCACGATCGGGGGTTACAAGATTCAGTCCGCCAACAGCCTCACCGCTCCGGTGTGGGTTGATGCGGGCCTCACCGAGACCCTCGTCGGCGGCCAGTATCAGGCCACCGTGCCAGCCGCGGGCGCCAGCAAGTACTACCGTCTGGTGCTGACGCCGTAACTCAACCGCTCAGCGAACCGGCCCGGTGCGAGCCGCAGCAGGCTGCGCCGGCCGGACCGGATTCGCAAAGGATTATGGCAAGGCCGGGAAGCGCGAGCTTCCCGGCCTTTGTGCTGACAGTCCGCCGTGGGATCACACTGGCCCCGCGCGCTGGCCTGGCTTCCGCTCAGCAGGGGGGCCGGCGCAATCATGCACCCCGGCCGCCAACGCGGCTGAAAACCGCCGGCGCAAGCGGGTTGAAGCAAGCGAAAGTCCCGGGTGCCCGAGATGCTGACACCCGGCCACGGCGGCAAGGGGACTCACTCGTTGAGGTGGACAATTTTCGCCGGCGGAAAGCCATTGAACCACGTGGCCGACGCGCTGCTGTATGCACCAATGTTCTCCGAATAAACGAGGTCTTCGATTTCGAGGTCCGGCAGTTCCTCTGAGAGCGAAATCTTGTCCAGCGCGTCGCAGGTCTGGCCGAAAACCGCGCAAACCTCGGTTTTGCCCTTCTTGAAGGCCTTGAGGTGGTACTGGCAGTGATCGAAGATAATCCCGCTGAAAGTGTGATAGACGCTGTCGTCAATATAGTAGCAAGTCTTGCCGTCACGAACGGCCTTGCCGATGATGCGGGCCACGGAGGTTGCGGCGGTGGCCACCAGAAAGCGCCCCGGTTCGGCGAGAATTTGAATGTCCTTCGGAAACAGGCGGTCAATCTCGGCGTTGATTTTTCGGGCCAGCAAACTAAAGGGCTTGACGTGCCGGTCGTAGGGGGCTGGGAACCCGCCGCCAATGTCGAGAATCTTGATCTCGTGTCCCCGCGATTTGGACTCCTTCATGACCGCCGCCGCGATGTCCAACGCCTGGACGAAGTTCTGAAAGTTGGTGCACTGGCTCCCCACATGGAAGCTTAATCCCTCCACCACCAGCCCCAGGTTCAGCGCCGCCAGAATCAAATCCACCGCCTCGCCCGGGTCGCAGCCGAATTTCGAGGACAGCTCGACCATCGAGCCGGTGTTGGGGACGCGCAAGCGCAGGACCACGCCGGCGTGGGGGGCGTATTGCTTGATTTTCTTCAGCTCCAGCAGATTGTCGTAGGTGACCAGCGGCTTGTATTGGTCCAGCGCCTGGAGCGTCTCCTTGGGCTTGGTTGGATTGGCGTAGATGATTTTGTCCCAGATAAAATCCTGCTGCTCCTTGGGCGGCAGATGTTTGATGTTCTCATACACCAGCATGAACTCGGGCAGGGACGCCACGTCGAAACTGGCCCCCGCGCGGTACAGTGTCCGGATGATCGCCGGCTCGGCGTTGGCCTTGACGGCATAGTAGGCTTGCACCTTCGGCAGATGCTTTTTGAAGGCGGCATAGTTGCCGCGGATGAGGTTGTGGTCAATGACCACAACCGGCGTGCCGTGGTCCCGGGCAATGGTTTGGAGCTGTTTTTTGGTCATGTTCTGGCGCTGCCTGAGCAAGCGTTGCGTGCGTTTAAGCTGTTTCGCCTGCCAGCACAAGCCAAAAGCGAGGAACGGGTCGGATTTTGGCCCGGCCTGCTTTGAGATTGCGTTTTGGGATTGTGTTCCAGGGGAGGGAGGTTGAAGATAATTACGGCTTTGTTTAACGTCGGATTCATGATTTCGTTAGTGTCTCGAGTGCGGCTGCTGCCGGTTCTGGCCGGTGGCGCGTTGCTGCTGGGGGGGTGTCTGCCCACCGCCCACAGCCAGCTCGACGAGGAAAAGGAGTATCATTTTCTCGCAGGGAAGAGCCGCATCAACGGGATGGACTACCCAGGCGCCATCGAAAGCTTTCAAAAGGCCCTCGAGAACAACCCGCACTCGGCCTCCGCGCATTTCGAGCTGGGCTGGCTTTATGACCAGAAGGAATCGGACCCCGCCGCCGCCATATACCACTACGAACGCTACCTGAAGCTGCGAAAGAATGCGGACAACGCGGAAATGGTTCGTACCCGGATTCTGGCCTGTAAACAGGAACTGGCCCGGACCGTCTCGCTTGGTCCGGTGACCCAAACGCTTCAGCGCACGCTCGAGCAACTGGCCGAGGAGAACCGAGTCCTTAAGGAAACCTGCGCGTTCTACAGCAACCGTCTGGCTTTGGTTTCGGCCCAGGTTGCCCCACCGGTCCAAGCGGCAGAGAGCGCGGTCCCTTCCCGCTCGACCACCTCGTCGGGAGTCACCGTGGCGGTCATGACCAATCCGGGTGGCCAGCGCACGCAGTCCGCCGCCGGTCACCAGCCCGCTGGTGCTGTGGCAAGCCAGCCAACTGCCTCATCGGCTTTCCGGAGTCACACCGTTAAATCAGGTGAAACTCTCACCGCCATCGCTCGGCGCTATAACGTCAAACTCAGCGCCCTGATGAACGCAAACCCGCGCTTGGACCCGCGACGGATGCAGGTCGGGCAGGTCATCAATATCCCACCCTCGGGCACCTGAGCCTCAAGGGAGGATCACTCCAATTTTTCTTTCCGATAACGTTAATCGCGCGGGTTTTTCACTCTGACTTTCGCAGCCGTACCTTCGACTTCAAGCCCTCTTTGGAGTAAATTGACTTGCTATGAGGACGAGTCCTGAACTGAGGGTGTCGGAGGTGACGCTGACGGTCCCGAAGGGACGGATTTACAGCGGCGAGGTGGTTTACATTTATTCATACGACGTAGCTTACGATATGACCTGCCAGCCCATTCGGGTGCTTCTCGGCCAGCCGGTTGAGGAATTCACGGTCGGCGCCAACAAACGAAGCCCCCGGCAGGTGTTCTTTTACCGGCCGCAAATGGTCCGCCTCCCGCCGGTTGAGCGGATTGGGCCGCACGGCGCAGTCCGGGTTGAGCGCGTGGTGAAGCTGCTGCCGGTGGGGGCCATCAGCATTACCGTCCGGGTCCCCTTCGCGGTGAATCGGATCGAGGACCTGGTGGTCTATCACGATCTGCAATTCAGCAGCGGGTCGTTGCATGAGGAAGTGCGCAACCTGGCCGAAGAGACGCGCCGGGAACTGGCCGCTCATTTTGTCCGTCCCGTGCCCCACCTGGCCGAGGAGGAGGCCTACACGGTGTTCTGCATTGAATCGCCCTTGCGGTCCGAGGAAGGCACCCCGCTCCAATCCGAAAAGTGGCTCAAGGCGAATCGGCGGGAAGTGGCCGCCCTGCTGACTCAGGAACCGGACATTGACCATCTCTCGCGCCAGGAATCCGACGAGTCCACCGGGCGGTTTTTGAGCTATTACGAGCACGACCTGGTCGTGGTGGACTGGGACGCTGCGCTCATTGTGGACGAGCCGCGACTGATAGATGAAACGCTGTACGTGATGGAGCTGGCGAATCTGCAACTGGCTGAGTTGGAGGCGTACGACCGCATCCTGGATGACGCGCTGGACCGCGCGTATCGTGACCTGGCCAGCCATTCCCGGCGGGGGCGGAGCGCCATGCTGCGGGAATTGCGCGAAATCCGCATAGACCTCGCGCGGTTCGGGGACGAGCTCTCGAACATCACCAAGTTCTTCGGCGATTGGCACCTGGCGCGGATTTACGAAAACCTTTCCGCCCGATTTCACTTGGCCGACTGGCACCGGGCGGTCAACGACAAACTCAAGACGCTCGACAACCTTTACCAACTGCTGCAGCACGACTGGACCAACCGCTGGATGTTGGTCTTGGAGTCCGCCATCGTGGTGCTGTTTATCATTGACCTGGTGGTTCTGGTCTGGAGCATGAAAGGCCATTGACGTCGGCGGGACAGCCGGGTTCCAAGACGGCGGCAATGGTCTCGAGAGCGTTTCCCTCCAGGCGATTGTTGACGTAAACGAATGTCCGGCGCGCCGGTCCGGCCGCCCTCCCTTCCGCGACCAAGGCGCGGGCTGCCGCGCGCGCTTCCGGGTACTCCTCCTTGATTTGGTTGTAAGGCTGAAACGCCTTGACCGCGGCCTCATAGCTTCGGCCCGGCTTGAGCAAGAACCGTGCGGGGACCAGGGACGGATTGGGACGGCTGCCGGGCAGGGCCATTTGCTCCTGGACTGGCGGCATGGCTTCCCACGAATTGAATACATGCGCCACACCGTGGCGGGCGAGGCACTCAAAGTAGTCGGGTTTGAGCCAGTTGCGGTTGCGAATCTCGACGGCGTAAGGCCAGCCTTTGGGGAGCCGATCGAGGAACCGGTCCAACTCGGCGACAAAATCGCGGCCGTGCTGGTAATCGGACGGCCAGAATCGGGAAAACTCAAACATCAGCACCCCGACCTTTCCCCGCACCGCTTCGCAGGGCTCAAGAAAGGCTTCGGCAAACCGGTCGGCGTTGAGGAAGTCCGGATTGGGCTTCCCGGCCCGAACGCCAAATCTTTCCAGATTCGGAAACTGTTTGAGGGTGATGGTGTCAGTTACTTTGAACCCAAAGAGGAAATCCTCGGGAACCTGGGCGGCGAGGCCTTCCAAATACTGCGGGGTTGGGAAAGCATAATAGGCGGCATCCACTGACACGGTTTTGAACACCTCGGCGTACTCCGCCAGACAGTTGCGGTTGAACCGGCTTTCAGCAAACTTCCCCCGCCATTCATATCGCGCGCGGTCGTAGAGCATCCCGCACCAGCCCGCATACTTCCAAGAGGACGTCCCGAGGAACACGCCTCGGGATGAAAGTTCGGCCAGTTTTAGCCGCGCCTGCTCGCGCTGAAAGCTCACCTTTCAATTATGGCTCGGCCATGACGGCCCGTAAAGGATGGGAGGACGGAACGAGTCCTTGGGCGCTGCCGCGTTTGCGTCGGCTGCCGGGCCACAAATAAATGGCTCACGGCCGCGGAGGGCGGGACGCAAAAAAGCAGTTCATGCACGGCTGGTCGGTTTAAGGAGGTGGGAAGACGATGGAATGAACATACCTCCGGCCCGCGTGCGTTGCTGGGGAGTCAGGGCCCTTTTCTGGCCGCGCCGTTTGCCCGGGTTTCGTGCTGGCTGAGCCAGCTCAAGGCCCCGTCGAGGTCGGTGAAATGACCATCCAACTGGGCTTCGTACGCTGCATCCAAAATCCGACCGAATTCCGGACCGGGCGGAAGGCCCACCGCCAAAAGGTGCCGTCCTTGGAGAATCGGCTTGGGGGCTGAATCGCGAATTCGCAACTGCGTGGCGAGGTGAAGCAGCTCCGTGACGCCCGGAGGGACAGTTTGGGGTTTGGGGGGCCGGCCGAAGGCATCGGCGGTAATGACAAGGCAAAGGCCCTCTATGGTTTCCGGCTCGAGCCTTCTGGCCAGGCGCCGCACGAACCGTTCGTTGACGGTTTGCAGGTGTGCCAGATGGTTCTTTACCAACGGAACGACCCTTTCGATGATGGCCCGAGGAGTCCCGATTCGCGCCAGGAAAGTCTCGGCCAGCGGACCCCCCGCCGGCTCGTGACCAGGTGAAACGATCCGTTTGCATCCATCCTGGATTGTTTCCTGAGTGGTCGCGGGTTTTCCGAAATCGTGTGCCAGCACAGCCATCATGAACACAACGCGCGACGTTTCATCCGCCGCCCGCCAGCCCGCCATTTGCGCCAGCGCGTCGCAGCAGTGACAGGTATGGGTGAAGACATCCCCCTCCGGGTGCCACTGGGGGTCCTGCGGCACACCCCGAAGCGCCGCCAGTTCAGGGAAATGTTCGATCCAGCCGGTTGCTTCCAGGAAACGCAGTCCCGCTGAGGGCACCCGGCAAAAGGCCGCCCACTTGAACCACTCCTCCTTGATGCGTTCCACGGCCAGTTCGTGGTAACCGCCTCGAATCTCACGGCACAGGGCGAGGGTTTCCGGGACAGCCTTCAGATCAAAACGGCCCGCCAACTGCATTCCCCGCAGGACCCGCAGCGGGTCCTCGACGAATGCACTGCTGGTGTGGCGCAGAATGCCGAGTCTCAGGTCGGATTCGCCCCCGAAGAAGTCCAGCACCTGACCCGAGCGTGGGTCGAACATCAGCGCGTTGATCGTGTAATCCCGCCGCGCCGCGGCTTCCTTGGGGGTGATGGCGGGATCGAACGCAGTCCGAAAGCCGGTGTGGCCGGGGCCGGTTTTGGACTCGCGCCGAGGGATGCTGAAATCGAACGTTTGGCCGGTGGGCAACCGGAGTTTAACCACGCCAAAACTCCGCCCGACGACATCGGTGGCCCCCCAACGGGAAAGGACTTTGGCAAGCTGATCGTAGGTGAGGCCAAACACCTCGACATCAATGTCCTCGGGAGCAAGCCCCAGCAGCCAGTCGCGCACGCATCCGCCTACCAGGTAGGCGTTCTTCAACTCCGGCGTTTCCGCCAGAATGCGCTCCAACTCGGCTGTCAGGAGTCCGCCCATACGCTTCGAGCCAGCTTAGTCCTTGAGACAACCGAGTTCAACTTCGGCAGCACCAACGTTTCTTTCGAAAACGAAGGGCCAAGGGGCGTGAACGCTTGCGCGCAGAGCTGCAAATCAATTTTTTGCAGATGAATGTCTTGTGGGCGCGTAAGCGGGGGCTTAGACTGCCCGGCAAGTGGCGGTTGAAACTGTTGATATGGATACTCGGCGGCTTGTCCCTCTGCTCGTTCTGCTGGTCCTGCTGATCGGTTCGGTCGCCCCCGGCCGAGCCGAGGAAAAAGCCGGGACGGTGGTGACGGCGCTCCACACCACAACGATTAGCGGCTACGTGGACGTGTCTGTGGGGAGGCCTGGTTCCCCGGCGATTCGTGGCGATCACAAAGGATGGTGGCATGGAATCCTGAGCCGGCTCTTTGCCCGCTGGCGGGCTTAAGCTACCCTTGAGGCTGCACCGTAGGCTGAATGTTCGAGTGACCTGCCCGTGGCGCCCCACAGTGGGCGAGGCAATGGGACGAAACCTTTGCCCACCGGCTTGCTACGTGAACAGAGGCCGAAGTTGAAAGTCTTCCGTTGAAATCGGCCCCGCAGGTTCAGAGTTCTTTGTCTCGGGGAAATCCGGAGCCGGCAGGCTGGGCGGCGGGTGGGCAGTCCATGAACGGGCCTTTTGAACCAGCCACGCGACCAGGAGCGCGCCCAAGGCAGTTGCCATGACCACGAGCGCCGGCCAGTTCTCAGCAAGCCACAAGAGGTAGCCCCGATCGTCGCTGGTCGTGGGAATCCCGATTGCCAGGATGGCATTCATGACCGTACGCTTGCACAGCGATACAGATGTGTCAAACGCTCATGCAGCACGGCGCCCGGCTCCCTGTCTGAGGGGTTGGCTGCAAGGGCTCACGGCGATGTTGCTTTCGCAGCCAAACTCGGACTGGGGGCGTGACAAAATTTCATTCCTCAGACGCCATTTCGAAAGGGGGGCCAACGAGCGCAGCACCAACAGGCCGTTGCCTGCGGGTTGGCCGGGGGCCGAAAAGTCATGTGTTGCGGAAAAACCTCTTGACTTTTGCTGTCGAAGGAGCGAAAGTCCTCGGATGAGCAACGCTATGAATTCTCCCCCGGGTGCAAGCCTTCTGACCGCGATCCTGCTGGCGACAAACGCCTGGGGGATGGACAGCCTCTGGTCCACCACCCGCTTTCAGGACATTTCCGGCGCGGCCTTTCTCGATCTCCCGGGGTCCAGCGTGCTGGGGCCTTTGGTTTCCGGCCCCCTTACCATTACGCCGGACAACCTGTACATGAGCGGCGCCTTTTTTAACTTCACCCCGTCAGGGAATGCGGCCGATCCTTCGAGCGGGGACGGTTATGCCGCGTCGCTTCAAGGCAACTGGAAAGCCGGGCCGTTAACCTTGACTTTTAGCAGCCCGATCGCAGCTTTTGGCGCCACCTTCGTCCACTTCGCCCCCGACCATGTTTTTGGCATGTGGGGAGCCGATCAGCCGGCGACGGTGTCCGCGTACGACGGGCCGAACGCGTCAGGCCGGCTGCTCGGCTCGGTGGCCAGCCTGGGGTGGCAGGGGCCCGGCCCGGCCAGCTTTGATTTTGTTGGATTGTGGAGTGACTCGCTCAACATCCGATCCGTCATTCTCAGTGGCACCTCGGGGGGCAAGACTTTTGCCGTGGACGGATACGGGGTATCGCTCACTCCGATTCCCGAGCCGGGTGCGATGGCGTTGCTTCCCATGGGTCTGGTGTGCCTGCTGTTCAGGTGGCTGCGGGGTCGGCCCCGGCCGTCATTGACCCAGGCCCAATGAATCAGGGTTGAGAGGGGTGGCGTGCCAGGGGAATTTGCGGCGCAGCGCGCGTTGCCTTCGAATTTGCGCTGTCGAATCGTCGTCAGATCACTAAGCTACTGTCTATGAAGAGTTCGAGACGCCACGCCGCCTTGCGAATCGCGCTGTCTGCTGTCATGGCTGCCCCGGTTCTGTGGGGGGCTCCCTCCACGACTCAGGCTGCGGAAGCAGCCAAAGAGCCGCTGCTATTGAAACTGCCGGCGCCGACCTTGAAAGGGACTCCTGGCGACCTGCCATCGGGACCTCACTTGGAGCCGTTGTCCAAGGAGCCTCGGCCGCCTTTCCTGGTTCCCAAGGGCGTAACCAATGTGGCGCTAGGCAAGGCCGTGACCGCCAGTGTACAGCCCTTTTCCGGCGAGTTGAGGCAGGTGACCGATGGCGAGAAGGAGGCCCTTGACGATCACGCCGTGGAGATGAAGAAGGGGACCCAGTGGGTGCAAGTGGACTTGGGAGCGAGCCATGCCCTCTACGCCGTAGTGATCTGGCATGACCATCGCTACATCCAGGCCATGCACGACGTGATTATTCAGGTATCAGACGATCCGGAATTCAAGACGGGGGTTCACACTCTGTTCAACAACGACATGGACAATTCTTCGGGGCTGGGCGTCGGGACCGACCGCGAGTACTTCGAGACGGCGGAAGGGAAGCTGGTGGATGCCAAAGGGGTCAAAGCCCGCTATGTGCGAAGCTACACGCGGGGCAGCAGTTCGGGCGCCTTGAATTGCCATCAGGAAATCGAGGTGTATGGCTTGCCCTGAGCGCACTCATGGTTGAACACGGCCCGCACCTTTCTTCACCGTCATTGACATCCCCCCGCTGAAACCGGATAAAGGTCCCATGCAAAGAGCATCCGCGCTTTCCCGTCGCGAGTTTTTGCGAAAAAGCCGTCACGCCGTCCTGGCCACTGCGCTGGGAGTGGCGGCGCCCACCCTGTTTTTGAACCGGACCCGCGCTGCCAGCGGCGAAAACCCGTCCGAGTTTATCCGCTTGGGCTTTATTGGAGTGGGCAACCAAGGGGAGCACAATCTGCGCGCCATGATCAAGCACGCCGTGGCGGTCTGCGACGTGGACCAAACGCACCTGGCCGCGGCCCGACAGCGGGCTGAGAAGACCAATGGGCGGCCGTGCGCGGCTTACACCGACTACCGCAAGCTCCTCGAGGACAAGACCCTTGACGCGGTGGTAATTTCGACCCCTGACCATTGGCACACCCTGCCGGCGATTCATGCGTGCCAGGCGGGCAAGGACGTGTATTGCGAAAAACCCCTGACCTTGTTCATCACGGAAGGACAGGCGCTGGTGAAGGCTGTGCGCCAGTATAAGCGGATCCTGCAAACCGGCAGCCAGCAGCGTTCCGACACCAAATTCCGGAAAGCCTGCGAATACGTTCGCTCGGGGCGCATTGGGAAGGTGAAAAGCATCAAAGTGGGGCTTCCCGGCGTGAACTGGGAGAAGGAAGGCCTTCCCCCTCGATTTCCTGAAAGCGAACCGCCCCCGGAACTGGATTACGACCTTTGGCTGGGGCCTGCGCCGTGGCGCCCCTATAACCAGCGCCGGGTTCATTATTTCTTCCGCTTCTTTTGGGATTACTCAGGCGGCCAGATGACCAATTGGGGGGCCCACCATCTTGACATCGCGCAATGGGGGCTCGGCACCGACCAAAGCGGCCCCATCGAGATCACCGGAACGGCGACCTATAATGCGGAGAATTACTACGAGACACCCCAGCGCTTCGAAGCCACCTACAAGTACGCCGATGGCACGACGCTGCTGTGCAGCAGTGGCACTGGAAAATACCGGGGCGGGACTCTGTTTGAGGGGGAAAAAGGCAGCATTTTCGTCACTCGCGGCAGCATTGAATCCACCCCGGATGAAATCCTGGAAGAACCGCTGGGGTCGGATGCGGTAAGGCTCTACGCCAGCAGCGACCATTATCAGAACTGGCTGGAGTGCATCAAGAGCCGGAAAGAGCCCATCTGCAACGTGGAGACAGGGCACCGGTCGGCCACCGTTTGCCACCTGGGCAACATTGCCATTCGCACGGGTCGAAAGGTCAACTGGGACCCGATGACGGAGCAAATCGTCGGAGACAAAGAATTGGCCACGTGGGTCAGTCGTCCTTACCGGGCGCCGTGGAAGCTGCCGTTGGCCTGACCACCGGCCCCTTTTCAGCCGGCTTGGCGCTCAGCGCGAGGTTGGCGGTCAAACGACGGCAAAAGGAGGCAGTCATATTGCTCATAGCTTATAGTAGGTGTTAGATATACTTGCGATAGCGACCTCGCTCGTTCTGTCAAATAGTCTTTTTTTTCGTGCCCGGGAACACCTCCTGCCGCGGTCGGCGTCAGGTCCCAGCCGGCACCGCACCGAACTTGCGCCGGCTCCATCCGCCCGGTCCCCCATGTGTAAAGCTGGCTGCGCGAATGGGCTCGACAGCATGGCCGGTTCCGGTTATCGCATGACGCAAATCTCGCATGAACTGGCGCCGATCTTCCAACCTGGGCGGCAAGGGTGGCCTGGCCGTGTCTTTGGCGGCGGCATTAATGGCGGGTGGCTTGTCGGGCGCCGCCGCCGAGCGCCCACCCAATTTTCTGTTTATTTATACGGACGACCAGCGTTACGACGCCGTGGGTGTCGTGCAGCGCGAGCAGGGCGATCGCGGCCGTTTTCCATGGTTACAGACTCCGCATATGGACCGCCTGGCTGCCGAGGGAATGCGATTTCGGAACGCGTTTGTGACGCTGCCATTGTGCGCCCCGAGCCGGGCGGCGTTCCTGACGGGCCGCTACAATCATCTGAACGGTGTGGCCAACAATCGGACCCCGTTCCCTGAGGACAGCGTGACCTATGCGACGCTCCTGCGTCGAGCGGGTTATGCTGCCGGTTACGTGGGCAAATGGCACATGGACGGCCAGCGGGGGAAGCGGCCGGGGTTCGACTACTCGGCGAGCTTCATTGGGCAGGGGCGCTACGTGGATTGCCCCTTCGAGATTGATGGCGAGGCCCGGCCGACCCAAGGCTGGGTGGATGATGTGTCCACCGACTTTGCCATAGACTTCATCAAGAGCCACAGGGAGAAGCCCTTTGTTCTGGTCGTTGGTTTCAAGGCGTGCCACGGACCGTTCACACCACCCGAACGCGCCAAAAACCGCTTCGCCGATGCCCAGGCGCGTTCGGTACCCAATCTTTCGGTACGCGCCGTTTATCGCACGGCTGGCGCGGCAGGGGGCGAGGAGGCGCGGAAAACCCAAACCGACACCGCGCCGAGGTTGAACCTTGACTATTTTCGGTGTATCTCGGCCGCCGACGACAACCTGGGGCGGTTGCTGGCGGTACTGGACGAGGCCGGCTTAACGCAAGACACGATGGTGGTGCACACCAGTGACAACGGTTATTACCTTGGCGAGCATGGTTTGGGGGACAAGCGGTCCGCCTATGAGGAATCCCTGCGCATTCCGTTGCTGGTCCGGTATCCCAAGCTGATCGCCAAAGGAGCCGTGTCCGATGAACTGGTCCTGAACATTGATGTGGCGCCGACGTTTCTCGAATTGGCGGGCGTTCCGGTGCCGGCAGAGATGCAAGGGCGGAGCTGGGTGCCGCTGCTGGCGGGGAAAAAGACCGAATGGCGGCAAGCCTTCCTGGTGGAGTATTTTCGTGAACGAGCCTTTCCTGCCACCCCGACGGTGGTTGCCGTGCGCACGCGAGATGCCAAACTCATCAAGTATCCCGGCCAGCAGCAGTGGACCGAGCTTTTCGACCTGGCCAAGGACCCTTATGAGACGCGGAATCTGGTAAATGATCCCGGCAGCAAGGAACTGCTGGCGCGAATGGAAGCAGAGTTTGAGCGTCAGGCCGCCGCGGTGGCCTACCGGGTGCCGCCGTATGCGGACGAGTTGGCTGCCGCGGAGAGCGCAACGGCTACGCCCAAGGCGGCGAAGGGCAAGCGGAAGAAAGCTGCAAAAGAATAATCAGGCCGCAGTATGCTTGTTGAATGGAGGGGGCTGCGGCGACTCCTCGCCTTGGCTGTCTTTCAAGCGGCGGAGCATCTGGCGGATGTCCATCACGCCGCGGATGGTTACATAAATCGTGACTGTGGAGTACCAGACCATCACCGCCAGCATCAGAAACCACCAAAACAAATGTGCGCGCATGTCAAGCCTTTGAGTTCGAGTGAGAGGGCAGGGGACCGGCGGTCGGGCCAGCCGCGCCCGGTTTCAATAGCGACCCAATCACCATCGCCAGGGCCACCAGCACATACGTGGCGATGCCCGAGTAATAGGGGCCGATTTGCCGGGTCAGCGGGGCGGTTGCCGGCAACTGCTCCATGACCAGGTAGGTGACCGGAACCAGCGCTCCGAAGAGGATGGCGCCGGCAGCACCCCAGTTGTTGGCCCCCTTCCAATAGCAGCAGGCGATCACCAGGGTGGTCATGCTCGAGAGGTAGATGGTTCCCGTGACCCCCAGGTAGGTCCATAGGTCGCCCTTGAGCGGATACCACAAGCCGTAAAAGAGGAGGAACAGGCCGATCAACGCCACAATCAGGCGATTGACCAGCAACCCTTTCCGCTCGCTCCAAGCGCCTTTGCGGAAAGGGGCCAGGATATCATTGTAGATGACGCTGCCCCAGGTGAGCATGTAGGACGAATCGGTGCTCATATCGGCCGCGAGCATGGCCGCCACCAGCACTCCCATCATGCCCATCGGCAAAAAGGTGCTCAGGAATTTAGGCATGGCGTGCAGCGTGTTGCCCCCCACTTCGGCCGGGGTGAGGGTGGCCAGGGCGGCGATGCCCCACAGGCCCGGAATCATGAAGCGGCAAACGAAAAAGAAAGCGGTGCCGGTGAAGATGCGCTGTCCCGTGCGCGCGCTCTTCGCGGACAGGATGCGCGCAATGACCGCCTGCCACGTCAGGCACGCCGCCGCGTTGAGCAGCAGGTTGAAAATCACATAAGGCCAGCCCATGGTGGGATTCACGAAGGGATTAAACCCGCCCGCCCCATGGTGGGTTTGGACCGCGCCGACCAGCCGGTCCCAGCCCACCTGGCTGAGGATCATGCCGGTGACCACGAGCATGCCGGCGCTCATGACGACAAATTGCAGGAAGTCCGTCACCAGAACGGACAGCATTCCCCCCAGGATCGTGTAAACGGCCACGGCGAGCAGCAGGGCCGTCATGGTAATTTCAAGGTATTTGACGTCGAACCCGCACACCAACACCAAAAACTCGCCGCCGGTGCGGAGGAAGACTCCCATGTTGAGCAGTCCGCCCAGGACAATGACCACGCCGGCCGCCCAGCGAATCCGCGGCCCGAACCGTTTCTCGAACAACTCGGGGATGGTCATGGCGCCCGATTCACGGAGCGGTTTGATGCAGAAGCCGGTCAGCCCTATCACGAACATGGCGAGCGCCTGCGCCAGGCCCGGGACCGCGCCGGCGAACCCCTTGTCGTAGCCATTCTGTGCCGTGTACATGCAGGTTACGATCCCGAACTCTGTCGCGGCGAGGGAGGCAATGCCGAGGTAAACATTCATTTCCCGGCCGGCGACCAGGAAATGGTCCACCCGGGAAACGTAGCGGCGCACCATCACGCCGGCGATCATCGTGCCCAGGAGGTATAATCCAACAATGCTCCCATCCAGGAGCCACGAAAAATTCGTCATAGTGTCTTGGCGGGGATGAATCCGCGCATTGGCGATCGAGGCTAAAGCGGCGCGGGCAGGGTGTCGAGCCACATTCTTTCCCTCGCGCTTTCAGGCGGCGAGGAATTCGCTCGTCAAGACAGGGCGGCGGCGTCATGATGGAAGTCATCGAGATTATGCACAGCGCATCCAGGTTTCCCATGCGGCGACGAGAGTTTTTGCGGGTCAGCGGTCTTGTGGCTGGCGCGGTGGCGGTGGGGGCGCATTGGCGCGCCGCGGCCGCGCCGGGGATCGAAGTGTTGGAGACGCAGGTGATCAGCCACCAGCCCGAGAATTACCATGGGTGGCCGACTGTTGCCCGGCGGCGCAACGGGCAATTGTTGTTGGTGTGCTCGGGGTCGCGGGAACAGCATGTGTGTCCGTTTGGGCGGGTCGAGTTGATGGTTTCGTCGGACGAAGGGCGGAGCTGGGGCTGGCCGCAAGTGCTCCTGGACAGCGCGATTGACGACCGGGACGCGGGGGTGATCGAGACGGCCAAAGGGAGCCTGCTGGTGACCACGTTCACCTCACTGGCGTATGAGCCGGTTTTGGAGCGGGCGCGGGGCAAAGCGCCGGGAAGCGCGGGCGGCTGGCCGGAGGAACGGCGGTCCGCGTGGCTGGCGGCGCACAACCGGCTCAACGCGGAGCAACGCCGGGCGGAGTTGGGTCAATGGATGATTCGCTCGACGGATGGCGGGGTCACCTGGTCGGCGCGGTATTCGAGTTTGGTCAACAGTCCGCATGGGCCGTTTTCGGTGGCGGACGGACGGCTGCTATACGCGGGGGCGGAATTGTGGTCGAAACCCCGGCGGGTCGGGGTCTGCGAGTCCGTGGACGACGGGCAGAGCTGGCGCTGGCTGGCGGACATCCCGGTGCGGCCGGGGGATGACGCGGCGCAATATCACGAGTTGCACGGGGTGGCCTGCGAGGATGGGCGGATTGTCGTCCAGATCCGAAATCACAACCCGGCCAACGACAACGAGACGCTGCAGACCGAATCGTCTGACGGCGGCAAAAGCTGGTCGGTGCCGCGGGCCATCGGCGTGTGGGGTTTGCCTTCGCATCTGCTGCGGTTGCGTGACGGCAGGCTCCTGATGAGCTATGGCCACCGGCGTCCGCCGTTTGGCAACCAGGCGCGTGTGAGTCTGGACGGCGGGCGCACATGGTCGGAACCTGTGGTAATTTCCGGGGATGGCCTGGGTGGGGACCTGGGGTATCCCAGCACGGTGGAGCTGGGGGATGGCTCCCTGCTCACGGTGTGGTATGAGGTCATGAAAGGGTCGCCGCGGGCCGTCCTGCGGCAGGCGCGGTGGCGGTTGAAGAGTTGATTTGCAGGTGGATCATGAAAGTTGGAATTGTTGGCAGTGGATTTGTCGGCAGCACTGCGGCCTATGCGATGGCGCTGCAGGGGACGGCCAGTCAAATCGTGTTGGTGGATGTCAACACCGCTCTGGCGCGCGCCCAGGCGGAGGACATTCTGCACGCGACCCCCTTCGGAATGGCCATCCGGGTGAGGGCCGGCAGCTATGAGGATTTGGAAGGAGCGGGCGTGGTGGTGCTGGCGTGTGGCGTGGGCCAGAAGCCGGGTGAGACGCGGCTGGCCTTGTTGCAGCGGAACCTGGCGGTGTTTGAGCTGGTGACGCCCGAGGTCCTGCGCCACGCTCCCGGGGCGGTGCTGCTGGTGGCCTCCAACCCCGTGGACGTCATCACGCACGTGGTGAGCCGGTTGGCCGGCAGCGCGTCCGCCCGCGTGTTTGGCTCGGGAACGATTCTCGACACCGCGCGCTTTCGCGCCCTGCTGGGCGAGCACCTGGGAGTCGCGCCGCAATCCATTCACGCGTATGTGGTGGGCGAGCACGGCGATTCGGAGGTGCTGGTGTGGTCGAGCGCGCGGGTGGGCGGGGTGCCCTTGCAGGAGTTTGCGCGCCAATCAAACCGGGAGATCACCCCGGAGGTCATGAGCCGGATTGATGATGGCGTGCGCCGCGCGGCATACCGGATCATCGAAGGCAAACAGGCGACCTATTTCGGCATCGGCGCGGCGCTTTCCCGCCTGGTGCAGGCCGTTCATGGCGATGAGCGGTCGGTGTTCACCGTTTCCGCCGGGGCGCCGGACAGGCATCCGTTTGAAGGAATCAGCTTTTCCCTGCCGCGGGTGGTCGGAGGGGGCGGCGTGATCAGCACCTTGTGGCCGGGGTTGTCCCCCGAAGAAACCCTCGCGCTCGATCGCAGCGCCAGCCTCCTGCGCGAAACCGTCAAGGCGATCGGTTACTAACGTGGAGCGAACCATGGATCACCGCCCAGAGGAAACGGACGGCGCCTCCCCGACGGAGAGCGTCCGGGCGCAACTCGAGGTCTCAGGGGCGTTGTGGAAATTGCTTTGGGACTTTGATCCCAACGGCCTGCTGGTGCTGGACGATGCGATGCGGATTCTCCTGGTCAATCCCGCCATGTGCGCGATGCTCAAGACCGAGCGGGGGGCGCTGGTGGGACGGCCGGCCGTGGAAGTGCTGGGCGACATTTCCGATTTCCAGCGCGCGTACGCGGAGCAACGGGAGATTGTGGGCCAGGAGGTCTCGTACTCCCGCTACGACCTGCATGTGCGCAAGGTCATCTTTCCCGTGCCCAACGCGCGCGTGGTGGCGGGCATTTTTGTGGACCTGACCCGCGAATGGAAGCAGGAACAGGAACTGGAGCGATTGCGCACGCGAACCGCGGAGGAAGTCCGGAGCGTGGTGGACAAACAAATGCGGGTGGCCCAGCAGATTGCCGGACTGCTGGGGGAAACGACCGCGGAGACGAAAGTAAGCCTGTTGCGGTTGCTCGAGGTGTTGCGTCCGGAGAATGAGTGAGCCGGTCCATTTTTACGAAATCGTTCCGCTCAGCCTCCGGTGCCACGGCGAGGAACTGTGCGGAGACGAAGTCAAGTATTGCCGTCTGCCGGACCGAACGATCGTGGTTTTGTCGGATGGGCTGGGCTGCGGCATCCGGGCGGCGATCCTGGCGCGGCTGACCACCGAGATCGTTGTAACGATGCTGCGGGCCGGCGCGCCCCTGCGCGAGGTCATTGAAACCGTGGCCGGCACCCTGCCGATCAGCCCCGAGCACGGTCTGGCTTATTCCACCTTCATCATCCTGCAGATTCGCAATCAGGACGGCTGCTTCCAGCTCAGCGCTTTTGACAGTCCGCCGCCGGTGTTCTTGAGCGACCAACGCGTGCAACGCCTCCAAAGCCGCCGCGAAGTCGTCGCGGGCAAGGCGTTGACCCTGAGCGAGGGGGTGCTTCGGCCCGGCGATTTTCTTGGCCTGATGAGTGACGGGGTTTTATATGCGAACCGCGGGGTGACCCGGGATGCGGCATGGGGGTGGGACGAGGTGGCCGCGTTCCTGGGCAAAGCGGCGGTCAGCGGCCCCGGCTCGGCTGAATTTCTGGCGCGCGCCGTCATGCGGGAGACCCAGCGACGGTACGGCCAGCGGGTGGGGGATGACGCAACGTTTGTGGGGGTCCTGGCGCGCAAGCCTCGCCGCCTCATGGTCTTTACCGGGCCGCCGGCGGACCGGAAGCGCGACGAAGCATGTGTCCATCGGTTGCTTGGCTTCGAGGGACGGCGGGTGGTCTGCGGGGGAGCGACGGCCGGGATCGTGGCGGAATATTCCGGTGAAGTTCTTCGCACGGACACGAGCACGACGCGGGAGGGCATTCCTCCCATTGGCATCCTGCCGGACGTTGACCTGGTGACGGAGGGCATCGTCACCATGGCCCGGACGCTGGAGTTGCTTCAAGCCAGTGGGGGAGACCCCGAGCGTCTGCCCGTGGACCGCAACGGCGCGGTTCTGCTGGCCCGGGAACTCCTCCAGGCGGATTCGGTGTTTTTTCTCGCCGGCGAAAGTGTCAATCCCTATTACCAGAATCCGCAATTGCCTCGGAGCGTTTCGATCCGAAGAAGCCTGGTGATGCAGCTTGTCGAGGCGCTGAAGTCGTTCCAAAAGGTCGCAACCGTCGAGTGGACCTGAACCCTTGAGGACGATGCGTTCGGGTTTTCCAAAACGAAAAGTTGGGGCGCTTGGGGCGGGGCTGCTGCTGCTGGTTTTGCTCGCGCTGGCATGGATGGCTGTCACCCCCCAGTCGCACTTCCCGCCGGCGCCCCATCCCAACGGCTATTATGATTTCGTGGCGGCAGGGCAGATGACATCGGATGGCGTGGAAGATTATCAGGACCTGGATCATGCCTCCCTGCAACGTCTGGTGTCCGCCCATGAGGAGGCTTGCAAACGCCTTCGCGAGGGGTTCGGCAGACCTTGCGCAGTGCCCTTGCAGCACGCCATCACGAATTTCGCGGTCTGGTCGAAGGACCTCATGTCCCTCAAGCGGCTGGCGAAGTTGCTCTCCGCCGAGGGCCGCCTGGCGGAAATGGACGGGCGACCGGGAGACGCGGCCCGCAGTTATGTGGAAATCCTCCGTCTTGGGAATGAAATCAGCCGCCAGGGGTTTTTGATCGCCAGAATGGTCGGCATTGCGATCGAGGGAATCGGCGCGCAAGGCTTGGGGCGGGTGCTTCCGGCTCTGAATCCGGGCCAGACCCGGGTGGTGATCCGCGAACTCGAAAACCTGGAGCGTTCCCGGGTAAGTTGGCAGGAAGTCCGTCGGGCCGAGCGCCTGTTTATGCGACAGGAACTGAAGAAGGTATCGCCCCTTTCCTGGCCTCAGGGCTTGTGGCAAAACTGGCAGGTCCTCGTCAGCACCGAGAGCAGGCACAAGTCGGCTGTCGCGAAGGTGAGGCTGCTCGAGGCTGAAGCCGCCGCCCGCTGTTACCTGGCGGAGCAGGGCAGGGCCCCCTCCACTCTGCAAGAGCTTGTCCCCCAGTATCTCACAAGGGTTCCAGAGGACCCGTTCACAGGCGGTTCACTCCTTTATCGCCCGCAGACCACCAACTGGCTGTTATATAGTGTTGGCCCCGACGGCACGGATGATGGCGGCGTCCGGGCGCCGCGGGGGAGCAACAAGGGGGATTTGTTCTGGAATTGAGCCCTTGTGTTGCGCAGGTCTTGGTCCAATTGGTCCAATTTTTGGCACAATTTAGGGTTGCAGCGTTTCTTTTGTCTGCTAAGGTATCGCTCCCCTCGGCCGGGAAAGCCCGGCCGGAGGGGTTTGGCGGCCATAATGCCTGCCCGGGTTGGGCAGGGGGCCATAACCACACTTAACTGAATCCCGTGTTCCGCGGGATGGTCCGCCTGACGGCGGGTCTTTAACCAAAGGAAACTTGTGCTGAGTATTGGAGTAAAGGAATTGTTGGATGCCGGTGTTCATTTTGGACACCAGACCAAACGGTGGAATCCGAAGATGAAGCCGTTCATTTTTGACGCGCGCAACGGCATCCACATCATAGACTTGAGCAAGACCCTCACCCAGTTGGAGGCAGCCTGCAACTTTTTGGGTGAAACCGTTCGCAAGGGAGGGAAAGTCCTGTTTGTCGGGACCAAGAAGCAGGCGCAGCAGGCGGTGAAGGATACGGCCAAGGATTGCGGCCAATACCATGTGACCGAGCGCTGGCTGGGCGGGACGCTGACCAATTATGCGACGATCAAGCGCTCGATTGCCCGGTTGAAGCACATCGAGAAGATGGAGGCCGACGGCTCGATCAACAACTATGTGAAACAGGAGCAATCGGTGTTGCGCCGGGAGGCCAGCCGGTTGCACAAGTTTTTTGACGGCATTCGTGCGATGGACAAGCTCCCCGCGGCGCTGTTCGTGGTGGACATCAAGCGCGAGCACAATGCGGTGGCCGAGGCGCGGCGCCTGAAAATACCGGTGGTGGCGATCGTGGATACGAATTGCGATCCGGACCTGGTGGACTACCCGATCGCAGGCAACGACGACGCCATCCGGTCGGTCCGCATGATCCTGGCCACGGTGGGGCAGATCATTACCCACGCCCACGCCGAATACGAGGCCAAATACGCCCGTCGCAAACCCGAGGCGGTTGAAG
>FWPV01006333.1_pt1 | contig 22738 bp, 20 predicted proteins | sample 2228371 | NCBI WGS metagenome assembly FWPV01 (sample SAMEA103939776, study PRJEB20133) | metagenome | reverse complement strand
TCCGATCTAGAGGAAAGTGAGGCCATGGCGCTGCTGCAACTCAGCCAGCAGGTTCAGGATCTGGGCCTGGATGGAGACGTCCAGGGCGCTCACCGGTTCGTCGGCCACGATGAGGCGGGGCCTCAGGGCCAGGGCCCGGGCGATCCCCAGGCGCTGGCGCTGGCCCCCGGAAAACTCGTGGGGGTAGCGCTCGGCATGCTCCGGCCTCAGGCCCACCTCGCTTAGCAGCTCCGCCACCCAGGCCCGGCGCTCCGCCCTGCTCCCCAGCCGGTGAATGACATAGGGCTCCTCCAGCAGCCGGGCCACGGTCATGCGGGGGTTGAGGGAAGAGTAAGGGTCCTGAAAGATGATCTGCATCTGGCGGCGCACCGCCTTGAGGCCGGCGCGGTCCAGCTTGAGGAGGTCCTGGCCGGCAAAACGGACCTCACCCCGGCTGGGGGGCAGGAGGGCCAGGAGCAGGCGGGCCAGGGTGGACTTGCCGCAGCCCGACTCCCCCACCAGCCCGAAGGTTTCCCCTTCCTCCAGGGTGAAGCTGACGTTGTCCACCGCCTTGAGTTCCGGCCCCCGGCGCCAAGGGCCGGCCACCCGGAAGGTGCGGCTCAACTCGCGGGCTTCCAAAAGCGGGGTGCTCATGGGTGGGATCTTTCCGGCGCTATTTTATCAGAAGCCCCACCCTTTGTCTTGAGAGAAGGGCAGGGGCGGCGAAAAACCTTGTGAGCCTGTTCATCGGGGGATATCCTTAGAAAAAGCCGCCGGGGGAATTTCCCAGGGGGGAGGTTCCGGCCGAGGGAGCGGGCATGGAGCGATTCACCAGGTTGAACATAGGCGCCATTCTGAAAAACCTGCGGCGCGTCGCTCCGCACCCCTGGATAGCCGGCAAACTCCTGGCCCTGGAGTTGGAGAGGCCCTGGCTCGATTTGCTGAACCCCCGGGCCCGGGCAGGGCAGGGCGGCAAGATCCGGCTGCTGAGCCTCCGGCCCACGGACCTGTGCAACCTGCGCTGCCGCACCTGCGGCCAGTGGGGCGACCGGGGCTTTCAGCGGGGCCGGGACCTGAAGGCCCTGAAGGCGGGCGAAGTCTCCCTTCAGCGCTACCTTGTCCTCCTGGAGGACCTGGTGCGCCACGGCCATCGGCCCCTGCTCAACATCTGGGGGGGCGAGCCCCTGTTGTATAAGGGCCTGGTGGACCTGGTGGAGGCCGCGGCCGCCCTCAGGCTGCCCGCGGTCCTGGTCACCAACGGCACCACCGGCTTGGTCTCCGCGGCCCCCCGGCTGGCCAAAGCCCCGCTGTTCGCGCTGCATATCTCCATGGACGCCCACAACGCCGACCTGCACCGGCGCCTGAGGCCCGGGGTGGCGGGGCGCGACGGCTTCGCCCGGATTCAGGCGTCCCTGGCCGCGGTCCACGAGGCCCGGCGCTCCCGGGGCAGTGGCCTCCCCCTGATCACGGTGAACACCGTCATCTCACGGGACAACCTTCCCCACCTGGTGGACCTGTACGAGGCCTTTCGGGGGCAGGTGGATCTCTTTTCCTTTTTCCTCTCCTGGTGGATCACGCCGGAGCGGGCCCAGGCCCATGAACGGGACTTCCACCGGCGCTTCGGCTTTGTGCCCACCTGCCACCGGGGCTGGCTGAGCGATCTCCTGCCCGAGGATTACGACCTCCTGGACCGGCAGCTTCGGGAACTCCTGCGCCGCTCCCGCGCCTTGGCGGCCCCGGCGGTGAATATCCTCCCGCCCCTCAGCGGCCGGGAGGCCCTGGAGACCTACTACACCCGGCATCAGGAGACCTTCGGCTACCGGCGCTGCTTCGCCATCCACCAGGAGGCGGCGGTGACCAGCAGCGGGGACGTCACCCCCTGCCGGGACTTCACCGATTACGTGGTGGGCAACGTCAAGGAGGCCACCATAACCGAACTGTGGAATTCTCCCGCCTATGTCAACTTCAGGAAAAGCCTGGAAACCCGGGGTCTGATGCCGGCCTGCAGCCGCTGCTGCGGCCTGATGGCGTATTAGGGAGCGGCGGGGTGTCGGGGGAGAAGGTCAAGGGGCGGTGGCCCCTTACCCCTTCCCCGGTCCTCCCCTCCAAGACCTCCGCCTCACTCAACCTCCGGCAGCAGCCAGGCGGCTTTCTCTGCCGGAGCGGGCCCCTGGGTCCCCAACTCTCCCAGGGTCACCCCTTCCACCTCGTATTCCCGGACCAGCCAGGTGAGGTAAGCCCGCAGTTTCCTGACCAGCCGGGCCACGGCCCGCTCGGTGGCGTGGTGCGGCGTGCCGCCGGGCAGGAGCTCCGAGGAGTGGAACAGCAAGGTGAGGATTCTGCCCCCCTGGCGCTGGTGCAACCGCGTCCCCAAGCGCATCCAGGGCAAGGGGAACCACACCGGCTGGATGCCGGCGCTCATGACAAAGGGAAACCAGGCCCGCAGGAGGTGCCCCAGGCGGCCCGGGACCCGGGCGGACAGGCCATAGACCGCCCGAGCGGCCGCCGGCAGCAAGGGGGCCATCGTCAGGGGCACTTCCAGGAACAGGGGCTCCCGGCGGCGGGGGGAATGAACCCAGAAGGGGTCCCGGGGCGCCAGGAAATGGTCCGGGCCGCCGACAACCTGGGTCAGGGGCACCATGCTGCTGTCCACCTGCAAGCCGAAGCGGGGCAGGAGCGAAAGGATTTTGGGGCCCCAGTCGAAGCGGCCCATGCGAAAGGAGCGGGGAGACTCGCCGAACCCCTGGGTCAGGGCGGCCAGGAGGGTGGCCAGCTTACCCTCCAAAAGAGACCGGGGCAGGTCCTCGGAGCGCAGGGATTCCGGATGCGGCAGAAAGGGCGGGGTGTTCCAGGGGTGGAGGTGGGCCGCGATCTCGGCCCCCAGCCGGTCCCGGAAGTCCGCCAGGACCCGGCGGGCGGTGGCGTCCCGGGCCACCTGGTAGGTGGTCAGGAGGGTCAGGGGAAAGCCGAACTCCCGGGAGATGAACTCCACGCGGCTTAAGGAAGGGACATTCCTCACCCCGGCGGCCCGGCGGGGAAACCTCCCCACAAAGAGGCCTTCCTCCTCGACATCCACCGTGACGGCCAGCTTCCAGACGTGTCGCATCCGGGCTCCCGATGATGGGGCGAGGGGCCGAGGAGAGAAGGCCCCTGCTCCGCGGATTTCCTCCCCCACTTCCTCTCCCGGGGGTGAGGGCAACAGCTGGGAGGCCGGAGGAACCAGGCCTTCCCCCGGCCCCCTGCCGCCGAACGGCTAATCCTCTGGCCCCGGCGCCTCGATGAATTTCCCCACCAAGGCAAAGATCTCTGCGTTGCCGCAAAACTTCCCCCCCCGGATGTGGCGCTCAAAGCCTTCCAGGCCGGCCTCGAATTTCCGGATGAGGCGCGGGCCGGGCCGCAGGCCGGTATGTTTCAGGCCGTAGCCCAGGGCTTCCAGGTAAAAGGCGTTCAGGAACTGCTCCAGGTGGCGCCGGATGGGGAAGGAGAGGACGGGTTTGCCGAAATAGAGCGCCTCGGAGATGGCGGTGTGGCCGCCGCCGGCCACCACGTAGCGGCAGGAAGCCAAATCGTCCAGGAAGCCCTCTTCCGACCTGGGCCGGAAGCTGAGGTTGCCGTCCCTTCCCTCCCGCTGGAAGCCATACACCCGCACCGGCCGGGGGATGGCCTTGAGAAAGGGGAGAAAGCCGGAGAAGGTGGAGACGCTCTGGTAAGCCACCACGTGCTCCCCTGGGGTGGGCCGGCGGGCCAGGACGCTCTCCCGCAACAGCGGCGGCACCAGGCGGGCCCGCACCCCCGGCCGCAGGGGGGGGTGGTAGAAGGAGGTCACCAGCCGCCGGGTGACCTGGCCGTAAACCCGCCGGATCACCGCGCTGGTGGCCAGATAGGTGGGGAGGCTGGCCAGGGGCAGCCGGTGGGCGCAGCAGGTGATGACGTGCTGGTGATCCAGGCTCAGGCAGGGGAGCCCGAGCTCCCGGCTGGCCCAGGGCAGCAGGTAGTCGTAGTCGGTCATGGCCAGATCCGGCCGAAACTCTTCGATGATCCTGAGGACCTGCCGCTTGCTGTGCCGGTCCTGCAAGGAGTATCGCAGCGCCTGCCACACCGTGGCGGAGACCACCAGGCGGTGGCGCCGGTAGGTGGTGTCCGGCGCGGGCAGGGCCACCACCGGATACTCGCTTTTCAGGGTGGCGGCCCCGGAGCCGAAGCTCACAAAGAGAAAGTCGTGCTGGGGGAAGCGCCGGGCCACGGTGAGGGCCCGGATGGCATGGCCGTGGCCGCCGCCCTGCACGCCGTAGATAATTCTGGCCATAAGCTTCAGAATCCCCTCAGGGGCCGGAATCGGGCCCGATCACCGCCGGGGGTTCTCAGGGCGCCAGGCCCGGGGGAGGCAGACTTGCCGGCCGGGCAGGATCCCGGGGTGCCCGGCCGCCCACCAGGAGCGCCAGGGTGGCGGATACGGCGGCGAAAGTCCTGCCAAGGCCTGCTCCCCCTTGAACTCAGCGATAGAGCCAGCAACGCACGCCATGCCCCGGAGCCACCTCCACCCAGGGGGGGGCTTCGTCGCAGCGGGCGAAGCGCTGGGGGCAGCGCGCCGCGAACAGGCAGCCCGGGGGCGGGGCGTAGAGGTCGGGGACCTGTCCGGCGATGGCGGCGAGCAGCTCCCCGGGGGGGTGGCTGAAGTCCAGCCGGGGCACCGAGGCCAGGAGGCCCCGGGTATAAGGGTGTCGGGGAGTCTGGAAAAGGCCGGGGGTGGGGGCCTCTTCCATGATGAGCCCCGCGTACATCACTGCCACCCGGTTGGCCGTCTGGGCCACGATGCCCAGGTTGTGGGTGATGAAGAGCACCGACAGGCGCATTTCCTCCTTGAGACGGCGCAGCAGCTCCAGGATCTGGGCCTGGATGGTGACGTCCAGCGCGGTGGTGGGCTCATCGGCGATGAGGATGGCGGGTTCCAGCACCAGGGCCATGGCGATGAGCACCCGTTGCCTCAGACCCCCGGAGAGCTGGTGGGGGTATTGCCCGAGACGGCGGGGGGCATCGGCCAGGCCCACCCGGGCCAGGGCTTGGGCGGCCGCCTCCAGGGCCTGACCCCGGGAGAGCCCCCGGTGGACTCTCAAAACTTCGGCCACCTGCTCCCCGATGGTGAAGACCGGGTTGAGCGCAGTCATGGGCTCCTGGAAGACCATGGCAATGCGGTCGCCCCGGAGCCGGCGCAGGCGCTCCTCCGGGAGGGCCAGGAGGTCCTGGCCGGCAAAGCGGATGCTCCCCTGCATTTCGGCGGTTTCCCGGGGCAGGAGGCGGAGCACCGCCAGGGCGGTCACCGTCTTGCCGCAGCCGGATTCGCCCACCAGGCCCAGGGTCTCGCCGGGCTGGAGGTCCAGGCTCACCCCGCCCACGGCCCGCAGGCGTCCGGCGGGCAGCTGGAAATGGACCGTCAGGTCCCGGATGGCCAGGAGAGGGGTGGAATCAGCCGGGCACATTTAGGGCGCAGGCTCGGTCAAGGGAAGCTGGAGAGTGAAGGTTGAGCCCCGGCCGGGGGCGCTCACCGCCAAGAGGCGGCCGCCGTGCTCCTCCGCGATATTGCGGCAGATGGCCAGCCCCAGGCCGGTGCCCTTTTCCTTGGTGGTGTAATAGGGGGTGAAAATCCTGGCTTGCACCTCCGGGGTCATGCCCTCGCCGCTGTCGGTGATGCGGATTTCCGCATAGTTTTCCGTGAGGCCGGTGGCCACCGTCAGGTCTCCGCCCCGGGGCATGGCCTCCAGGGAATTTTTCAGGAGGTTGACCAGCACCTGATGGATTTGCTGGGGGTCGAAGGCCAGGGGCGGCAGCTCGGCCTCCTTCACCCGGTGCACGGTGATGTTTTGCTGGGCGAAGCTGTCTTCAAAGAGCTCCAGGACCTCGTCCAGGAGTTCTTCCAGGTGGCCCATGGTCTTGCGGGCCGCCGGGCGTTTCACGAAATCCCGCATCTCGGCGATCATGCCCTCCAGGCGGGCCACCTCTTCCACCATGATGTTCAGCTTCTGGCGGCCCCGGTCGTCCAGGGTTTCGGCCTTGGCCAACTGGCGGGCGAAGCCGCCGATAATGGCCAGGGGGTTTTTGATCTCGTGTGCGATGTGGCTGACGGTGTTGCCCACCGCGGCCAGGCGTTCGCTTTGCAGCAAACGCTCCTCCATCTGCTTGCTCTCGGTGATGTCCCGGACGATGCCGGTGAAATACAGGTTGCCCCGAATTTCTGCCATGGAAAAGGAGATGCTCATGGGGAACTCGGTGCCGTCCCGGCGCTGGGCGGAAAGCTCCAGGTGTTTGCCGATGACCCGGGCCTCCCGGGTGGCCAGGAAGCGGCGGACATAGCCCCGGTGCTTCTCCTTGTGGGGCGGCGGGATGATGATCTTCAGGTCCTGCCCCAGGGCTTCGGCCCGGGAATAGCCGAAGAGGCGCTCCGCACCGAGATTGTAGCCGATGATGACGTGGTCTTCATTGATGGTGACGATGGCGTCGGTGATGTTCAGCAGAATGGCGGCGGTGATTTCGAATTTCTGCCGCACCTCCTCGAACTGGCATAATACCCGCTCCAGGTACGGGGTGCCGGGGCCGGTGACCAGGTTCACCTGCTGTTCTTCGGGCATCCCCAGGACGTGGGTGAGCCAACGCTGCCAGTCCAATACCAGGTCGAACTCGCCGGGGTTCAGGTGGGCCAGCGGCTTGAGGGGGGCCGCGGGTTCTCCCTGATAGAGGCCCAATTCCACCGCCTCAGGGCGGGCTTCCGGGCCCCAACACGGGAGCGGGGCCGCCGCCGCCGGGCCGGGAGCCCGGAAAAACTCCACCTCCACCTGGGGATAACCCGCCACGGAAAAGGGCAGGAGCAGCGGCAGGCACCCGGCCTGGTCCCGGTCCACGATGACGGCGATGCGGATGGCGGCGGGCATTGGGGGCGTCCCGGCGGTTAGAAGGTGGCGTGGCGGCGGAGCCGGCCAGAGGAGCCCGGCTCCCCGAGCCTCCCCTCAAACTCCCCTCCCCACCTTTGAGGAGAGGTTGGGGGAGGAGGGTTGGGGGAGGGGGCAGGGGCTCACCGGCCCCGGGCCCCCTCTCCCCAAATCCTTAATCCTCATACTTCTTGAAGACCAGGCTGGCGTTGGTGCCGCCGAAGCCGAAGGAATTGGACAGGGCGCAGCGGATGTCGGCCTGGCGGGCGGTGCCGGCCACATAGTCCAGGCCCTGGCACTCGGGGTCCACCTCCTCCAGGTTGATGGTGGGGGGCACGATGCCGTCCCGGATGGAGAGGATGGTGAAGATGGCCTCCACCGCGCCCGCGGCTCCCAGGAGATGCCCGGTCATGGACTTGGTGCCGCTCACCAGGGGACGCCGGCCGGTGGAAAAGATTTCCATCAGGGCCAGGGCTTCGTTCCGGTCCCCCACCGGCGTGGCCGTGGCATGGGGGTTGACATAGTCGATTTGGTCGGGGGTGAGGCCGGCATCCTGGAGCGCCAGGCTGATGCAACGCCGGGCTCCTTCCCGGTGGGGGTCGGTGATGTGATAGGCGTCGCCGGTCATGCCGAAGCCCACGATTTCCGCGTAAATGCGGGCGCCCCGGTTTTTGGCGTGCTCCAGCTCCTCCAGGGCCAGGATCCCGGCGCCTTCGGCCATGACGAAGCCGCAGCGCTGGATGTCGAAGGGCCGGCTGGCCGCCTGGGGCCGGTCGTTGTACCCCAGGGCCAGGGCCCCCATGCGATAGAAGCCGGTGATAGTCAGGGGCGTGATGGCGGCTTCGCTGCCGCCGGCGGCCATCATGTCGGCCTCCCCCAACTGGATGGAACGCAGGGCCATGCCGATGGCATGGGAGCCGGCGGCGCAGGCGGTGGACAGGGCGATGTTGGGGCCCTTGGCCTTGAAGCTGATGGAGACGTTGCCGGCGGCCAGGTTGGGGATCATCTTGGGCACCAGGAAGGGCGAGACCCGGCGCACCCCCTCATGCAGAAGCCGCATCATGGATTCTTCCCAGGAGGCGACGCCACCCATGCCGCTGGCGATGATCACCCCGGCCCGCTCCGGGTCCTCGTTTTCCAGGTCAATGCCGGAGTCCTTGATGGCCTCCAGGCTGGCGGCCAAGGCGTACTGGGTGAAGCGGTCGGTATATTTGGTCTGCTTCAGGTCCTCTTTGGTGACGTTGGCCTTGCGTTCGGCCATGAGCTGCTTCAGGTCGAACCCGGTAATCTCGCCGCCGATGAGTGGAAAGTCCTCCGGGGCCTTGAAGGCGGCCGCTGCCTCATCATAGGCCGCGCTCAGCCGCCGGATGCCCGATTCGCCCGCCAGCAGCTTGCGCCAGACCGTTTCAGTGTCCAGGCCCATGGAGGTGACCATGCCCACGCCGGTGACCACCACCCTTCGCAGTCCCTGAGGTTTATTGTTGCCCGCCATGCACCAACCTCCCCCCAAACTTACCTTGATAGTCAGCCATTGGGTATGCCATGCCTATTAAGGATATCAGAATCGGCGACAAAGCGCTGTCGCGCCGGAAACCGCCGCCTGCCGTCACTCTCCGTGGTAAAATATCCAGGATGCCCCGATTCTGTCAACCTTTATCCGGGGGCCCGGCGCCCCAACCGCCCAGGAGGAGCCTGCATGAGCCCGGAATCTGGCGACCGCGGCGAGGCCTCCACCCCGGCCGCCGCGGTGCAAACCTATAGCGGGGGGCGCCTGCACGAGCGGCCCCGGCGCTTCTCTTGGCAGGGCGTCTGGCTGGAGGTGGCCGCCGTCCTGAAGGAGTGGCGCACCCCCACGTCCCTGGGCTTCCTGGTGGCCGACGCGGGCGGCCGGAGATTTTGCCTGCGCTACTCCTGGCCGGAGGATGCCTGGCAGGTGGAGCCCCGGGCCGCCCCGGGGGAGGGGCCGGACGGGAAAATAGCTGAGAAAATTTGACCAGATAAAAAATTTGCCGAAAAAATCCATTTACTTTCGGTGAGATTGCACGGTAAAATTGCCACGATAAGATAATCCGGTCTTCTTCCTGACCAAATCCACCTGCAAGGACTGATAAAGAAGCGAGGTCGATACATGAAGTGTAAGGTCTGCCCTTCCTATATGGAGAAATTATATTCCTTTTATTCACCCTTCTATGATCACATCTTCGGCCATCTGCTGGGCCCGGGGCGGCGCCAGGCCTTCAACTACCTGGACCGGCGGCCCCACCAGAAAATCCTGGAAATCGGCGTAGGGCCCGGCTCCACCCTGGAATACTACCCGCCCTACACCGACTTGGTGGGCATCGACATCTCACCGGCTATGATTGAGCAGGCCCGGGCCAAGGCCCAGCGCCTCAACAGCGGCAGCCGCTTTTCCCTGCATGTCATGGATGCCAACCACCTGGAATTCCCGGATAATTGCTTTGACGCGGTGATGAGCGCCTACGTCATCACCACCGTGGCCGACCCCCACCAGGTCTGCCGGGAAATGCTCCGGGTGACCAAACCCGGCGGCAAGTTCATCGTGGTCAACCACACCCGCAGCGAAAACGGCAACTACTGGGGTCGCCTGGAGGACCTCCTGGCCCCCATTTTTATCCGCATCGGCTTTACCACCGACCTGGACGTCATCAAGGTGCTCAAGGACGTGGGCATCCAGGTGGAGCAGGTCATTCCCTGCAATCTCTTCAAGACCGGGCGCATCATCCTGGGGAGCAAACCCGCCTGACGCTCACGGTGATGAATGAATCTCGGGGGGAGGGCCAAGGGGCCGCCCTGGCCCTGCCCCCCTCCCAGCCCCTGTCCGGGGGAGGGGGAGAAGAGACCGGGGCGGGGCCGAAGACGCCGGGCTTCCGCCACTCTCAGCCCTTCCCCGGTAACCTCCGCAACCATTCCAATCTTTAGGAAAATCCGTGCAGATCGCCAATGATTCCTTTGTCACCGTCGATTATCTGATCCGGTTGGAAAACGGGGAGCAGTTCCCTGCCAGCGGCACCCCGGAACGGCTGTCCTTCTGCCTGGGCCACGGCATCATGCCGCCGGATCTGGAAGCCGCGCTGGTGGGCCTGCAAGCGGGGGACCGCAAGGTGGTGCACCTGACCCAGGAGCAGGCCTACGGCGCGGTGGATGAAGACCTCATCATCGAGATTCCCAAGGCCGAGTTCGACCCCGAAGTGGAGCTCATCCCCGGGACGGTCTTTGAAACCGAGGACGAGGCAGGCCACCCGGTGTATTTCATCCTGGTGAAGGTCAAGGATGACAGCGTGGTGGTGGACTTCAACCACCCTCTGGCGGGCCGGGCCATGGACGTGGACCTCACGGTGCGCGAGGTCCGGCAGGCCACCCCGGAGGACCTGAAGGCCTGCACCTGCGAGGTCTGCGGCTCTGAGGGCGGGGCCTAGCCGGCCTCTCCCTCCTCACCTCCACCCCCTTCCTCCCACCGGGGTGGAAGCGGGGCGGGGTAACCGGCGGGCCAGGCTGCTCCGGGTTCCCGGGGGCCGGTTTCCTTCAGCGCCCGGACTCCCCGGGGACGGGGGGGAAGCCCCTCAGGCCTGCCGCCCTATCAGCCAGGAAACGCCGCGCTGGTCGCGGCGGGGAGGGGCCATCAACTTTCCTTGGCTCCGCCACTACGATCCCGACGTGCCTGCCCAAGTGGAGCCCCCTCACCGGGCCCTGCCCTGGCTCCTGTGGGACATGGCGGACCGGGTCCCGCACCTGCCGGCCCTGACCTTCTTCGGCCGGGTCACCACCTATGGCCGGTTCCGGGAGCAGGCCGCCCGCCTGGCCCAGGGCTTCCGGGAACTGGGCCTGGGGCCGGGGGACCGGCTGGCCATCATGCTCCCCAACTGCCCGCAACTGGCGGTGGCCTATTATGCCGCCCTGGCCCTGGGCGCCGTGGCAGTGCTCATCAACCCCCTGAACAGTCCCGGGGAGGTGCGCTATCAGGTGGGGGACTCCGGGGCCGCCATGCTGGTGGTGCTGGATCACCTCCTGCCCAAGGCGGCCGGACTCCTGGGGGAGGGGGGGCTGAAAAAAATCATCGTCACCTCCCTGGCCGAGGCTCTGCCCTGGCCCCTTTCCTGGCTGTATCCCCTCAAGGCTTGGCGGCAGGGACTGCCCCGGGGGTATGCTCCGGGGGTGGGACGCCTGTCCTTGAGAGGCCTGCTGCAGTCGCCGCCCCTTTCTGACCCGCCCCTTCCCCAACCCCAGGACGTGGCCCTGCTGCAATACACCGGCGGGACCACCGGGGTCTCCAAGGCTGCGGTCCTGACGCACGCCAACCTCATGGCCAACGTGGCCCAGATCAACGCCTGGATGACCCGGGTGTGCTTCGGAGGCGAGCGCATCGTGGGGCTGCTCCCCTTTTTCCACGCCTTCGGCCTGACGGTCTGCCTCAACTGGCCCCTGTCCATCGCGGCCAATGTGCTGCTTTTGCCCCGCTTTGAGATCAACGCCTTCCTGAAGCTGATGAAAAAGGCGCGGCCCACCATCCTGCCGGGAGTCCCCACCCTGTTTGTGGCCCTGATCAATCATCCGCAGACCGCCACCCTGGACTTTTCGGCGCTGTGGGCCTGCGTCAGCGGCTCGGCGCCGCTGCCCCAGGAGGTGCGGGAGAGCTTCGAGGGCCTCACCGGCTGCCGCATCCTGGAGGGCTACGGGCTTACCGAAGCAAGTCCGGTGACCCATTTCAACCCCTTCGGGGGCCCGCGGCCGCCCGGGAGCATCGGCCTGCCCTTTCCCGGCACGGAAGCCAGAATCGTGGATCCGGTGACGGGCCTGAAGGAACTGCCGGTGGGGGAAGTGGGGGAACTGTGCCTCAGGGGTCCCCAGGTGATGGCCGGCTACTGGCAGAAGCCCGAAGAAACCGCCCTGGTGCTTCGGGACGGCTGGCTTTACACCGGCGACCTGGCCAGGATGGACGAGGCGGGATATTTTTATATAATAGACCGCAAGAAAGACCTGATCATCAGTGCGGGGTACAAGATCTTTCCCCGGGAGGTGGAGGAGGTGCTCTACCGGCACCCCCAGATCAAGGAGGCGGTGGTTTTCGGCTGCCCGGACGCCTACCGGGGCGAAGCGGTCAAGGCGGTCATTGTGCCCTGGCCCGGGGGCAGCCTCACCCCGGCGGAGGTGCAGGCCTTCTGCCAGGAGCACCTGGCAGCCTACAAGGTGCCCCGGCTGGTGGAGTTCCGGGCGGAACTGCCCAAGAGCACGGTGGGCAAGGTCCTGCGCCGGCTGCTTCGGGAAGAGGCCGGCACGGTCCAGGAACCCGGCCCCCAGCCGCAGCCACGATGACCCTCCGGCGCGTCCTGAAGTACTATTGGGTCCGGCTGACCCGGCTCCGGGGCGACCCCCGAAAGCTGGCCTGGGGGATGGCCCTGGGCGTCTTCGTGGGCATCACCCCCACGGTCCCGTTTCACATGGTGACGGTGCTGACCCTGGCGCCGCTCTTGCGGATTTCGGTGGTCACCGCCTATATGGGCATCTGGGTCATGAATCCGGTGACCATTGCGCCCTTGTATTACCTGGCCTATGAAGTGGGCCGCCGCCTCCTCTTTCCCGGGGAGGCCCTGAGGCTGCCGGAAGCCTGGACCTGGCAGGCGGCGCTGGACGTCCTGTGGCGGGGGGGCCTGGCCTTGCAGGTGGGGGGGGTCATCATCGCCCTGCCGCCCGCGGTGGCCTCCTACTTTTTGACCCTCTGGGCGGTGCGGCGCTACCGCCGGCGCCGCTTCTGCGAGGCCCCCGGTGTCCCGCCCCTCTCCCCGGACGCTCCTTGAGCGCCTCGGCCGCCGGCCCCAAAAATCCCTGGGCCAGCACTTCCTGACGCAGCCGCACCAGGCGGCCCGCATCGTGGCGGCCCTGGAATTGCATCCCGACGACGTGGTGGTGGAGGTGGGGCCGGGACTGGGGGCCCTCACCGGCCTGTTGGCCCAGGCCGCGGGGCGCCTGGTGGCCCTGGAGCTGGACCGGGAGCTGGCCGCCTATCTGGCCGGAGAATTCCGCCAGCACCCCGCAGTCACCGTGCTCTGCCAGGACGTGCTGACCTTCGACCTCCTGGCCCTGGCCCGGGAGGTGGGCCGCCCGGTGAAGGTGGCGGGCAATCTCCCCTACCAGATCACCTCCCCGTTGCTCTTTAAGCTGGCGGCGGAAAAGGCGGCGGTGCAGTGCGCAGTGCTCATGATGCAGCAGGAAGTGGCCCAGCGCCTGGTGGCCGGCCCCGGCGGTAAGGATTACGGGATCTTGAGTGTCATCCTGCAATATCATTTCACCCTGGCCGGGCTCTTCACCCTGGGGCCCGGCAATTTCTATCCGCCGCCCCACGTGGATTCCACCGTGGTGCGTCTGACGCCCCGCCGCCCCGAGGCCCCGGCGGACGACCCGGAGCTCTTCGCCCGGGTGGTAAAGGCCGCCTTCGGCCAGCGCCGGAAGACCCTGAAAAACAGCCTGGCAGCCGGCGCGGCCGGCCTGGGTCTGGCGCCGGAGACCGTCCTGGCGGCCCTGGCGGCCCTGGGCCTGGACCCGGGTCGCCGGGCCGAAAACCTGAGCGTGGCGGACTTCGTGGCCCTGAGCAACCGGCTGGGCGCTCTCCGGCAGACCGGGGCCCACCCCGGAGCAGGGGGCTGAGGGTGCCCCACCTCTGGCTGCTCTTCGGGCTGGGCGCCGCGCTGGGGGACGCCGGGGCCGATGCCCTCACCAAGCGCTATTTCTCCCACCTGTCTCCCTATGGCATGGGGCTTACCCGCATCCTGTGCGCCGCCCCGCTGTTGGCCGCGGCCATCTGGTTGGTGGAGGTGCCCCCCCTGGACCGCACCTTCTTCCTGGCGGTGGCCGCGCTCCTCGTCCTGGAGGTGTCCTCCTCCCTCCTATACATGGCCAGCCTCAAGGTGTGTCACCTCTCCCTGTGCATCCCGTTTCTCTCCCTGACCCCGGTCTTCATCCTGGTCACCGGCCAGGTGCTGCTGGGGGAGATGCCCAACCCCGCCGGCCTGACGGGCATCCTGCTTATCGGCGCCGGCGGCTACATCCTGAGCCTGGGCACCGGCAGGACTGGGGTTCTGAGGCCTCTGGCCGCCCTTTGGCAGGAGCGGGGGGCCCGGTTGATGCTCACCGTGGCCTTTATCTTCTCCCTCACGGCCACCCTGTACAAGCTGGCCATTTTGCACTCAGACCCCCTGTTCATGGGGGTGGCCTATCCCCTGCTGTTCGGCGGGGTCATGCTGAGCGGCTACCCCTTCAGCCAGGTGCGGCTCAGCGAGGGCTTCCGGGGGCGCTGGCTCTGGGGCCTGCTCCTGGGGGTCTGTGTGGTCACCAGCATCCTGTGCTTCACTTTCGGGGTCCGGCTGGTGCCCACCGCCTACCTCATCGGGGTGAAGCGTCTGAGCCTGCTGTTCAGCGTGCTGCTGGGAGGGTTCTGGTTCAACGAGCGGCCCTTCCTGCCCCGGCTGGCCGGGGTGCTCTTGATGGTGGGAGGCGCCGTGCTCATTGCCATCAAAGGCTGAGTGGGTGGAAAGGGGGCTCACTCCGGCCTTGCCCCCGGCCCCAAGCCCATGATGGGGGAGGAGAGGGGAGCCGGCGGGAGGCGGGAGGCAGGAAATCCCACGCCGTTATGCGCCCAACACCTGGAAGGAAGCGATGAAAGACGGACCCGGCGCCTATGAACCCCGCACCTATCGCACCCGCATGGCCCGGGAGGGGCTCACCGCCTTTCAGGTGACGGTGCGGGAGACGGACCTCCTCATCCTGGCAATCCGGGACCTGAGCCGCGAAGTCCGGGGGCTGGTGGTGCGGGAGCGGGCCCAACTGGAGGGCTACATCAGCGCCCACCCCAATTTCCTCACGGCCCTCACCCCCTGGCCCGAGGACCCCTTTGCGCCGCCCCTGGTCCGGGAGATGATCGCCGCCGGCCGCCGGGCCGGAGTGGGACCTATGGCCGCGGTGGCCGGGGCCATCGCCGAGCGGGTGGGGCGGGAACTCCTCTCCGACAGCCCGGAGGTCATCGTGGAAAACGGCGGCGACCTGTTTCTGGCCCTCAGCCGGCCCGCCACCGTCTCTCTCTACGCCGGCGCCTCCCCCCTGAGCCATCGCATCGGGCTGAAAATCCGCCCCGAGGACACCCCTCTGGGCGTGTGCACTTCCTCCGGCACGGTGGGCCATTCCCGGAGCTTCGGCTGGGCCGATGCGGCCTGCGTGCTGGCGCCCACCGCGGCCCTGGCCGACGCCCTGGCCACCGCCTTGGGCAATCGCATCCAGCAGGCCGGCGACCTCGCCCCCGCCCTGGACTGGCTGGCCCAGGTTCCCGGGGCCCTGGGGGCTGTGGCGGTGGTGGGGGAAAGGCTGGGGGCCTGGGGTCAGGTGGAACTTCTGCCCCTGTAGCCGCAAACGGCCTTGCCTAACCCTCTTGAGCCGCTCCTTTCGGAAAAAATCTCACCCGATGATAAAAAATATCGCGGCAAAATAATTTCTTTCAGAGCGATAATTTTTTTGCTATGAGGGAGATGAGATGACACTTTCGGGGACCGGTTTCGGGCAGGTGCCTCCGAATTCTCCCCTCCTTCCGGCGGCAACGGGCAGGCTCATCCGGGATGAGGGAGGGGCCGCAAGCATCACCCAGGGACGCCGGAGAGAAAGCAGATCCAGAACCGGCTGAGGACCGCATGAAGACGGCTGCGCAGCCCCCCCGGGCAGGAGAGGCGCCCCAGGACCCCGGCCGCCTGCTGGAGGTGCTCCGGCAGAGTCAGGCCGCCATGGCCCAGGCCACGGGGGAGCCGGCCTTTCTGGAGGAAATCTGCCGCATCCTGGTTAAGACTGCCGGATATCTGGCGGCCTTGGTGGCTTATCCGGAAGGCGGCCGCCTGCTCCCCCGGGCCGTCCAGGGCGTCGCCAAGGATTCCTTCCAAGCCGCGACCTTCCTCACACAAGACTCCGAGCCGGGCTCATCCCCTGTCAGTCAGGCCTTCCTCCGCCGGGCCCCGGTGCTGTGCCCAGATCTGGATGATGTCGCGGTTTCCCCTCCCTGGCTGGCGGCGGCCCGGGATGCGGGCGTGGCCTCCGGTTTCGCCCTGCCCCTGATGGAGGCCGGCCAGCCTCTGGGGGTGCTCGCGGTGTTTGCCGGGCAGCCCGACGCCTTCTCCTCGGGTGAACAGGACCTGCTGGCCCTGCTGGCCGGGATTGCGACCTCCGGGGTCCTGGCCCGACGCCTCCGACAGGAGCATGAGGATCTGAAACGCCAGCTGGAGCTCAGGGATGCCCGGCTGGCGGCGGCCGACAAAGGGGTGGGCCTCTTCTGCGCCCGCCTGCCCGACCTCGGGCTGCTGGAGTGCAACCGGAGCCTGGCCCGGATGCTGGGCTACGATGACCAGGCGGAGGTCCTTACGGATTTCCTCATCCCGGAGCGCCTGGTGGACGACGGCGCCCTGGAGAAACTGCAGGCCGCCCTGTTCCGCGGCGAGCTCATGGACTTTGAAGCCCGGCTGGCCCGGCGGGACGGCGGCATCGCCACCCTGTTGCTGTCCGGTGTCGTGGACCAGGGGCAGGGGGTGCTCCACGGGGTGGCCCGTGACCTCAGCACCCTGCGACAGGTGGAGGCTGAGTTCCGGGAAGCCGAAGGCCGCTGTCGCGCTTTGGTGGAGCAGCAGCTGGGCCGCGCGGTGCTGGCGGTCGCGGCGCGCCGGCGTCTGGAGGAGGAGCTGCACCGGGAGCGGGAACTGGGTGCCCGGGTCATGGCCGGCTGCACTGACGGTATCCTGACCTTCGACCTCCTTCACCGCCTTACCCGGTGGAACGCGGCCATGGAGGGCCTCACCGGATTGAGCCAAGCCCAGGTGCTGGGTCAAAATGTCTTCACGCTCCTGCCGGTTCTGCAGGCGGCACGGGCGGCGGGGCAAGGGGCCGTCGGGGAGCCCCGGCATGACCTCCTGGATTCCCGGAAGTCCCAGAGATTGTCCCCCTCGGGGCCGGAAGGCTGCTTTAGCGCCAGCCTCTTCCCGTTGACGGACAGCCAAGGTGCGGCAGCAGGCGGCTTGATCATCATCCGCCGCCTCCCGGCTCCCGGGCGGGGGGATGACAGCTCCCCCGGATCCCGGGAATGCCGGCAGGAAGAGGGCCCCACGCCGGATCGGTCCCCAGAAGCGCCGGTGAAATCGCCGGACCAACCGGGCCAGACCCAGCCCCGGGAAGCCATGGGCAGCCTGGCGGGAGGGCTGGCCCACGACTTTAACAACATCTTAGGGGTGATGCTGGGGTACACCGAAATGACCCTGGCCGCGCTCCCGGAGGACAGCCCCTTGCGGCGCAAGCTGCAGCAGGTTCTCAAGGCCGGCCAGCGGGGCAAGGAGCTGGTGCACCAGATCCTGGCCTTTAGCAGGCCTCGGGAAGGCGAGCGACGGCCTCTGGAGGGGCGGCCTCCCGGCGCCACCGGAGAAGCCACAGACTCCCGGGAAGGCGGCTCTCTCTCCCGGGGCCGGGGTCGCATCCTCTTTGTGGATGGCGACGCCTGGCAAGGGGAAATGTGGCAGGAGATCCTGCAAAGTCTGGGCTTTGCCGTTACCGCCGCCAGCACCAGCACCGAGGCGCTGGCACGGTTCCACCAGCAGCCGGACGAGTACGACCTGGTGATCGCCGACCAGGCCCTGGGTCCCCTGACCGGCTTCGAAGTGGCCCAGGCCATGCTGGCCGCCCGGCCGGAGCTGCCCATCATCCTCTGCCTAGGCTACCAGGATCTCCTCACCCCGGAGAAGGCCAAGGAGGCCGGCGTGCGGGAATTTGCCCTGAAGCCCCTGTCCATCAGCGACCTGCTGGGGGCGATTCAACGGCTCCTGCCCGCCAGGACCCGGATGATTTCCAGGGAATGAGGCTGCCAGCCTCAGGAGGGCCGGTATTTCATGTTCCGCGCCGCTTTTCGGGAAACAGGGAAAGCCGCACCCGAGCCGCCCCGCCAGGCCACCGGCCCGGCCCGGGTGCTCATCGTGGACGACGATGAGCTGTTTGGTGCACTGTTGACGGACCTGGTGCAGGAGCTGGGGTTCGAGGTCCAACTGGCGGGGACTTTGGCAGACGGCCTGGCCCAGGCCCGGCAGGGGGATTTCGACGCGGTCTTCCTGGACCTGCGCCTCCCGGACGGCAGCGGCCTGGAACTGCTGCCCCATTTGCGGGAGCTGCCGGCCCCGCCGGAAGTGGTTCTCCTCACCGGCGCCGGCGACCCGGACGGGGCCGAGCTGGTCTTAGCCAACGGCGCCTGGGACTATGTGGAACGGCAGTCCTCCATCAAAAGGATGGTCCTGGCCCTGACCCGGGCGCTGCGGTACCGGACGGAGAGGCGGAGCGGCCGGCCCCGGGCGGCCCTGATACTGGAGGGCATCGTGGGGTGCAGTCCGGCCATGCGGGCCTGTTATGACCGGCTGGCCCAGGCGGCGGCCTGCGACGCCACGGTGCTCCTCAGGGGGGAAGCCGGCACCGGCAAGGAGCTCTTTGCCCACGCCATCCACCGCAACAGTGCCCGGGCAGCCGGGCCCTTTGTCAGGGTGGACTGCGCCGCGCTGCCCCCCGCCTTGGCGGAGCGCACCCTGTTCGGCGGCGAGCCGGGGTCCGGCCCCGGCGCGGGCCGGGCCCAGGCAGGCCTCCTCCAGCAGGCCGACGGCGGCACTCTTTTCCTGAAGGAAGTGGCGGAGCTGCCCCCGGCCATGCAGCAGGCTTTCGCCCGGGTCCTGAAGGAGCGGCGCTACCGGCCCGTGGGGGCCCGGGAAGAGAGGGAGGACCACTTCCGGCTTCTGGCGGCCACCAGCCGGGACCTGGAGCAGCTGGCGGCCCAGGGCGCTTTTCACCGGGACCTGCTCATGGAGCTGCGCGGCCTCACCCTGGAGCTGCCGCCCCTCCGGGAGCGGCGGGAGGATATCCGGGAGCTGGCGCTTTTCCATACTGCCCGCCTCTGTGAGGCCGCCGGCTGCGGGGTCAAGGGCCTGGCGCCGGAATTTCTCCAAAGCCTCGCCACCCACGACTGGCCGGAAAACGTCCGGGAGCTGGTACAGCTCCTGGAGCAGGCGCTGGCTGCGGCAGGCCCGGAACCCACCCTGCGCCCCCGGCATCTGCCTGCCCACCTGCGTCCCCGGGCGCTTCGAACTGCCTGGAATCGGCAGGAGAGGTCCGACTCCCCGGGAGCTCCCGCCCCGGCCTTCCCCCGGTTGAAGGCCTTCCGGGAGGCGGCGGTGATCCGGGCGGAAAGGGAATACCTGCAAGACCTGATGCAGCTGGCAAACAACAGCATCAAAGAGGCCTGCAAACTGGCGGCCCTGTCGGTGCCCCGCCTGTATGCCCTGTTGAAGAAACACCAGATCAGGCATTAGGGCCGGGAGGAGGGGGCAAGTTTTCTCCAGAGCCCCGGCCCGCCCCGGAGTGCGTCCCATGAGACTCCGCTTGGGAATTGCCGGCCCTGAAGGAGCGGTTGCAAAAGGGGCCGGTCCTGGCTAAACTGGCTCAGGGAGGACACTGGCTTATGATCTTCGCCGGACGTCTCGCCAAAGCCCTGGCGGTGGCCCTGTTGCTGCCGCTGGCCAGCCATTGCGGGAAGAAAGAGGGACCGGTACGCTCTTTAAAACTTTCGGAGGTGGCCAAGCTGGAAAAGGTCTATGCTCCCCGCAAAGAGGCGCCCCCTTCGGAAGACATCAAGACGGTTCTGCCCCAACGGGCGGAAGCCTTGGGGGATATGCTCCTGAGCAGGCGGGATTACGACAGCTCGCTGGCCAGCTACCTGCAGATCCTCAAAGACCAACCGGAGCGCCATGATGTGCGCTACAAGGTGGGCGTCATCCTGCTGCTCTCGGGCCAATACGAGGCGGCCCGGCGGGAGTTCAGCCGGGTGCTGCAAGGCAATCCCCAGATGGTGGAAGCCAGGGAGGGATTGGGCTTGGCTTGCCTTCAGGACCGGCAGAACAACGAAGCCATTCAGGAGTTCCGCACTGCGGTGAGCCAGGAGCCGCAACGGGCCAAGTCCCGTTATTTCCTGGGGCTGACCTACCTCATCGCCGACCGGCCCCGGGATGCCATCCCGGAGCTGGAAACGGCCATCCGTCTGGAACCCAAAAACCCGGCGCCCTATACCACGCTGGGACAGGCCTACCTGAAACTGAAAAACTACTCCCAGGCGGTCACGACCTTCAAGCGCGGCCTGGAGGTCGCCCCGGAGAACAAAAAGCTCAATTACCAGATGGGCCTAGCCCTGGCAAACCAGCAGCGCTACGAAGAGGCTTTTCCGTATTTCCTCAAGGCGGGGGACGAAGCCCAGGCCTACAACAATATCGGGGTGCACTACTTCATGGAGGGGAAGTACGAGGAGGCGGCCAAGTGTTTCCAAAAGGCCTTGGACCTGCGGCCGGTGCATTACCAGGAGGCCAAGATTAACCTGGAGCGGGCCCTGGAAAAGCTTCAGACCCTCACCTTCGGCAAGGAGGAAAAAGGCAAGGGCAACTAAGACTCCTTGGGGTGTGGCCCCGGTGCGGCCGGTGGCCCGGTGCGCGGGCCGGAGGGTGCCTGCGGAAGCTCTGAAAGAGATGGCCGACTGGGGCGGTGAAAAATTAATAAATATTCTTAATAATGATGAATAGTATATTAATATCTTTCGGTTTTTCGTCTCTGGCGCCGGCGTTCGGGGAATGAATGACAAATCTTTCAGAAATTCTGAGATAATGTTGTTATATTATTAATATTGTTAATGAAATTATAATCTCCCTGCCTGATGTTCCTGATGCAGCAACGCCTCTCCCCTGCAGGTTGTCTCTCCGCCGTCGTCTGAGCTCCGTTCCAGTCGGTCACCCTCAGGTTTCAGGGAAAATAAGCTGCCCTTCCCGGCAGGCAGCCGGGGGCGCCGCGGCCGCCGGTGGGGGACGAGGTTTTTTTATCTGAGGAGGCGAAAATTTCTTGAACTAGAGGACAAACTCTGCTATATGTGGTTCGCCTTGCAAAATATCTTCACGCCTCCAAAGATGCTCCGGGCGGGGAGGAATAGCAGGGCACCTCTGGGGGAGGCGCCTGCCTTACCATGTTACCGGCCAAGCTCTGGGCGGCACCTCTGCTGGCGCTGGCGTTGCTGGCACTGCCGGAGCGCGCCATGGCGGCCGTGGAGCGCTTCGTCGATGAGCAGGGAACGGTGCACATCATCAACAACGGTTCGGCGCCGGTCCCCAAAGAGCCCCGGGCCGTCCGCCCCGGCCCGCCGGCTGCCGCACCGGCGCCGCCTCCCCTGACCCCGCCTCCGGTGGGAGCCGAGACACCGCCGGCGGAACCCGCAGCGCCGCCGACCCCCGCCCCCCAGGAAGCCCTGCCCGCAGGTGAGCCGGAATCAACCCTGCCGGTGACCATCCGGCGGGTGGCGAACCCGGATGGGCTCATTCGCCTGACCAATGTGCCGCCCCGGGAGGTGATGCCGGAAAGAGCCCCCGAGGCTCCGGTCAACCCGCCGCCGCGCCGGGTGGCCGCCGACCGCCGGCCCTCCACGCTCCCGGCAGCGGCTTCGGCCGGGGCCGGCCCCCGCTCCGGGCTCCCCGTCAGCCGCTTCCGCGATGCCCAGGGCACCCTGCACATCACCACCGCGCCCGCCAAGATGCAGGACGACCTCATCCGCCTGGCCGGCTGCCAGTGGCCGAAAGACCTGGCCGTGCGCCCGGCCCTGGCCGACGAACCCGGCCTGCCCTTTAAACTGGCGGCCTCCCCGGTGCAGGCCATGCCCCAGGAGATGGCCAAAAGAGTCTCCATGGCGGCGGCGGCCACCCCGAGCCTCAGAAAGAGTTCCCACCAGACCTCTGACCGAGGTGTCAAGCGGTTCCGGGACCACAAAGGGGTGCTGCACATCGTCACCGCCCCCCGGCGAAAGCGCCTGGCGGCGCCGGAGCAGCAGCCGGCCCTAAGCCTGGCCGAGCCGTCGCCGGCGGCCGCGGCCCAGCTTGCGGCCAGGCCGCTTCTGGGTCCCGCCCCCCGGGGAAACGGCCTGGTGGTAGTCCACCGGGATGAGCGGGGAAGATTGCGCATCACCAGCGCGGCCCGAAGTCCTTCACCGCAGCTTTACGCCGGAGCGGCGACCAGGCGGGAGAGCGTCCGCCCCATCACGCTGCAAGCCGCCCAGACCTATGGCCTGCCGGTTTCCCTGGTGGAGGCCGTCATCCAGGTGGAATCCAACTTTACGCCCCAGGCCGTCTCCCCCAAAGGCGCCATGGGCCTGATGCAGCTCATGCCCGGCACCGCCCGGGACCTGGGGGTGCAAAATCCCTTCTGTCCCCGGGAGAATATCCTTGCCGGTTCCCGCTACCTGCGTCTCCTCCTGAACCTCTTCAACCAGGACGTGCGTCTGGCCCTGGCCGCCTACAACGCCGGCTATCAGCGGGTCATCGACTGCGGTTACCAGGTGCCGCCCATCAAGGAGACCCAGGGCTTCGTCAGCCAGGTCCTGGGACAGTATCAGCTGCGGGAAAGCCGACCGCCGCCCAGGGGAGACACGCCCTTATAGGGACAGCCGCGCCCAGACGCCATCCTGCCGCCCTCCCTAAGCTGCCAGGGAGGGTTGCCTTTTTGATTTGACAAGCCGTGGGCCGCACGATACCATTAGGCAGGCCGGGTATCCTTCGGGATAAAAGGGAAGACGGAAGAGCCGTCGCGGTCCCGCCGCTGTGACCGGGGACGACACCTGCACGAGGCCACTGTTCCTCTGAAGGGGGATGGGAAGGCGCAGGCAGTAGGATGATCCGGGAGCCAGAAGACCTGCCCGGCCGTCTGGCCGCATGCCGCGCGTGACGGAGGGGCCAGGCGGGGAGGCGCCTTGG